>Ga0116157_10001083_pt1 | contig 27516 bp, 22 predicted proteins | sample AD_UKC048_MetaG_FD_89882 | JGI IMG/M metagenome (GOLD analysis project Ga0116157, IMG submission 89882) | Active sludge microbial communities of municipal wastewater-treating anaerobic digesters from USA - AD_UKC048_MetaG | ecosystem: Engineered > Bioreactor > Anaerobic > Digestate | place: USA... | reverse complement strand
CCCCAGGCAACAGCCGATATTATTTGGTTGTGTCTATGTGCCTTTCTTGTGTTTTTTATGCAGGCAGGTTTTGCTTTAGTAGAAAGCGGACTTACACGCGCGAAGAACTCTGTCAATATTATGATGAAGAACTTGCTCGACTTTTGTTTTGGTGCAGTTCTTTTCTGGGGAATAGGATATGCTATCATGTACAGCGGTGGCGATTTTAATTTCTTCGGTTTTGACGCTTCTCTCGCTTTTTTAAGTACAGCAAATGCACCTACTGATGGAGCAGGGTATGCTACGAGTGCTGGCTGGCTGTTTCAGGTAGTGTTCGCTGCTACAGCAGCAACGATCGTTTCGGGTGCTATGGCGGAACGTACAAAGTTGTCTTCATACCTTATTTATTCTATTATTATTTCAGCAATCATTTATCCAATCAGTGGTCACTGGATATGGGGTGGCGGTTGGATAAGTGATATGGGCTTCCGTGATTTCGCAGGTTCAACGGTGGTACACTCACTAGGGGGTTGGGCTGCATTGGCAGGAGCCATAATGGTTGGTCCTCGTTTAGGTAAGTATAATAAGGATGGTTCCGTAAATGCTATCACTCCTCACAATATGCCATTGGCTGCATTAGGTGTATTTATATTGTGGTTTGGATGGTATGGATTTAATCCAGGTTCTACATTACTTGCTATTAGTGGTGTTGCGCACGTAGCGGTAACTACAACATTGGCTGCAGCAACAGGTGCAATTGGAGCACTAATAATTTCATGGATTACATTTAAGAAACCAGATTTGTCCATGACCCTTAATGGTGCCTTGGCAGGATTGGTCGGTATCACTGCTCCTTGTGCCTCTGTCAGTACAGGTAGTGCTGCTATTATCGGTTTGGTAGCGGGTGTGTTGGTATTTTATTCTTGCTTATTTATTGAAAGAAAACTTAAAATTGATGACCCGGTTGGAGCGATTAGTGTTCACGGAATTTGTGGTGCATGGGGTACATTAGCAGTCGGTCTGTTTGGACAACGTGCAATTGATGTTCAATACTGGTCTGAGGATACTTCTATTCAGGATGGTTTATTCTTTGGTGGAGGTTTCGGCCAATTAGGAATTCAGGCAATAGGCGTTGGAGCTGTGTTTGTTTATGCATTTGTGGCTATGTTAATTATTTTCTTTATCATCAAAAAGACAATAGGTCTCCGTGTAAGTGATGCAGAACAGATGGAAGGTCTGGATATTGGTGAGCATGGTAACGTAGCGTATGGTGGATTTGTATTTGAGTCTACTGGCCCTAACGCTTCAATTTCAGAATCGAAATAGTATTTAAAGTATTTGCTTGTTTTTTGGATGGGCCGGGATGAAAATCCGGCCCATTTTTTTTGGATTTTGCATAGCTGATTTCTTTGGTACATATTTTTCACTGCTAACTTCAAGCTATTTTCATCACACTAAGAAAGAATCAGTATCAGGAAAATCAAAATATATTCATATTCTGTTTTATACCGCTTCGGCTTCATGAAGTTCTTTTGAGAGTCGTTGTTGAACTTCATAGGGAACAGGAGCAAATTCAGCAAAGCGCTGTGAGAACCTTGCCTTTCCTTGAGATAGCGATCGTAAGGAAGTTGAATACCTATCCAGTTCAGCTAATGGCGTCTGCGCTTTTATGACCTGGTAATTCCGATCCGCATCAATTCCGGTAATGATGGACCTGCGGGTTTGAAGATCGCTCATCACTTCACCCATCATTTCTTCAGGCACCATAATTTCCAAATCGTAAATAGGTTCGAGCAATTGAGGTTCTGCTTTCATAAAGGCATCCTTGAATGCCATCATGCCTGCGATTTTAAAAGATATGTCGTTTGAATCAACCGCATGCATTTTGCCATCATAAACAATTACTCTTACGTCTCGCACATACGAGCCGGTAATAGGACCTTCTTCCATTTTTTCCATTACGCCATTCAGGATAGACGAAATAAATCGGGAGTCGATTACTCCGCCTACAATGCAATTATAAAACGCAAGCTTTCCTCCCCACTTTAGATTGATTACTTCTTTTCCGCGAACACTAAACTCCGTTGGCTCTGGCATGTCTTCAAAGTAGGGTTCAATTTTTATATGTACTTCACCAAACTGTCCTGCGCCACCCGATTGTTTTTTATGCCGGTATACAGCACTCGATGGTCTTCTTATCGTTTCGCGATAGGAGATTCGCGGAGAAACGAAATCTACATGAAGACCATATACATTTTCCAAAAACCATTTGCACACCATTATGTGAAGTTCACCTTGTGCTGAGATAATCAGTTGTTTCAATTCAGAAGAATAGTTTACCAATAGGGTTGGATCCTCCAGATGTATCTTATGCAATACTTCACCGATTTTATCATCATCCTGTTTGCTAAGTGCTACAACAGCAATGCGAATGCGTGACTCCGGAAATTCTATTGGCTTAACCGTAACATCAAATCCTTTTGCATGAAGGGTTTGATTGGTATAGGTGTCTTTTAATTTTAGCGTTGCACCAATATCGCCAGCGACTAATTTATCAACCGGATTTCTTGTTTTTCCATCCATGATAAAAATCTGATGAAATCGTTCTAAAGCTCCCGTCTGACTGTTGATCAATTCGGAGTTGGATGTTACTTCACCCGAAATTACCTTGAAGAATGAGAGTTTTCCGAGGTTCGGTTCAATGTGCGTTTTGAATATGAAAAGGACTGCGGGCTTTTTCGGATCGCATTGAATTTCATTTCCATCTTCCGTTATTTCTGGTTTGGCTTCCCGGGGACAAGGAGCAACGTTATCGATAAAGCCCATCATTCTTCCGCTGCCCATATTTTTTTTAGCCGACATTACAAACACTGGAAATACATCATGATGAATCATCCCCAATTTTAGACCTTGTCGCATTTCATCTTCATCAAGCGTGCCTTTTTCAAAATACTTCTCCATTAATTTTTCATCATTCTCTGCTGCCTTTTCAACCAATTCGTTGTGCAGTTTTTCTGCTTTCTCTTTTTCTGATTCCGGTATCGGTAACTTTTCAGGTTTGCCTCCTTCTGCAGGAAATTTGTATAATGTCATTTTGAGCAAATCGATAATGGCATTGAATCCATCACCCTGGTTAACCGGATATTGCATTTGTGTAACAGCATTCCCAAACTGTTGCTTAATGGAATCGAGCGACTGTTCAAAATTGGATTTTGGATGATCAACCTGATTGATGGCAAAAAGTAATGGCTTATTGAATTGATCGACATAATCCCAAATCAATTCAGTGCCCACTTCAACTCCGTGCTGTGCATTGACCACCATAACACACGTATCTGCGACCCTGACCGAAGAAATAATTTCTCCAATGAAATCATCATACCCGGGAGCATCCAGAATGTTGATCTTATAATCCTGCCACTCGGTGTGCATGCTGGTTGCAAAAACAGAGTTACTTCGCTCTTGCTCAATTTCATGATAATCGCTAACCGTATTCTTACCTTCAATGCTACCCCTTCGGTGAATGATCCCCGCTTCAAAGACCATGTCTTCGGCTAATATTGTTTTACCTGATTTGGGTGCGCCTAACAGCACAATGTTTTTAATGTGTTTCTCATCGTAGACTTTCATAGTAGATCGATTTATGGGTTGACACGTTTGACATAGAAATTCATTTCTAATCAATGGTCAGGGGGTCACCATAATATTCTCTGGCTGAATCAGGACGGGCGATCGGACGACCATTTCATTCTATTTTCAATTTCAATAAAGTGAAGTTAAAATGAAACACTTTTCTGTTTTCATTTTACCAAATCCGGATTCGATGGCTCAGAGTTGCATTTTAATTTTAATTCGGGGTTTTAACGGGTATATTCTTGCTATTAGGGCAAGTCGAATTCAGTGGGTGATTTACTATCTTTATAAGAGCGGAAAAATTACCTATGGCATATAACGAAAAACTGGCCGACCGAATCAGGGAAGCTTTAGAAGGTGTACCGAAGGCTACCGAGAAGAATATGTTTGGTGGAGTTTGTTTTCTGGTGAATAGCAAAATGTGTATGGGTGTTGTGAAGGATGAAATGATGTGCCGGATAAATCCTGATAGACAAGAGGAGGCGCTGGAACGAATCGGTTGCCGGATAATGGATTTTACAGGACGACCCATGAAGGGATATGTTTATGTGAGCGATGAAGGGATGAAATCAAAAAAAGATTTTATGTATTGGGTTGGCCTTTGTCTTGACTTTAACAAACTGGCCAAGGCTTCGAAGAAGAAACCTGTAACGAAGAAATCAACAAAAAAGAAGAGAGCCTAGCGTTTCGTATTAAAATGGTTAGGGGCTGAGTTGCAGAATAGGTATCAGATAATTATATTCAAGTGTGGTTGCCAATATTCACTAGTCAAACCTTTTATTGTGTTACGTCTATGAAATCAACATACCTCATCCTTGCAACCGTATTGTTTTTGATGGCGTGCAATACTGATCAAACTGAAACTGTAGTTGCGTCATCCGCTCTTCAGGAATCACAAAAGGAAGATGTATACATGGTTAATACCTTAAACCAAAAAGTCGTTCCGGATGGCTTGTTGATTTTGAATGGTGTAGATGCTGATGATGATTTAGAACATGCCCTTCAGGATAATTTATTTGGTAAATTCTTTGCAGACCGCGCTGAATTTTTTGTGATCAACAAACCCACCAATACCCTTCACGGATCATCCATTCAATCAATCACCTTGTTTTACCTGGATGGTCAGCTGAGTAAGACCAAGTATGTTGTGGCTGATAATATTGCTGAGAACCTCGTTCAGCAATTTGGAAGTTTTACCATTACAGGGTTGGATCAGCATAACAAAAGTATAATTGCCAGTCATACGGTAATGATTGAAAACGGTATTGAAAGTAAAAGATTGAATCCGCAGCTTGATAATTTTGAAATGACCTGGAAGAAAGGTTCGAGCCAGATTAAATATCGTGCAAGCAAAGCAAACGCAATGGATCGGTACACCTATACCGAACGATTGAGTAATTATGAGCAGGCATATCGATCGGTGGAGGCATCGGTTAATTAGCGACTTTGATTAAAGGAGTTAAAGCAAAGACAACCTCCTGGCATCTTTGCCTTTAACAAAATCTGACTGAACGAATTAAAAAAGAAGACAGTGGTATATAGCCGCCCGATTCGGAGATGGTGTAAATGATGCACCTTCCTTGAAACGAGCAAATATTGGAATCGCGATGGGCATTACGGGAACCGATGTTTCAAAAGAGGCCGCTCACATGATTCTGATAGACGATAATTTTTCATATCGAAGCATTAACGTTGAACGAATTTCTACTGGTTGGAGCAACCTCATCAGTTGTATTTTTTGCAGTGGAAATTGAAAAGATGATTCTCAGGAAGGGCAGAAGCAATTGGATCAACTAGTGGCACACGCTTTGTCCTGTCAGACTTACAGTCCACCTCAAAAGCCGGTCAAATGTTTCATGCCGCGCATCGCGGTAGAGTGTACTCAGTGCTGCGTAAGCGGAGAAAGTAGTTATTAAAAAATACTCACCTGCACAATTGACGCATGACGAACGGTGTACCATTGCGGTTGATGATAGCAGAGCTTCGAATGAAGTACGGAGATGAGCCCTGCTAATGCCAACAAAAAGTTTATGCAATGAGTGGTTCAGTGTCAGTATTAAAAGTAATTTCTTAATTTAGTTCATTAACGTGGGACAGTTTGGCCCAGGTCGCGCTAAACATTCCTTTACGCTTCATTTCAGTGCTCCTACTCCCCGTACTGCATAAACCCAAACATTGTGCGCAATGCGTTTGGGCAAATAGAGTAAATTACAAAAAGGAATACCATGCAAACAAAAGAGAAACTATCTAAATTATACTCAAAACTCCCGGATAAAAAACTTTTAGATATCGTTAATGATAAAGACCAATACACAGACATTGCATTGAACATAGCACTTGAGGAAATACGAAAAAGGGAAATCAAAACTGATCAGGTTCAGGATTACATTGAGAACAAAATTTTAGAAACCAAAATATCAGAACATGTAGCCTCTATTGAGTTAACATTTCTTGAGAAAGTGAAATTTTTCTGTATTTGGTTTTTGCCATTTATTGAAGTAGCATTTAGAATGAACTTAATTGAAGATGGATTAAAAACTAAAGTTAAGCAAAGCAGAGTATTCTCGACAGTTGGGTTCTTGACATTCATGCTTACAGGATTTTTGGGAGTAATATTTGAACATTCAAATTTCGAGTCATTTTCAATTTGGTTTCTATTCTTCGTACTGACTTATTTTATAGAGAAGCGGTTTAGAAAGACAAAATCAAGCACTTAATTTAAACTGATATTGACGACAAGGATGACTTTTATTCCTTTAGAATCTCCAGCCTCGGGGACCCTGAGGATACCACCACATACACAAGACTTTTAATCCGTAACGCCTTATACATAAACGTTAACAGTTGTTGCAAAACAACATGGTTATAACCTGAAAATGAATAATACAGAGTATAGTTTTTCTGCAGAAATTAAAATCATTGGAATAAATCCGTACGTGTCAATTTCAGAGAAAATATTAAAAGCATTATTCAAAGATGCCAACAAAAGCAAAGGTGCTATTCCGATTTCAGGAACTATAAATGAAATTCCATATTTACAAACATTGGTGAAATATGCAGGAGAATGGAGACTTTACATAAATACAACCATGCTTAAAGATTCTCCCAAAAGAATAGGGGAAATAATTAAAGTTAAAATTTCATTTGATTCAAAAGAAAGAATAATTAAAGTTCATCCATTATTAAAAAAAGCGCTTGAGAAGAACAAAACTGCAAAAGCAGTATTCGAAAATATATCGCCATCCAGTCAAAAAGAAATTGTGAGATATATATCTAACTTGAAAACCGAAAAAAGTATACAGACAAATGTTACAAAGGCAATATCTTTTTTGCTGGGAAAGGGGAAGTTTGGCGGAAGAGAAAAACCGTAGTTTAAAATAGCAACATCCGTTAGCAACGCATTTTCTTCCCGGCAGAGTTTCCCGCCTCTGGGACTCTGACGATACCACCTCTCAACACTAAACTTTTAAGGTAATTCCATCATCATACCTGATATCTACTGCTTTCTATAAAATCAATCCATTTGGGTGATAACCTTTATAGTAGGTAGTCTCGTTCATTCAGTGTAGCAAACTCTCCATCATGATTCGGAACTACCTACTCATCGCGCTCCGAAATTTTCAGCGCCAGAAGCTTCTTACCTTCCTCAATATGTTCGGCCTTGCGTTGGGTTTGGCCTGTGCCATTCTGATTTTTCTCTATGTCAGTGACGAGCTGCAGTATGATACCATGCATCCGCACTATGCCGATACCTATCGCATTGGTCTCGTCTTTAAGAACAGTGAAGGGCAGTCTTTCGATAATACTACTTCTCCCGGATATTGGACACGATACCTGAAAGATACGCGGAGTGAAGTGCTCAACATGACTCGCGTAGATTACATTGGTTATCCCACCTCGTTACACCACAAGGCGAAAGATAAAATTATTCTTACGGAAGAAATCAAATGGGCAGAGCCTGATTTCGATAAGATCATTGCGTTCGGTTTGATCAAAGGTAATCAGGCAAAAATGTTTGAGAATCAAAACAGCATGTTGGTGAGCGAGGAAGGAGCGAAGCGCTTATTTGGTGATGAAGATCCGATTGGACAAGTAATTAGTGTGAAGCATAGTTTTGCAACGAATGGTAGAGAAATTGATGTAGTCGTTACCGGAGTATTTCGCGACTTCCCTTCCAATTCTCATTTCAAATCAAAGTATCTGGTTAACGTAAACGCGCTTCGTAGTGTGGTTACGGACTTCAATAGTTATATGGAGGGCACAACTTTTAACAATATAGAGTTCTTCGAAAATTATGTGGTGCTAAGACCAGACGTAGATCTTGCACAGATTCAAATAACTTTGCAGACCCTTGCCGATCAGATGATTCAGTCAGACTCATCAGCACGAGCAAGAGGGTTTACTGTTACACCCTTTCTTGTTAATGTACAAGACTTGCATTTTGATCAGAAAAATTTGTGGGAGAATGATAGCACCCAAGGTGATAAAAAATATCTCGCCATTTTCAGTTCAGTCGCCATACTGATCCTACTCATTGCCTGTATCAATTACATGAATCTGGCAACTGCTCGATCGGCAAGAAGAGCGCGCGAAGTAGGGCTTCGTAAATCACTTGGAAGTAAACGCAGAGAAATTGCCAAACAGTTTTTTTATGAGTCGTTTATCATGACCATCGGTTCACTGCTGATTGCCTTTGTGCTGGTTCTTATATTTCTTCAACCGTTCAATCAGTTGTCACATAAAACCTTTACGCTTGTGTCGTTATTTAATCCGTATATGATAGGGATCGTAGTGATCATTGTATTCTTCATGGCCGTTTTGTCTGGAAGCTATCCTGCTATTTACTTATCCGGATTCAGACCAGCAGATGTATTGAAAGGACAAATCGCAAAAGGAAAAGGCGCGGAGTTGTTTCGGAAAAGTCTGGTCGCCATTCAGTATTCTGTTTCGTTGATCCTGATCATATCTACCTTCATTGTCATCCGACAAATGCAATACATGCAAACCTCTAAGCTCAATCAGCAAGGTAGTCAGCTACTTTCGATCCGCTATGGGGGTATTGCCGAGCAAAATAAATTTGCAGCATTCAAAGAATCCGTTTTGCAAGATCCCGACATCGAGCATGTAACGATGGCCAATCATTTGCCGCGATTAAATTATTTTGGATTTATTGGTGCAGAGGTCAAGTTCCCGGAGTTCAAAGACGAAACGCTACAATGGAATCAATTGAATGTTGATTTTGATTTTCCCAAGACCTACAATCTCGAGTTTATTACGGGACGCGATTTTAATGTGGCCAACCTTTCTGATTCGAGTACCATCATTTTGAATGAAGCAGCAGTAAAGGCACTGAATCAACCAATCGAAAAAATTATGGGCTCTACTTTATCTGAAACGTATTTCAACTTCGCCACACGTGAGCAGGATACTCGAGAGTTTAAGGTAATCGGTATTGTTAAAGATTTTCCGTACCGATCCATGCATCAGGCAATAGAGCCTCTATACCTTAATCCCCATGTCCATTTTATTGATCGCATTGCGTATGTAAAATTACCTGCTGGAAAATTTCAGGAAAAGGTTCAATCCATTGAAAAGAAATGGAAAGAGATTTTTTCGGGTGTAGGTTTTGATTATTGGTTTGTGAGCGATGAATTTAATCGGATGTACGTAACGGAAAGTCGTGTAACATCACTGGCAAAAAGTTTTGCGGTGTTGGCCATACTGATTACGGTGTTGGGGGTATTCGGATTAGCGTCATATACTGCTGAACAAAAGACAAAAGAGGTATGCATCCGAAAGGTAATGGGAGCAGAGGTATCACAAGTGGTGGGAATGTTGGTGTGGGTGTTTGTGAAAATTTTTATGATCGCCAGTGTGATCGCTATTCCAATCTCTTATTTTCTGGCGGAGTATTGGTTGAAAGCATTTGTGTACAGATCGCCCATCAGTGTTTTGGTTTTTGTTGGAAGTTTATTAGGTCTATTAATGATCACGCTCTTTACGGTGAGTTATGAGACATGGAAGGCAGCAAAAACTAATCCTGTGGTTTCATTAAGAAGCGAGTGATCTGTTTGGGAATGGATAAGGTAAGTCATCGGCAGAGAAGCTGTTAATGATATGTTAAAGTCTGTTAAATACCCCAAGCTGATCCTAACCAAGAGTTGATGCTTCCGTTAACGTTGGAAATCTAATTCCATCATGTCTGATAATTCAACACCATCATCCACAATAAGTCGTAAAACTTTGATTTGGTTTGTTGTCTGCTTGTTGATTGCCATATTACCCTGGTTGTTGTTGATGGATTGAGCCCTGTTGCGCATAAGATTGATTCGTTACAAATGTTATTTTTACAACAGTTGTGCAAGCGCTTTGATTTTAATGGAAATCATCTCAATATTAGATCAGCAAATAGTGTAACAATCCAAACTTAAAAGCTGATCCCTTCATGGAAACTTCGAGCATCGCAGGCCTTTGTATATTGATTGCTACCGTCATCATTTCGTATCAAGGCATTAACGACATTTATTTCCTGGATCGGTATTCCTTTAAGATCAATGCCATATTGATACACAAGGATTACAAAAGACTTGTTAGTTCCGGCTTTTTGCATGCTGACTGGGCTCACCTTGTTTTCAACATGATGACGTTTTATAGTTTCAGTAGCTCTCTGGAAATGACTATAGGTATTCCGCGATTTTTGGCAATCTACTTTGGAAGCCTGTTGGGCGGAAACTTACTGGCACTCTATATTCATCGGAATGATAATCGGTACAGTGCCGTGGGTGCATCAGGAGCAGTTAGCGGATTGGTATACGCGGCTATTGCTCTTTTCCCCGGTATGGAACTTGGCCTTTTCTTCTTACCACTTTCTATTCCCAGTTGGCTATTTGGTTTATTGTATACGTTGTACACACTCTATGGTATCAAATCCCAACACGATAATATTGGACATGAAGCACACCTGGGTGGAGGACTCATTGGTTTAATTGCAGCAATAGCAATGTATCCCTATGTTTTGCAAACAAATTACTTACCGATTTTGTTGATCGTTATTCCTTCTAGTGTTTTTCTGTATTTGGTTATAACACGCCCTGGGTTTCTATCGCGTTGAAAAACTAAATTGGCGCAAGCGTCCTCTTGTGCCGATATAATTTTCAGTGTCTGCTGATTTGGAAATCTACTCACGTTAACCTCTCTGTCTCAACGTAATTCCATAAGGGAGTAATCGATGTCCTCCTAAAATAAGTTTACGAAATGGGTAAACTGATTTCAGAACTAGATTGTATATTGATTGTCAGTTATTTAATCTATTTGATTCACAGAGTTAAATTGCGACAGTACTTAATTTGGAAGTAAAAGTATACATACCGCACCCGGCTCTGCAGGAATATGTCTTGAACATATCAACTGTAAACGCCTTACTTCCGGAAGGGATTAATGACGTGGTAACACCTTATCCTCCGACTCCATTTCAATCGCTGATGTTTTACTGCAATCATCCTGTTTCTATGGGAAGAATAGAGGAAGGTAATTTTGAGAAGCAGCCACTTTCAGTATTAGTTGGCCCCCAGTTTTCGCGTGTGAATATCAAAGTGCATCGCCAGTTAAGTGCTATCCGTGTCGATTTCCTTCCAGGCGGTATGTATCGCATGTTGGGCATTCCCATGCATGAATTATTTGATGGTGGATTTGACGCGATTGATTTTTTTGGTGGAGAAATGAAGAGTATTAACGAACAATTGCAGAATACACCCAACCTGGAGGAAGGCAAAACCATCGTTGAAAAATTCCTTTTAAATCAAATTAGAAAACTGAGAAGTTTATTACCTATCGATTCCGCATTGCGTATTCTATTGAATCATAATGGCGTTATGCCAATCGAGGAAACAGCCTCGTTTTCATGCTTGAGTATAAAACAATTTGAAAGAAAGTGTAAAGAAAGAATCGGAATGAATCCCAAGTTATTTGCGCGAATTCTAAGATTTTCAAAGGCATATAGATTGCACGAATCTTCTCCTGAACTTAATTGGATTCAAATAGCCCATGAATGCGGGTACTATGACCAGATGCACATGATTAGGGATTTCAAAACCTTTGCCGGAGTTAATCCTTCTGTAATTGAGCAGCAACTTCTATCCACACCCTTACGAATGCAAAAAGACCTGCGATATTAGGTTGTCGATTTTTTACTATGCAGACGGTGTGCACTCCGCATACTTTTGTTGAAAAAATATGACAACTCATTCACAAAACAACATATGGAACAATAATGCCCTTCGCATTTCCGTAATATTTCTTTCGCTTTGCAATTTTTCATTTGCACAAGATACCTTAAAGACAATACCCAAACCTTTCCCGCTCGAAGAGTTAAAAGGTTATACCCAAACATTCTATTATAGTAAGGGCAGTGAGGAGAGAGCTAAAAGCATCGCGCTGTTTATAGAAAATGCGGGGGCTTATTTTCAAAAAGAGATCGGGTTTACACCCAAAGCGAAAGTATATATCCTTGCCCCTCAACACTGGAAAGATTTTGCTGCCAAACCACTTTGGGATGTCTACGGATTTCCTCATAATGTAGATGATGGCCGTTTGGTAATTGCTGCGGAAGACAATGATTTCTGGCGAAGCTTTTTACCTCCAGTTGATAAACTCCCTGCACCAATAGCAAGACAAGTTACAAACGCCTATGGTAAACCAGATGGTTCGTACAGCATGATGCCGTTCTTTGATTTACTCGCCTTGCATGAACTGGGACATTCGTATACCGCACAGGCACGTCTGAAAATGCACCGTTACTCGATGGGTGAACTGTTTGTAAACATTATGTTGCATACGTATGTGGCAGAAAAACAAATCGAACTGTTACCTGCGCTCGAAGCCTTTCCGAATATGGTAGTTGCAGCCGGTACGGCTGAATATAAGTACACCAGTCTAAATGATTTCGAAAGATTGTATCCAACGTTGGGCATGGGACCAAAAAATTACGGGTGGTATCAATGCAAACTTCATTCAGCTGCAAAAGATATTTACAATAGTGGTGGAAAAAGTGTGTTGACAAAACTTTGGAAAGCGTTGGAAAAGCATCAGGAGGAAATGACAGATAAAGAATTCATCAGCATGTTGAATAAGGAAGTACATCCGTCAGTAGCAAATGTATATTTAGAATGGAATAAAGTTGATTGATGCACTTTATCGAGTAAGTTTAACCTAAAGCTTCGTAAATTGTTATCAAAAAGATTACTGTAGCTGGTGTATCCGGAATATCCAACACAGTATTCATACGCAATCTACAAGCTCAATGAACTACCAAACTTTTCAACCGCATTCAGATCTGGCATCGCTCGTAAAATGCTTTTGGACATTAGAAGTGCCTGCTGAAGAAGGCTCTCAAAGGCAACGCATTGTACCAGACGGTTGTCTTGAAATGATTTTCATTTTGGGTGATAACATAAAACGCATCGTTTCTGAAGATGAATTTATCATACAAGAACGTGCCATGGTTGTCGGACAAATAACAGAACCCTTCTTGATTGAGCCAACAGGATATGTCAATGTCTTTGCTACTCGCTTTTATCCGTACGGATTTGCGTATTTCATTGCAGAACCCATCAAAAATTTAACGAATAAAGAGACATCCATTGAATTACTCTTTGGAGAAGAAATAGCAAAAGAGCTGCAGCAAAAAATTGTTCACGCATCAAGTACTGAGGAGCGAATAGAAATTATGGAAACCTTTCTGTTAAGTAATTTAAGAAATGAAGCAACTATTGACAACATCGTAAAAACAACCATTGATGCCCTCTTGTCTTCAAAAGGAAATGCTCCGATCGGTACGATAAGTGAAAATGATTTGGCGAAGAGAAGGCAGCTGGAAAGAAGATTCCTAAAACAAATTGGATTAAGCCCAAAACAATTGGGTAAGGTAATCAGGATGCAGACCGCCTTGAAACTGTTACTAAACCAAAAGACAGAATCGTTAACTGAAATTGCCTACGAAAGCGAATATTACGACCAGGCCCATTTTATAAAAGATTTTAAGGAATTTACAGGAACAAATCCAGGAGAGTTTATCGATAATAAAAATATGGTACTCTCTTCTCTTTTCTACACAAAGGACTAGTTGTCGCATTTTTACAATTCTACCGTTAGCCGGTATTTTAAGTTTACAGAGTTAAATTTAAAACACCGAATGATGAAAAAAACAATACTGCGTGTAATGGTGATTTTTGGAATTGGATTCACGGCATGCACCAATCAAAACAATTCTAATCCACCATCAGAAGAAGGCAAGACTGTAATTCAAAACACAAACAGTATGAAGAACCTGATTTCAATCGTAGAAATCCCGACAACGGACTTCTCAAGAGCAGTTACATTTTATAAAAACATCTTAGGTGTCACAATAGAAGAAATGGAAATGGACGGAGTTCAAATGGGAGTTTTACCAGGTGGGGGTGAAACGGTAAATGTTGTATTGGTAAAAGGTAATGATTATAAGCCAACAACTGATGGTGCCGTTATTTATCTTAATGCGGGCGATGACTTACAACCCACCTTGGAAAAAGTAAAATCAAGCGGTGGACAAGTAATTGTACCCAAAACTGAAATAAGTCCAGAGATGGGTTTCTTCGCATTATTTATTGATCCCGAAGGAAATAAATTGGGACTGCATTCAGCACACTAAAAATATCCCTCCTAGTGTTTCTTCTGCTGAAACTAAACATGAAGTCTGTCAAACAAAGGTAAGTTGCCAGTCAAACAAGCTTTTCTTTAGAAAGAAGTTACGTTCAACTGTTAGAGATTGATAAAGGTGCGTTGCTTCGTTAATCAGCGTTATATCGGTTTCCAGAAAGCTGGGTTGTTTAAAGTACTGGAGATCTTTCGAGATGTACTCTTCCAGTTTTTTACGTTCATCTTCCGTGTAAAATTGAGCGCTGCTACTATCCTCCAGTATTGCTCTCAGTCGTTCTTTAATTGGCTTTTCATTTAATCGTATCTGGTTGGCGAGAATGTTGGCTCTATCGACTGTCATTTGTTCTGTAAAGATTGGATCAATGATTGATCGAATATCGATGTATTTTTTAATGTCGTCTTCGCTTTCTTTTGCTACAATAAATATTTTTTTATAATCATCTTTCATCTTCTCTCCCTGTCCCTGTCCGTTTGCTTTATGAATAAAGAATGCAACTAAGTTTCTATCTATTTTACTCAATGACGTTTCTGCTTGTTCGAGCTCATCTTTTAACGATGTGATCATGGGTTTAACTTCACTAGACTTGTATTTCTTTCCATCAAATTCAAAAGTTTCGATGCGAGTAGCGTGCTGTTCAACCATTTCCAAAGTATGAACATCAGTTTTAAGGCCGTCAATAGTATACGTTAGTCCTAAAGCAGACTCTGTTAGAATTTCATCAAGACTATTGGTGTTGCAATTCAATATGTCGTTTTCGATTTCAGACAATTCGAATGCAATGATGTTTCGTCCATTGAAGAAATTTTTGTATTGCTTGTCTAAAGAATACTTCGATGTTTCTGCATTATAACGCTCCTGAAAGGAAGATAAGTCTAGCTTATCTGGTGCTTTAGAAAAGGTAACCGTGTTATAAATATTATCTGTTACTTTCTGTTGCAATGTTTCTGCCTGCTGAAACAATATCCATGCAGAATCGTGTACGGTTTCCGTAATGATGTTGAGTTTGTTCAAGTGATCCTCACGATCTGCCGTGCTGGGATGAGAAGCCCATTGGTCTTTAATAATAACGCGGGTTGTATTAAAGCGAGTAAAGGATTGAGCCGTTACCTGCGGCAATCCATGCTGAACCGCGAGTCCATGTTCTTCCGCAAAATGCTTCATCATTTCGACATGTTGTGGATAGAGATTGTCTGGCTTTAGATTTTGCTTGTACCAATTATTATAGTATGTAAACAATCTGTTGTAGCAAAGGTTAGCAACTTCCAATCTTCGAAGGGATGTGACAAGGTGGTCAGATCCACTCACACTTGCTGCCACGGTATCGGCATGAAATTCCATTTGCCGCGACAAGCTCATATAATTTTTATTAATAAGGGTATATACTTTTTTAAGAATGTCTTGTATGATCTCTACGATACCCGCGGTGAGCGCGGCAAAAAAGGTAAAGTAGCCGTTAACGTTACCCCAGCTTTGCAGTGTCTTGGCGTAGTCGTCATTTTCGTAGAGTAAATTGTAGATGACCTGATTTACATTATAGACATAACTTCCAAGTTTCATGCTTCTCTGCGAAAAATGACCAAACTCATGCGCCAGTATAGCCTTGAATTCACTAAGGTTAACGCAGTTTACTAACCCCAAACCAATCTGTAAATTTTTGCGAACTGGAAGAAACATGCTCCAGAAGCTGGAGTCATAAAATACACATGCATTTACATCCGCAGAGAGATAGATTTTTTTTGGAAAGGGGGCCTGTGTCTCTTTTGTTAGCTTTTGAATAAAATTGAAAAGTTCAGGTTGATCCTTTTTCTTAATTTCAATGAGATGTGACCGATCCGTTGTATTGCTTTTAAAAAGAAATTTTAACAAAAAGAAAATCACCATTGCTCCGAGCCCGATAAGTCCAATGCCGATCATGAGAGTAGCGAACCCGGGCCATGCAGCTATGAGCATAATTCCTCCGTAACCGCTTAACAGTGATAAGCCAATAGCACCTGTCATGAGAATAATATACAATCCGATAAAAAGGAATATAGAACCGAGGACTTTGGTTACCTCTTTTTTAAAGGAGGAAGAGGGTTGAGTAACCTGCTCATCAATATTTGTTGGTCTGGCAGGGTAGGTAACGGATGCTGTAGGCATAACTTTTTTTTAATGCTGGCTAAAAATAGTGTTTTATTTGAAATCAAAAAACGAGCATTTTAAGGAATGGTAGGTTCGTCAGAATGAGAAGCATTGAGCAACCATAGCCCGGTATGTTAGTATACGTGATACACTTTCTGGGCGTATAGTTATAGTAAAGCTATAGGTAATTAAAGAAACAGAATGGAATTGTCGTCATTTAATTCGTTCAATATCAGCACCTAATTTTCTCAATCGCTCATCAATGTTTTGATAACCGCGATCAATCTGATCGATGTTAGAAATTTCACTTGTGCCACTGGTTGAAAGCGCTGCGATCAATAATGAAACTCCGGCACGTATATCTGGTGATGCCATCTTGATGCCTTTCAATTGATATTTGCGATCTAAGCCAATGACAGTTGCGCGATGCGGATCGCAAAGAATAATCTGCGCGCCCATGTCAATTAACTTATCAACAAAGAACAATCTACTCTCAAACATTTTCTGGTGAATGAGTACTGTGCCTTTTGCCTGAGTGGCAACAACTAAAACAATGCTTAACAAATCAGGAGTGAAGCCAGGCCACGGAGCATCGGCAATGGTAAGAATAGAGCCATCAATAAAGGTTTCAATTTCATAATGCTCTTGCGATGGAATATGAACATCATCTCCACGAAATTCTAATTTAATTCCGAGTCGTTTGAAAATTTCAGGGATGATGCCGAGCATGTCAATGCGGCAATTCTTAATAGTAATTTCAGATTGCGTCATAGCCGCTAAGCCGATGAAACTTCCAATCTCAATCATGTCGGGTAGGAGAGTGTGTTCCGTTCCACCCAGTTTATCTACACCTTCAATAGTAAGTAAGTTTGAACCCACACCCGTAATTTTTGCACCCATGCGATTGAGCATCATGCAGAGTTGCTGCAGGTATGGTTCACACGCTGCGTTATAAAGTGTGGTCTTACCTTTTGCCAATACTGCCGCCATTACAATGTTGGCTGTTCCGGTTACGGAAGCTTCATCCAACAACATGTAGCATCCGGTTAAGGATGTAGCATCGATGTGAAATAAATGTTCTTCTGCATCGAAGTTGAATTTTGCTCCGAGTTTTTGAAATCCTAAGAAGTGGGTATCCAATCGTCTTCTTCCGATTTTATCTCCTCCTGGTTTAGGTAAGGTAGCTTTTCCAAAGCGCGCTAAGATTGGCCCGAGCAACATCACTGATCCGCGAAGAGCAGACGCTTTCTTGCGATATTCTTCTGATTCTAAAAATGCTGTATTGAGAGTCGCGGCTTTAAAGCGATAGGACTCAGGTCCCAGTTTTTCAACTTTGCTTCCTAAATCACCCACCAGTTCGATGAGTTTATTTACATCCACAATGTTGGGGATGTTATGTAGTGTAATGGTTTCTGCTGAGAGTAGAGTAGCGCTGATGATTTGCAGTGCTTCGTTTTTGGCGCCTTGCGGAATGATTTCTCCTTTTAATTTTTTTCCGCCACGGATTTTAAAAATGCTCATCGATTAAGGTAAAGTTTGATACTTGTTTCAAACCTCCAAGTAAATCATTTTATAGGGATGTAGCAACTTAGAACCGAGTACTGGTTTCCGGTTGCCAGTTACCGGTAACTGGCAACCGTTACCTTAAGAGTCTCTTCTTCTCGGACGGAAGTTATTATTCCGATTGTTATTGTTCTTATTAAACGGACGATGATGACCGCCACCACCTTGACCGCCCTGACCACCTTGTCGTGGATTGTTTCCACCTTGTTGTCTGTTATTGGCAGGCTTTCTCTCGTGGTATAATTTTTCGAACAGATTTTCCTGACGTACTTTTTCAATGGTCATGTTCAACGCTCCACCCGACATTACATTTATGTCGCGAAGGATTACCGAATCATCTAATATTTCTTTGTTCCAGTTTCCGTAGAAGGTTTTCATCAACTTGCCTAAGTAGATAATGGCATCTTCACGTTCCTGAGCATCTTCAATTTTAAGCGCTTCCTGAACCAGCTTCTCAACGTTCTTTCCGTAATGTCTGTACTTCAGATCGTTTTTAGGATACGCGATGCGCTGTGGCTTTTTGAAAAGGATATCGCGATCAGGTACCGGGTAAGGATTGTTTACATCCAGGTCAAAGTCGGCCATGATGTATAGATCATCCCAAAGACGTTGTGGATTTTCCGGTTGCTCGGCTATTGTTGGTGTAAGTTGTTTAATGAGTTCGATTAGAGTGTACGCCAGTTCAGTGCGTTTCTCTTTGTCGGGCTGATTCCGAATGTATTGAATCAGGTTCTGAACATTGCGTCCGTATTCTTTCAAAATAATGCCAACGCGCTGTGAGTTATATTCTCCGATCATATTTGTGATTTCTAAAGATTAAAAATGTGTTGTTGTAGCGAATGCTGAATGCATGTAATTGTGCTAAGAGCCAGAACGCTTGATGTACTTTAAGTTCAGCAAAGCTAAGCAATATGCCTAATTCACCAAAATCAGTTTTCCACGATCCGAATCTTGGCAAAACTCAACAATAGCGTCTTTTCACCCACATCACTGAAATTAATCTTGGCTTTCCGGTCAGAACCGCTGTTATCCATTTGGAGGACCATGCCAAAACCGAATTTGGGATGCTCGACCTTCATACCTTCCTTAAGGCTTGACGTATCGCTTGGCGCGAAATCGGCTGGAGCTTTATAACCGGAAGGTTTGTTTACCGGAGCTGCTGTTTTCTTTACACTGCTTACCAATTTCTTCGCATATAAACTGCTTGGTGGTGGGGTAGATTCAAGTCCACTAAACTTGGCACTTACCTTAATGAATGCGGGATCAATATCGTCTAAGAATCGGCTGGGCTCACAATTCTTTAATCTCCCAAAGCGATAACGACTAAGCGCGTATGAAAGAAACAATTTCTTCTCTGCCCGGGTAATGGCAACGTAAAAAAGTCTGCGTTCTTCTTCCAGTTCTGCGCGACTGCTTAACATCATTTGAGAAGGAAACAAATCTTCCTCCATGCCCACGATGTAGACATTGTGAAACTCTAATCCCTTTGCCATATGGATCGTCATTAAGGTAACCGTATCCGGATCTTTGTCTTTATTATTATCCTGACCCGTAACAAGAGAAACTTCCTGTAAGAACGATCCCAATTTTTTATCCTCCCGTTCCGGATCTTCAGCAAACTCTTTGATGGCGTTCAATAATTCCTGAACGTTTTCATATCGGCTTAATCCTTCAACGGTTTTGTCTTCATATAATTCGCGAAGCAAACCAGATCCTTTTGCAATTTCATAAGCAGCATCGTACGCGTCTTTCTGTTCAATCTCAAGATTGAAACGCTTGATCATCGAAACAAAATCATCGATGGGTGCAGCGGCACGTCCTCCAATGAACGAATTAGCATTTTGCAAGACTTCCCAAATGGAAATGGCATGATCGTTCGCAGCCACAACAACTTTGTCAACAGTTGAATCGCCAATACCTCGCTTGGGTAAGTTGATGATTCTTCTGAATGATGCTTCGTCTTGTTGATTGATCGCGAAGCGCATGTACGCCAACAAGTCTTTTATTTCTTTGCGTTGATAGAACGACAATCCGCCAACGATTTTGTATTTGATGTTCTGCTTGCGCAAGGCTTCTTCAATGGCACGCGACTGACTATTCGTTCGGTATAAAATAGCAAAGTCACTGAACTTCAATTGATGTTGCATCTTTTCCTGAAAGATAGAAGACGCTACAAGCCTACCTTCTTCATTATCGGAAACCGCCTTAATGAGCTCGATGAGATTACCCTCCTCATTGTTCGTCCAGACATTTTTTGGTAACTGCGCTTTGTTTCGTTTGATAACGGAGTTGGCTACACTTACAATATTGGCAGTCGAGCGATAGTTTTGTTCGAGCTTAATAATTTTTAAGTCCGGATAATCACGCTCGAAGTTTAAAATGTTGGTAATGTCTGCTCCGCGAAAAGCGTAAATACTTTGTGCATCATCACCCACGACACAAATATTCTGACGAACGGCTGCGAGTTTTCGAATAATGAAATACTGGCAAAGATTGGTATCCTGAAACTCATCTACCAATACATATTGAAAGCGCTGTTGATATTTGTTCAGCACTTCAAGGTGTTCTTTAAAAAGCTTATCGGTGTTGAAAAGCAAATCATCAAAATCCATGGCGCCCGATTTGAAACAGCGCATCGCGTAAGCACGATAAATCTTTCCAATCTCCGGACGCAGATTAGCGGCATCATCACCAGTAATTTCCGGATTGGCCATGTATTCAGCCCATCCAATCAATCTATTTTTCGCAGCTGAAATTCTATTGTAAACCGTATTGACTTTATAGGTTGCATCATCCAATCCCATCTCTTTCACAATGGTTCGGATGAGTGACTTGGAATCATCAGTATCGTAAATGGTAAAGTCAGAAGGGTAGCCGAGGTGCTGCGCTTCCGCGCGAAGAATGCGGGCGAACACAGAGTGGAAGGTACCCATCCATAAATTGCGCGCATCGTGGCCCATTACCTTTTCAATGCGTTCGCGCATTTCTTTAGCGGCTTTGTTGGTGAAGGTAAGCGACATGATGTTGAACGGATCAACACCCTTGCCCATTAACTGAGCAATGCGATACGTCAATACTCTTGTCTTTCCTGATCCTGCACCTGCAATCAACATGCATGGTCCTTCTGTGTTGATAACTGCCTCTAACTGGGGCTCATTTAAACTCGCTAAATAATCCATCATATCGGGTGCAAATTAAACTACTCTTATGTGAAATTTCTGGTGACTGAAAAATTAATTAAATGGTCGACCGTTGACTGTGGACATTGGACTTTTTTTAAAGTAATTTTCTCTCTCACCAAAATTCGATTTACTTTTAACCTTGAACTTGGAACCTTGAACATCAAACCTCAAACTTCGAACGGAAAACAACTTTACTCCGATGACGGTTTTAGTATTACAGCAACAGAGCCTTGGTTTAAAGTAAAGGTTCAACTACTCCTCAGTTACATCCAGTCTTTCACCGTTAATGTATCTGGTAAAGCCGATGAAATTGTATTTGTCGATCTTTTTTCCGGAAGTGGTTTATACTCGGTAGGTCATCAAAAAGAAATTTTTCAAGGTACATGTCTGGCTTCTCTGTCGTCTGACTTGCCCATAACCAAATGGATATTTTGCGAGCAAGACCTCCAGCAGGCAAAAGCGTTAAAAATTCGGGTAAATAAATATCATCGCGAAAAGAATGTAGTCATCTTCGATTCACCTTTAGATGAGTTGATAGACAAGTTCAGATCGTACATACCGCCAAGTAAAGGTGGACATAAAGTAGCGGTTCTGTGTTTGATCGATCCGTTTTCCGTTGATATTCCATTTGCCACCATTGATAAGCTGAGTGGTCTTGGTTTCAGTTTCCTGATGCCGTTTACCTTTATGATTAGCAACCGGCTGAACCATCGCTATTACCTTCATGACAATCCGGAGAAGTTTAAACGATATGTAGGCACAGGTAATTTCGAGAGAATGCAAAGTGTTGAGAGTAATGAACAGTTCTATAAGCGGCTGGTGCGATTGTATCAAAACAGCATGTTGGTTACGGGATTAAATTCAGCAATTTCTACTCATAAGCTTGACTCGAAGCTGATGGATTTACCGGCATACTCGATAGGATTCTTTTCCAAACATTTCTCCAGTCGTGCCATTCAGTCGGAGATTAAGGTAAGCGAGCATTTACAGTTTGAATTGTTCTAATGCTTTAAACCGCAGAGGACGCGGAGAAACGCAGAGAAAACACAGTATGCTTTAATGGAAATTTTTGATGGCTGTACTGCGATTTAATGCGTCAACAGAATCCTCTGCGTAACTCTGCGCGCTCTGCGGTTTCTCCCTTTCGTTTTCTATCTTTGAAAAAATATTTGAGCTATGATGAAAGTAGGAGAGGTACTGGTATCAGATGATATTCGCGATAAGGAATTCGTTTGTAACCTGGAGAAATGCAAAGGGGCATGTTGTGTGGAAGGTGATTATGGTGCGCCATTGCTACAGGAAGAACTTGCCATTTTAGAAGAGATCTATCCGAAAGTAAAAAAGTATTTAAGTCCGGAAGGAATACGGGAAATTGAAAAACAAGGTACGAGCACAGTTGACGATGATGGAGAATTGTGTACACCCATTATCAGCGGACGCGAATGTGTATATGCCATTTACGATGACAAGAAAATATTAAAGTGTGGCATCGAGCAAGCACACAAGGCCGGAGACATCGAGTGGAAGAAACCCATCTCCTGTCATTTATATCCGATACGCGTTACCAAGAAGAAAGATTTTGAAGCATTGAATTATAACAAGTGGCACATCTGCACACCCGCTTGCGCATTAGGAAAAGAACTACAAGTGCCTGTCTATAAATTTCTACGCGATCCCCTCATTCGCAAATATGGCGAGCCATGGTACAATGAATTGGTTTCGGTTATTGCAACAACACCCAAGAAGGAGCCCAAGAAGAAGAAGGTGTGAGGTGATGATAAGGTATGTCTTTAGATTTATAAAGGGAGTGTCTTATATTTAATGTTGTCAGCAAGCTCTTGGAAAATGAAAATAGACAAAACAGAAATCGCAGTATCAACACTGAAAGGACTTATTGGTGCAATTCCCTTTGCTGGGGGTTTACTTAATGAAACATTATTTGAGTACAGGAGCAGAATTAAGCAAAATAGAATAGAAAAATTCGTTGAAGCATTGGGCCAATCTCTTCAGGATAAAACTGAGGACAAAATTGATCTTGACCAAATTAAGAAGGAAGACTTTAGTGATTTTTTTGAAAGCGTTTTGATAACCGTTACGAGAACAAGGTCTGATGAAAAGACAAAACGACTAAAGACTTTACTGCTAAATCAATTAATAGACCCAGTTGATATTGAGTACTCGGAATTGTTTCTGAAAATGATTGACTCATTGCACGAGAAGCAGCTATTAATATTGAATGGATTATCTAATGTTCCTTCTACGTTTATTGACAGTAAAGGCGAATATTATTCAAACAAAAAGGAGTTTGATAAAATTACCGAAGAGTTAAGACATAAATATTTCTGGACAGACAAAGAAGAGAGGTACCAAAATGAAGAAATTAGAAAATTAGAAGACAAGAAGAAAACGTTAAAAGATAAGCTTGATAGATTAGATATAAAGATTATTCAAAATAACAAACCATACCAGCCACGAACTTACAAGTGTGACGGATCGGAATATTTCTATTTAGTGCAAGATTTGTGTAACAAATCCCTTTTGGTTGATATAGGAATAGACGCACCACCATTTGAATTAGTGGAAATTACGCAACTTGGGATTGATTTAGTTAACAGGTTAAGGGAATAGCACTATCTGATTGAAGAGTTCTTCTACAATAGGTAATGCATTCATTCTTGGTAACAATGGTGTAGCACAAATTAGTTATGAAACTTAAATTTGAATCAAACACATTAAAGGGCTTGTTGATAAATGTGAGTTTGGTAATAGGACTTTTGATTCTTTTATCCTTTACATTTTTCTATAAAGTTTTGCCGAACGTTACCAATAAGGATAAAGTCGTTACTGTACCTGATTTGAACGGGATGAGTTTTGAAGAAGCAAAGAAGTTTTTAGAAACTAGAGAATTAAATTATGAGGTAACGGATTCTGCATTTGATTCAGAGATGAAACCTTTGACAGTTTTAGAACAATTTCCAAAGCCACTTTCCAAAGTTAAAATTCAGCGAAAAATAAATTTAACGCTTAATGCACGAAATGCACCCTTAGTTAATATTCCTGATTTCACGGGATCAACACTTGATTTTGCACAAAGGCAACTGGCTACATTGGATATAAAAGTTGCAGGCATTAAATATCGACCTGATATAGCACCTGGTTCAATCTTAGAAATAGTTTCAAATGGTAAGAAAGTTCAAGTGGGACAAAGACTTCCAAAAGGATCCAAGGTCGATTTAATTGTTGGAAGCTTCACCGATAAACCATTTCCCTTACCCGACTTTATTGGTATGGACTATGACGATGTTGAAGTTTTAGTATTTGGAATGAATTTAAAAATCGGAGAAACTCATATTGTGATTGATGATAAGATTGGACAAGGTATAATTCAAAAGCAATATCCTCTTTCAGGCGATTCAGTTAAGACTTTTGATAAAATTGATCTATGGGTATACAATTTTGAAAGGGAATAGTCTTTCTCAAGCTAATGTTGATGTTCTTCACCAACATGCATTAGGGCTTGATGATAAATGTGATGCTGGTACTTCCCTTCATAAAATTTCTTATTTTCGAGCTTTCTAAAACTAGCAATGAAAAAAATTCTTGTTGTTTATTTTACGCAGTCAGGTCAGCAGCGTTCTATTCTTGAATCTCTTGTAAAACCATTGGTTGAAGCCGGGCAAAGTATTCACTTCGAATCGATAGAACCGGTTCAACAGTATCCTTTTCCATGGAGTGCATTTCAATTTTTCAATGCTTTTCCTGAGACGTTTATGCAGAAGTCGTTGGAACTGAAACCTCTTTCTGCAAAAGCATTTGAAGAATATGATCTGATTATATTGGGATATCAACCCTGGTTCTTAACACCATCGCGACCGATGAGTTCTTTTCTTCAATCGGCTGACGGACAAAAAATATTGAAAAGTAAAAATGTAATTACCATTCTGGGTTGTCGCAATATGTGGTTGGGTGCACAGGAGAAAGTAAAACAATGGCTCCTAAGAGCAGATGCAAAATTAGTAGGACACATTTCATTGATTGATAAGAGCGGAAATCTAACCAGTCTTGTTACCATTTTAAGATGGATGCTAGCCGGAAAAAAAGATGCCTTCTGGTTTTTTCCAGCAGCGGGTGTTTCAGCAACAGATGTTGATCATACATCAGTCTTTGGAAAGTTGATTAATGAAGCAATCATATCTAACGACTTTGAATCGCTCCAGAATAAATTCAATCAGAATGAAGCAATTGACATAAAACCGAATCTGGTAATGATGGAAAGACGTGGTCAAAAGTCATTTTCAATCTGGTCAAAGTTTATTGCCTCCGGAGGTCATGTCGATTCGGTGGGAAGAAAAATACGCGTTTATGTTTTCATGGTTTTATTGCCAACCGTTATTATAATTCTAACACCACTGTTGTGGATACTTTCAGCTGTTACATTAATTGTGAAGCGAAAGCAGCTTCAGGAGGAAATTGCCTACTTTAAACAAACATCGCTGAGAAGCTCTGCGAAGACTGTTTAAATAATATAGATAAAATATACCATTCGGTATATTTTATCTATATTTGCGCGTGACCAAATCAGAGCGCACCCGTCAGTTCATCATCGAAAAAACAGCTCCATTGTTTAATACAAAGGGTTACGAAGGTACTTCCATGGCTGATCTTGTGGAAGTAACGGGTCTTACGAAAGGCTCTTTGTATGGAAATTTCAAAGACAAGGAAGATATTTCAGCGGAAGCTTTTAAATATTCCATGCGTAAAGTGAGAGAGATGGTGCAATCGGAGTTGGATGGAATTCCAACATTCAAGAAACAACTTTCTGCCTTGTGCGATTTTTATGCGCGCTATGTTTTTGATCCTCCTGTTCCCGGAGGTTGTCCGTTGCTCAATACTGCTATTGAAGCAGATGACCATCGTACCTCCATTCGAAAAGTAGTGACAAAGGAGATACTGTCTACTGTTAATTTTATTTCTGACCTGTTAAGTAAAGGAGTAGATGCAGGAGAGTTTAAAAAAGGAATTAAGACAAATGAAATTGCTTATACGTTCTTCTGTTCTATAGAAGGAGCTATTATGTTCTCACGCGTTGAACGATCGCGTGAGCCTATGGATATTATCGTTCAACATTGTAAAAGTATTTTAGACCAAATCAGTAAATAATTTATGAATCAAAGAAGAGTAGTCGTTACCGGTATGGGTGCATTAACTCCAGTAGGTAACACAGTTTCAGAATTTTGGAATGGATTAATTTCTGCAAAGAGTGGTGCTGGATTAATTACACGATTCGACACTACAAAATTCAAAACCAAATTCGCTTGTGAAGTAAAGAATTATAATCCGCTTGATCATTTTGAAAAGCAGGATGTGCGAAAGATGGATCCCTTTACGCAATATGCATTGGTTACTTCTTCTGAAGCTTTAAAAGATTCAGCACTTGATCTTGATAAAATAGACAAGACTCGTGTTGGCGTTATTTGGGGATCGGGTAATGGTGGGTTTCAGACTTTTCAGAATGAGATCATGGAATTTGCAAAGGGAGATGGTACACCACGAATGAGTCCGTATTTTATACCAAAGGTATTGGTAGATATTGCTTCAGGATGGATTTCGATTAAGTATGGTTTTATGGGTGTTAACTTCACTACTATTTCAGCTTGCGCTACTTCTACGACTGCAATCATCGATGCTATGAATTACATCCGCTGGAACAAAGCTGATATTATTGTTACGGGCGGATCAGAAGCAGCAATAAATGAAGCGGGTATTGGTGGGTTTAGTGTCATGAAAGCACTATCCACGCGCAATGATGATCCACAAACGGCATCAAGACCTTTTGATGTTGATCGTGATGGCTTTGTTATGGGAGAAGGCGCAGGCGCTTTGATTTTGGAAGAGTATGAGCATGCTAAAAGACGTGGTGCAAAAATTTATGCTGAAGTTGCTGGTGGAGGTATGTCGGCAGATGCGTATCATTTAACGGCTACACATCCCGAAGGAGCTGGAGCAATATTAGGAATGAAGTGGGCGCTGGAGGATGCGAATTTAAAAATTGAAGATGTTGATTATTTAAATCCACATGCTACTTCTACACCGGTTGGTGATAATAGTGAGATGAAAGCGGTGTCAAAGTTTTTTGGAGAGCATACTAAGAAAATGCACATCAGCGCGACAAAATCAGCTACGGGTCATTTACTCGGTGGCGCAGGAGCCATTGAAGCTATTGTGGCAATCAAATCAATTCAGGAAAATATAATTCCGCCAACGATTAACACTGTTACCATTGATCCTACATTACCGCAAGGATTGAACATTGTCTTTAAAGAAAAGCTAAGCAAAGAAGTCAAT
>Ga0116157_10001081_pt1 | contig 27530 bp, 25 predicted proteins | sample AD_UKC048_MetaG_FD_89882 | JGI IMG/M metagenome (GOLD analysis project Ga0116157, IMG submission 89882) | Active sludge microbial communities of municipal wastewater-treating anaerobic digesters from USA - AD_UKC048_MetaG | ecosystem: Engineered > Bioreactor > Anaerobic > Digestate | place: USA... | reverse complement strand
GGCCGGCCAGATCAAGCCCCTCGAACGCCTGCGGGCTGGTCACTTCATGGACCAGGTGACGATCGATGTACAGGACGGTCGTGCCGTCGTCCTCGGTGTGAACGACGTGCTCGTCCCAGAGTTTGTCGTAGAGCGTGCGGCTCATGGGTGGTGACCTATGAAAACAGAACCGGTGATTTTAGGCGCGGAGCATGCTGCGAAGCAGCAAACAAGGGCGCTCGACCATTCCAGATGCAAGAAACCCGGCATGGAGCCGGGTTTCTGTGCCTCGGACAACCCGTGTTGTCAGCGTTCGCCGATCGGCTTCACATCACGCGATGGTGAGCCGTTGAACAACTGGCGCGGCCGGCCGATCTTGTACTCGGGGTCGCTGATCATCTCGTTGAGCTGGGCGATCCAGCCCACCGTGCGAGCCAGAGCGAAGATGGCAGTGAACAACGAGACCGGAATGCCGATCGCACGCTGGACGATGCCGGAGTAGAAGTCGACGTTCGGGTACAGCTTGCGCGAAACGAAGTAGTCATCCTCGAGGGCGATCTTCTCGAGCGCCATCGCCAGCTTCAGGATCGGATCGTTGTTCTTGCCCATCGCGCCAAGCACTTCGTGGCACGTCTCGCGCATCAACTTGGCGCGCGGATCGTAGTTCTTGTAGACACGGTGCCCGAAGCCCATCAGCTTGACGTTGGAGTTCTTGTCCTTGACCTGCTTGATGAATTCGCCGATCTTCTCGACGCCGCCCATTTTCTGCACGTCTTCGAGCATGTTGAGGGCGGCCTCGTTGGCGCCACCGTGTGCCGGCCCCCACAGGCAGGCAACGCCGGCCGCGATGGCAGCGAACGGGTTGGTGCCCGACGAGCCGCACAGGCGCACCGTGGACGTCGAGGCGTTCTGCTCGTGGTCGGCGTGGAGGATGAAGATGCGATCCATGGCGCGCACCAGCACATCGTTGGGCACGTAGCTTTCGCAAGGCGTGGCAAACATCATCTGCATGAAGTTGCCGGCATACGACAGCTCGTTCTTGGGGTAGATGTACGGCTGACCAACCGAGTATTTGTAGGCCATCGCCACCAGTGTCGGCATCTTGGCGATCAGGCGGATCGCCGAGACTTCGCGATGCTCGGGGTTATTGATGTCGGTGCTGTCGTGATAGAAGGCCGACAGACCGCCGACCAGTCCGGTCAGGATGGCCATCGGGTGCGCGTCACGACGGAAGCCACGCAGGAAGAACTGCATCTGCTCGTTGACCATCGTGTGGTTCGTCACGCGCTTGGTGAACTCCACGCGCTGATCGGCGTTGGGCAGTTCACCCTTCAGCAGCAGATAGCAGGTTTCAAGGTAATCGCACTTGGTGGCGAGCTGCTCGATGGGGTAGCCGCGGTAAAGCAACTCACCCTTGTCCCCGTCGATGTATGTGATCTTGGAGTTGCAGGACGCCGTCGACAGAAAGCCGGGGTCGTAGGTGAACTTGCCGGTCTGCCCGTAGAGCTTGCGGATATCGATCACGTCCGGGCCAACCGAACCTTTGAAGATCGGCAGGTCCATGCTCGGGCTGCCGTCGGAAAACGACAAGGTGGCTTTGACGTCGGAAGGGGTCATGATCGGTCCTTGGGGTGAGGCTAGACAGGTCGTCGGGGTGGATAAAGCGGGGGGTTCAGCGAGGTTCCCGCATCAATCGCAGGACCTCCAGAATGTTGTCGTTGAGCAATTCGCCTTCGGGCTGCTGCCGGGCCAGCAGCAGATCGAGAAGGTCGTTGTCCGAAAGATCCATCAGCACCATCAGGCCGTCGGCCTGTCGCTGCGTCAGGGTGGATTGATATCGGTCAAAAAAGCGCTCGACAAAGAGATCGTTTTCCAGCAACCCACGCCGGCAGCGCCAGCGCAGCTTGCTCAATGCACGGTCATCGATCAACGCATCCATGGTGTGGGTCGAAGTTGAGCCGCCTTCAGACCGAACGGCGGATCATCATTTCCTTGATCTTGCCGATGGCCTTCGTGGGGTTGAGCCCCTTCGGACAGACGTCGACGCAGTTCATGATGGTGTGGCAGCGGAACAGGCGGTACGGATCCTCGAGATTGTCTAGCCGGGCTTCGGTGTCCTGATCCCGGCTGTCGGCGATGAATCGGTACGCTTGCAAGAGTCCTGCCGGCCCGACGAACTTGTCCGGGTTCCACCAGAAGCTGGGGCAGCTGGTCGAGCAGCTCGCGCACAGGATGCACTCGTACAAGCCGTTGAGTTCCTCGCGCTCCTCGGGGCTCTGCAGGCGCTCCTTCTCGGGCGGGAACTCGTCGTTCACCAGGTACGGCTTGATCGAGTTGTACTGCTTGAAGAACTGCGTCATGTCGACGATCAGGTCGCGAATCACCGGCAGTCCGGGCAGCGGCTTGAGAACGATCGGATCCTTCAGCGTACGCATGTTGGTGAGGCAGGCCAGGCCGTTCTTGCCGTTGATGTTCATCGCGTCCGATCCGCACACGCCCTCACGGCAGGAACGGCGGAACGACAGCGTCGGGTCGACCGCCTTCAGCTTGTTCAGCGCGTCGAGCAGCATGCGCTCGCTGCCGTCCAGCTCGACCTCGAGGGTCTGCATGTGCGGCTTGGTGTCGGTATCGGGGTCGTAGCGGTAGATCTGGAACACGCGCTTGGTCATGACTGCTCTCCGTCGCGGTGGATGGAACTGGAATTGATGGGCATCATCGAGTCGATACGTTCCGACATCAGAAGGTGCGCACCACCGGCGGGATCGACTCGGCAGTGAGCGGCTTCAGGTTCACCGGCTTGTAGTCGAGCCGGTTGCCCGCGCTGTACCACAGGGTGTGCCGGAGCCATTCCTTGTCGTTGCGCCCGTTCGGAAACTCGACCGAGTTGGCATAGTCATCGACCGTGTGCGCGCCTCGGCTCTCGTGGCGTGCGGCTGCCGAGATCATCGTGGCCATGGCCACTTCGATCAGATTCTCGACCTCGAGTGCTTCGATGCGAGCGGTGTTGAAGACCTTCGATTTGTCAGCCAGGTGAATATTCTTCACCCGCTCGGCGATCTTCTTGATCTCGACCACGCCGGCATCCATCATGGCCTGCGTGCGGAACACGCCAGCATGGCGCTGCATCGAAGCGCGGATGTCGTTGGCCACGTTCTGCGCGTACTCGCCGCCGGTGCTGGTCTCGTACTTGTTCAGGCGCCCCAGCGTGAAATCGGCCGCATCCGCGGGCAGCGGCTTGTGGGCACGTGGCTTCAATCCGCTGTCGACGATGTGATTGCCCGCAGCACGCCCGAACACCAGCAGATCGAGCAGCGAATTGGTACCGAGTCGGTTCGCGCCGTGCACGCTGACGCAGGCGCACTCGCCCACCGCATACAGGCCCTTGATGATCTCGTTGGGCTGTCCGTTCTTGGGCGCAACGACCTGGCCGTGGATGTTGGTCGGTATGCCGCCCATCTGGTAATGGATCGTCGGCACGACAGGAATGGGTTCCTTGGTGATGTCGACATTGGCGAAGTTGTGCCCGATCTCGTACACCGAGGGCAACCGCTTCATGATCGTCTCTGCACCAAGGTGGGTCATGTCGAGCACCACATAGTCCTTGTTCGGACCGCAGCCTCGACCTTCCTTGATCTCCTGGTCCATGCACCGCGAGACGAAGTCGCGCGGCGCAAGGTCCTTCAGCGTGGGCGCATAACGCTCCATGAAGCGCTCGCCGTTGCAGTTGCGCAGGATCGCCCCCTCGCCTCGGCAGCCCTCGGTCAGCAGCACCCCGGCACCGGCGACACCGGTCGGGTGGAACTGCCAGAACTCCATGTCTTCAAGTGGGATGCCGGCGCGAGCCGCCATGCCCAAACCATCACCGGTATTGATGAAGGCGTTGGTGGAGGCCGCGAAGATACGACCTGCGCCACCGGTGGCCATCAGCGTGGTCTTCGCTTCGAGGATGTGCACCTCGCCGGTCTCCATCTCCAGCGCCGTCACGCCGACCACGTCACCGTCGGCATCGCGGATCAGATCGAGCGCCATCCACTCGACGAAGAAGTTGGTGCGCGCCTTGACGTTCTGCTGATAGAGCGTGTGCAGCATCGCGTGGCCGGTGCGATCGGCAGCAGCGCAGGCACGCTGGACGGGCTTCTCGCCATAGTTGGCGGTGTGACCGCCGAACGGACGCTGGTAGATCGTGCCATCCGGGTTGCGGTCGAACGGCATGCCGAAGTGCTCGAGCTCATAGACGACCTTGGGCGCCTCGCGGCACATGAACTCGATCGCGTCCTGGTCACCCAGCCAGTCCGAACCCTTCACGGTGTCATAGAAGTGGTAGTGCCAGTTGTCCTCGGACATGTTGCCCAGACTCGCGCCGATGCCACCCTGCGCGGCGACCGTATGCGATCGCGTGGGAAACACTTTCGACAGCACCGCGACATTCAGACCGGCACGAGCCAGCTGAAGCGATGCCCGCATGCCGGAACCACCAGCACCAACGATCACGACATCGAACTTCCGCTTCGGAACAGAAGAACTCAACGAACTCATTGTTGACGAACCCATTTGCATTACAGCCTCCACAGCACTTGGATTGCCCAACCCGCACAGCCCACCAGCCAGACGATGGTGAACACCTGCAAAGCCAGGCGTATGCCGACCGGCTTGACGTAATCCATCCAGACGTCACGCATGCCCACCCACACGTGGTAGAGCAACGAAACGATCACGACGAAGGTGAGCACCTTCATCCACTGCTGGGAAAAGATGCCCGCCCACTTGTCGTAGCCCATCTCGCCGGGCAGCAAGATCTGGACGATGACCGCCAGCGTGAACAGGGCCATCACGGCGGCCGTTACCCGCTGCGACAACCAGTCACGCAGCCCGTAATGCGCACCGACGACGATGCGCTTCGATCCGAAATTCTGTGCCATGAGGTCCGATTCAGAAGAAAAGCTTGGAACCGAGCAGAGCCGTCAGCAGCAGGCTCAAACCGAGGGTCGCGAGCGCCGAGCTGTGACCGAACTCCTTGGTCACTGCGTGCGTCATGTCCATCCACAGATGGCGGACCCCGGCGATGAAGTGGTGGAGAAACGCCCAGGTCAGGCCCAGCGCGATCAGCTTGAAGACCCATCCCGGCAGGATGCCCAAGCCTCCCGTGAAGACGCTGGTGAACTGGCTGTAGGAGATCTCGGAAGTGACGCTGGTGTCGAACATCCAGATGATGAACGGCATCAGCAGGAACATGCCGACACCGCTGACGCGGTGCAGGATCGACACGATGCCGGCAGGCGGCAAACGGTACTTGACGATCTGGCTGATGTGAATATTGCGGTGAGTGGGCCGCGGCTTCAGGGTTTCTGACATCTACATCTTTCGTTTCGCAGCGATCTGCAAACCACTGAGTTTATTGCAATGCAGCACGTGCTAATACCGACATGAGTCGAAACGCATGAAGGCCTGTGCACGGGCGCAATCGAGAGGGGAATTCAGCTGAGCGCATTCCGGTAGTGGTAACGCGACGTGTTGTAGAGGCCGCGACGCAACTCGACCGGCTTGTCGTCGTAGGTCAAGGACAGGCGCTCGACGCTGAGCAGCGGAAAGCCCACGTCGACCGCGAGCAACTGCGCAGACGCGGGATCCGCCGTCACCGCACGGATCTTCTCGTCGGCGCGGATCATGTGAACCCCGAACTCGCTTTCGAAGAGCCCGTACATCGGGCCCCGGTAATCGCTCAGACGCTCTGCGGTCAGGCCCTTGAAGAGGAGTCCAGGCAACCAGATGTCGTCGAGCACGACCGGCGTGGAGTTGAACGTGAGAACCCGCCTGACGTTGACGACCGAATCGCCCGGGCTCATCGCGAGCGCACGTGCCACATCGGCAGTCGATCGAAGACGTCGGCAATCGATGAAACGCCGCTGGACGGTACCGGATTCGCCGTCGTCCGGCATCAGGCGCAGGAACCGGTACTGCACCTTCTGCTCGGCATGCGTGGCAACGAAAGTGCCCTTGCCCTGCCGCCGCACGAGCAGGTTTTCAGCCGCCAGTTCGTCGATGGCCTTGCGCACCGTGCCCTGGCTGACCTTGAAGCGCGCGGCAAGCTCCATTTCGCTCGGGATGGCCTCGCCCGGACGCCACTCGCCCATACGCAGGCTGCGCGTCATCAGCGTCTTGATCTGCTGGTAAAGCGGACTGAAGGACGGAGAGGTGCCATCGCCCGGGCGAGCCGCCGGCAGCGGCTCCACAGCAAGTGCGGACGAATTCTTCATGGCGCGAATTGCAGCACAGGAGTGAGGTGATAGTCCAGCCGAAACTGGTGATGTTTGACTGACATCTTATGTCTTACATAAGACTTTTGACTTGCCCCGGGTTCATCCCTACACTTCAAAGTCCCGCTGCATACAATTAGGGGTTTGCTCGGTTGCCGTCCAGACCGCGCCTCCGCTTATCCGTCCCGATTCCGCACTCAACCTTTTCTGGAGATTCCACATGAGCAAGTCCCCCGTTCGCGTTGCCGTCACCGGCGCTGCAGGCCAAATCGGTTACGCACTGCTGTTTCGCATCGCCTCTGGAGAAATGCTCGGCAAGGACCAGCCGGTCATCCTGCAACTGCTCGAGATCCCGGACGAAAAGGCCCAGAACGCGCTCAAGGGCGTGATCATGGAACTCGACGACTGCGCGTTCCCATTGCTGGCTGGCATCGAAGCCCACAGCGACCCGGTCGCGGCATTCAAGAACACCGACTACGCGCTGCTCGTGGGTGCCCGCCCACGCGGCCCCGGCATGGAGCGCTCCGATCTGCTGGCCGCCAACGCCCAGATCTTCACTGCCCAGGGCAAGGCGCTGAATGCGTCTGCCTCGCGCAACGTCAAGGTGCTGGTGGTCGGCAACCCTGCCAACACCAATGCCTACATCGCTATGAAGAGCGCGCCCGATCTGCCCGCGAAGAACTTCACCGCCATGCTGCGCCTCGATCACAACCGCGCTGCGTCGCAGATCGCCGCGAAGACCGGCAAGCCGGTGTCGAGCATCCAGAAGCTGGCCGTGTGGGGCAACCACTCGCCGACCATGTATGCCGACTACCGCTTCGCCACGATCGACGGCCAATCGGTCAAGGCCATGATCAACGATGACGCGTGGAACAAGGACACGTTCCTGCCGACCGTAGGCAAGCGCGGCGCCGCCATCATCGCCGCGCGCGGCGTGTCGTCTGCAGCGTCGGCCGCCAACGCCGCCATCGACCACATGCGCGACTGGGCGCTCGGCACCAACGGCCAGTGGGTGACGATGGGCATTCCATCTAATGGCGAGTACGGCATCCCCAAGGGCGTCATGTTCGGCTATCCGGTCACCACCGCGGGCGGCGAGTACAAGATCGTCGAAGGTCTGGAAATCGACGCCTTCAGCCAGGAACGCATCAACATCACGCTCAAGGAACTGACCGACGAGCAGGACGGCGTCAAGCACCTGCTCTGATCCCGGACCCACACAGCTGCGTCATGCGCCCAGCGCCCAAGCCGGCCACCCCTGCGGAGGCCGGCTTTTTTTCGGCTGTTCGGGTGGCTTCGGCCCGGAACCTGCAACAGCGTTCGGCGCAACCAGCCGTTTCGAATTTCTGCGCCTCCCGCGCTCGATGTGCACCGAGCTTGTGCTGAAAATCCCTGGTCCGAACCACCGGTGACGTCAATGACCGCTCTCGCATCTATTTCGACTCCATCGTGCCCGGCCCGCGCTGCGGCGAGCGGGCTGATTCCATGCGCATCGGCGGCCGCTGTAGCGCTTTGCATCGCACTGGGCGGGATGGTGTCGCTGCCTGCGCTCGCGGCTGAGCCTGCCGCGGCCAAGTCGGCCGACAAGGTTGTGCCGAGAGCCAGCTCCCAAACCAAGGCCAAGGCGGGTTCGAAGAAGGCACTGCCCATCGATCAGCCGCCCGAACCTGCAAGCGACGAGCAACGCAGCGCTGCGGAACGCGTCTACTACGGTGAGTACCAGTGCGAGTTCAAGCAGGTCGTCCACACCAAGCCAAGCGAACAGCATCCGGCCTATGTCGACCTGCGATTCGCCAAGTCGACCTACCTGATGAAGCCCGTGCTGTCATCCACTGGCGCGATCCGGCTCGAGGACATCAAGGGGCAGACCCTGATGGTGCAGATTGCCAGCAAGTCGATGCTGCTCAACGTGAAGGCCGGGAACCGACTGGTCGACGAATGCGTGGGAGAGGGCCATCGAGCGGAGTTGCTGGCGGCCAAGGAGCGCATCGCGCTGGAGGCAGAGCCGCCGTCACTGGGAAGTTCCGTCAGCGCCTCAGCGAAGCCGACGCCCTGAACTGCGAATCCGCGCACATCGACCCCAACACCAAACCCCAGAAAATGTTCGCTGCCTCCGGCTTGACCGAGCAGAACGAACGTTCGAATTCCAGTCATCTATGAAGGAGCCACACCATGCTTGAAGCCTATCGCCTCCATGTCGCCGAACGCGCCGCCCTGGGGATTCCGCCGCTGCCCCTGTCGGCCAAGCAGACGAGCGAGTTGATCGAGTTGCTGAAGGCCCCCCCGGCTGGTGAAGAGAAGACGCTGGTCGATCTCATCACGCACCGCGTGCCTGCCGGCGTGGACGACGCAGCCCGCGTCAAGGCCAGCTACCTGGCGGCTGTCGCTCACGGCACCGAGAAGTGTTCGCTGATCAGCCCCGAGACCGCAACCCAGTTGCTCGGCACGATGCTCGGCGGCTACAACATCAGCCCGCTGATCGACCTGCTCGACAGCCCTGCGGTCGGCTCCGTTGCCGCTGCCGGCCTGAAGAACACGCTGCTGATGTTCGACCAGTTTCATGACGTCAAGGACAAGGCAGACAAGGGCAATGCCAACGCCAAGTCGGTGCTGCAGAGCTGGGCGGACGCGGAATGGTTCACCTCGCGGCCCGAAGTGCCCAAGAGCATCACCGTGGCGATCTTCAAGGTCACCGGCGAAACCAACACCGACGACCTGTCACCCGCACCGGACGCCTGGAGTCGCCCCGACATCCCACTGCATGCGCTGGCGATGCTGAAGAACGCGCGGCCCGGCATCACGCCCGAAGAAGACGGCAAGCGCGGCCCGATCCGTTTCATCGAAGACCTGCGCGCCAAGGGCAACCTGGTGGCCTACGTCGGCGACGTGGTCGGCACCGGCTCGAGCCGCAAGTCGGCCACCAACTCGGTGCTGTGGTTCACCGGCGAAGACATTCCGTTCGTGCCGAACAAGCGCTTCGGCGGTGTGTGCCTCGGCGCCAAGATCGCACCGATCTTCTACAACACGATGGAAGACGCCGGCGCCCTACCGATCGAGCTCGACGTGAACCAGATGAACATGGGCGACGTGGTCGAGTTGCGCCCCTACGAAGGCAAGGCGCTGAAGGACGGCAAGGTCATCGCCGAGTTCAAGGTCAAGAGTGATGTGCTGTTCGACGAAGTGCGTGCCGGTGGCCGCATCCCGTTGATCATCGGCCGAGGGCTGACTGCCAAGGCTCGCGAAGCGCTGGGCCTGCCCGTCAGCACGCTGTTCCGTCTGCCGCAGAACCCGGCCGACACCAAGAAGGGCTACAGCCTCGGCCAGAAGATGGTCGGCAAGGCCTGCGGCCTGCCCATCGTCAACGGCCAGCAGGTCGGTGTGCGCCCGGGCACGTATTGCGAGCCACGCATGACCTCGGTCGGTTCGCAGGACACCACCGGCCCGATGACTCGCGACGAGCTCAAGGACCTGGCCTGCCTGGGCTTCAGCGCCGACCTGGTGATGCAGTCGTTCTGCCACACCGCTGCGTATCCGAAGCCGGTCGACGTGAAGATGCACCACGAACTGCCCGACTTCATCAGCCACCGCGGTGGTATCGCGCTGCGCCCGGGCGACGGCGTGATCCACAGCTGGCTCAACCGCCTGCTGCTGCCTGACACGGTGGGCACCGGCGGCGACAGCCACACGCGCTTCCCGATCGGCATCAGCTTCCCTGCCGGTTCGGGCCTGGTGGCGTTCGCCGCCGCCACCGGCGTGATGCCGCTCGACATGCCCGAGAGCGTGCTGGTGCGCTTCAAGGGCAAGATGCAACCCGGCGTGACGCTGCGCGATCTGGTCAATGCGATCCCGCTGTACGCGATCAAGGCCGGTCAGCTGACCGTCGAGAAGAAGGGCAAGAAGAACATCTTCAGCGGTCGCATCCTCGAAATTGAGGGCTTGCCCGACCTGAAGGTGGAACAGGCCTTCGAACTGAGCGATGCTTCGGCCGAACGCAGCGCCGCCGGTTGCACCGTGCACCTGAACAAGGAGCCGATCATCGAGTACATCCACAGCAACATCACGCTGATGAAGTGGATGATCTCCGAGGGCTACGCCGATGCCCGCACGCTGGCGCGCCGCATCGCAGCGCAGGAGGCCTGGCTGGCCGATCCGCAATTGCTGAAGGGCGACGCCGATGCCGAATACGCCGCGGTGATCGAGATCGACCTGGCCGACATCCACGAGCCGATCGTTGCCTGCCCGAACGACCCGGACGACGTGAAGACGCTCTCCGAGGTTGCCGGCGCGAAGATCGATGAAGTGTTCATCGGCTCGTGCATGACCAACATCGGTCACTTCCGCGCCGCCAGCAAGCTGCTCGAGAACAAGCGCGACATCCCGGTCAAGCTGTGGGTTGCACCGCCGACCAAGATGGACGCGAAGAAGCTCAGCGACGAAGGGCACTACGGCGTGCTCGGAAGCGCCGGCGCGCGCATGGAAATGCCGGGCTGCAGCCTGTGCATGGGCAACCAGGCGCAGGTCAAGGAAGGCGCGACCGTGTTCTCGACGAGCACCCGCAACTTCCCGAACCGCCTCGGCAAGAACAGCAACGTCTATCTTGGCTCGGCAGAACTGGCCGCGATCTGCTCGAAGCTCGGCCGCATCCCTACCCGCGAGGAGTACCTGCAGGACATGGGCGTGCTGACCGCAGCCAGCGACAAGGTCTACCAGTACCTGAACTTCGACAAGATCGAGGAGTTCACGGACGCCGCGGAGAAGGCATCCGCCTGATTCCCGCCGCTGGCGACAGCCCCATCAAGCCCCGCTGCTCGCAGCGGGGCTTTTTGTTGGGACAGCGCAGGTAGGCAGCCGCGGACTGCATGCAAAATCGCGCGGCTTCGATTGTTCAAGGAGAAAGCATGGGATTCCTGACTGGCAAGCGGCTCTTGATCACTGGCGTCCTGTCCAGCCGGTCGATCGCCTACGGCATCGCGCGCGCTTGCCACCGAGAAGGCGCCGAACTGGCGTTCAGCTACGTCGGCGAACGCTTCAAGGAGCGCATCACCGAACTGGCGGCCGAATTCGGGTCGACGATGGTCTACGACTGCGATGTCGCCGACGATGCGCAGATCGAGCGGTTGTTCAGCGACATGGGCGAGCTGTGGCCTGAATTCGACGGCTTCGTGCACTCGATCGGCTTTGCCACGCGCGAGTCAATCGCCGGCGACTTCCTCGACGGCCTGTCGCGCGAGGGGTTTCGCATCGCACACGACATCTCGGCCTACAGCTTCCCGGCCATGGCCAAGGCGGCCCTGCCCCGGCTGCGCCCCGGTGCCGCCTTGCTCACGCTGACCTACCTCGGCGCGGCGCGCGTCGTGCCGAACTACAACACGATGGGCCTGGCCAAGGCCTCGCTCGAAGCCAGCGTGCGCTACCTCGCGTCCAGCCTCGGGCCGCGCGGCATCCGCGTCAACGGCATCTCGGCCGGGCCGATCAAGACGCTGGCCGCGTCGGGCATCAAGGGCTTCGGCAAGATCCTGGAAGTGGTCGAGACCAATGCGCCACTGCGCCGGAACGTGACGATCGACGACGTCGGCAACGTGGCCGCCTTCATGCTTTCCGACCTGGCAGCCGGCGTGACCTCCGAGATCACGTACGTCGACGCCGGATTCAGCCACGCGATGGGCGGCGGCACCGACGCCGGCTGATCAGAGCTCGTTCTTGACCAGTTCGTAGACCTGCTCTGCCAGCGGCACCGCGCTGGCGAGCAGCGCATCGATCTCGGTACGCCGCGAGAACGCAAACGCCTCGTCCCTGATGCTAGGCACGTTGATATAGACGTTCAGCGCAGCGCTGCGCAGCGCTGCCTGCGCAGCGAGCGCGCCGACCCCGGCGTCGCTGATGACGTTGCGATTGCCCACCTGTGCCGCACGCATGGCCACCGCAATCACGCCGGCGCTGGCACGCGCGCAGGCCAGCGGCACGTCGGTGGCCGCCTTCAGCCCTTCCTGGATGGCAGCACTGCGCTTGGTCTTTTGCTCATCGGTGTCCTTGGGCATCGCGTAGGCGGCCATCAGTGCATCGAACGCACCGATGTCTTCGGCCACCATGCCGGCGAGCTGCAGGCGAAGTTCCTCGGCAGCTGCGAGCAGCGACTGCATCTCGCCCTCGACCTCGGCGTAGTTCTTCTTGCCGATGGTCAGGTTGCACATCATGCTGACCAGGGCCGCACCCATCGCGCCCATGATGGCCGCGGCGCTGCCACCACCGGGTGTGGCCGAGCCGCTGGCAAGGTCGTCTAGAAAGGTCGTGACGGGTTGTTGAACGATCATGGTGGCGGCGTTCCGGTCAGACCATCGATTTGGCTTGGGCGTAGATGGCCTCGGCGTCCAGCACCTGGTCGGGCGCCTCGAACAACTGCGCGATGCAGGCACGATGCACGGCGAGCTTGACCGCGCCGAATCCGATCGCTCCCCAGCAGATGCGGCCGTCACGCTCGATGCCGCGATCCATCATGTCCATGCCCTCGATGCCAAGCGGCGGCGTGGCGTTGGCGTCGGCCATGTAGCGGATGGTTGGGTTGCTTTTCCAGTCCGACTCGCGCAGCAGAACCGAGCTCGCCGCGCCGGTGGCCAGAACCACCTGTGCGCCCTCGCAGGCCCGAGCGCGGGAATCCAGATCGGGCGCCTCGATCGCGGTCACGTCGATACCGAAGCCGGCCTTCAGGTGATCGCACGCCTTCTGCGCATTGCCCAGGGTCCGCGAGGTGATCGCCACCGAGACGCCTTCCTTGGCCAGCATCACCGCCGCACGCTGACCGACCGGGCCGGTGCCGGCGAGGATCACCGCCCGCTGCCCGGCCAGACTGCCGCCGGCACTCTTCAGCAGACAGGCCACCGCCGCAGCGGCCGTCGTGTTCGAGCCATTGCTGTCGAGCATCACCGAGACGCGGAAACTGGAGAAGAACTTCTTCTGGACGGCCTTCAGCAGGGCCTCGCCCGCAGCCAGGTTGCTGCCGCCGACGAAGATCGCGGTGAAGCGCTTCTCCCTCGGTGAGCGCGTGAAGATCGTTCCATCGACCAGCGGGCCGACGTTGTCGGGCGTGATGCCGCCGTGGGCCGTCACGTGATCGGCACCGCCGTCGTAGGCCACCACGGTATCGAACACCGCGGGAATCGGGTCGGTGTCGATCTGGAACAGGAGCTTCTTCATGTCGTGATCTCTAACAAGTGGATGCGATGCATGCGCGGAACGAACCGTCAGGACACCAGATGCCGCGGGGTGCCTTTGACGAACAATTCGACATTGTCGATCAGCTGATCGGCCAGTATCTGCATGGCACCACCGGAAGCCCAGGCGACGTGCGGCGTCAGGATGAAATTTGGCAGCCGCAGGTCGAGCAGGGGGTTGCCCAGGCGGGGCGGTTCGGTGGTGAGCACATCGAAGCCGGCGCCGGCGATCCAGCCCTCCTTCAGGGCCGTGACCAGCGCCTCTTCGTCGACCAGCCCGCCGCGCGCGGTGTTGATCAGGATCGCGCTGGGCTTCATCCGGCGCAACTGCTCGACACCGATCAGGTTGCGGGTGGCTGGCGTGAGCGGGCAATGCATCGAGATCACGTCGGATTCGGCCAGCACCTGAGCGACCGGCGAGCGCTCCGCACCGGCCTTGCCTGTCGGCGAGACTTCGGCGAACAGCACTCGCATCCCGAACGCGCGGGCCAGTGCGGCGGTGCCCTGCCCCAACGTGCCGCCGCCGAATATGCCCATCGTGCTGCCGTGAAGGTCGCGGATCGGGTGATCGAAGAAGCAGAACTGATCGGCCTGCTGCCAGCGACCGCGCTCCACATCCGCGCGGTAAGCCAGCAGGCTGCGCCGCAGCGCCAGGATCAGGGCAAAAACGTGCTCGGGCACCGTGTGAACCGCGTAATTCCGGATGTTGCAGACCGCGATGCCTCGTTCGCGGCAAGCGGCGACATCGATCACGTCGTAGCCCGTGGCTGCAACCGCGATCAGCTTCAGCTTCGGCAACCGGGCCAGCGCCTCGGCGCGCAGTGGCACCTTGTTGGTCAGCGCAATGGTGGCATGGCGCAGGCGCTCGACCGCCTGCTCGGCCGATGAGGCGGGAAACTCTTCCCAGGTGTGGTCGAAGCCAGGACGACGCACGGTCGCCTGCAAGGTCGATCGGTCGAGAAACACCAAGTGTTCGGTCATGTCGTGGTCCTGTCGGGCGGTTTGGTCATCGAATGATCGGGCGTATCGTGCTGCGCGGTCGATCAAAATCCCGCATTGTCGACAGAGCTTGCCGCCAGGAGTCCCCCATGAGCTTCACCGTCATTCCGCAGGCCAGCCCACGTCTGCACCGATCGGAGCTGGCGGTCCCGGGCTCGAAGACCCACCTCTTCGAGAAAGCAGCGCGCTCCGCTGCCGACGCGGTGTTCCTGGACTGCGAAGACGCCGTGGCGCCCGACGACAAGGAACAGGCGCGCCGGAACATCGTTGCCGCCCTCAACGACATCGACTGGGGCAGCAAGACCGTGATGGTGCGAATCAACGGGCTCGACACGCATTACATGTACCGCGACGTGATCGACATCGTCGAAGCCTGCCCACGGCTGGACATGATCCTGATCCCGAAGGTCGGCGTCGCTGCCGACATCTACGCGGTGGACATGCTGGTCTCGCAGATCGAGGCTGCGAAGCAGCGCACCAAGCGCATCGGCTTCGAGGCGCTGATCGAGACGGCGCTCGGCATGGCGAACGTGGAGGCCATCGCGCAATCGTCGAAGCGGCTGGAGGCCATGAGCTTCGGCATCGCCGATTTCGCCGCGTCGACGCGCGCACGCACCACCTCCATCGGTGGCGTGCATCCGGACAGCACCGTGCTCAGCGACCCCGATGCCGCAGGCCAGCGCCACGCCTTCTGGACCGATCCGTGGCACGCCGCGCAGGCCCGCATGCTGGTGGCCTGCCGCGCCTACGGCCTGCGACCGGTCGACGGGCCTTTCGGCAATTTTGCCGATCCCGAAGGCTTCGTGTCCGCAGCGCGGCGCGCCGCGGTCCTCGGCTACGAAGGCAAGTGGGTGATCCACCCGTCGCAGATCGAGCCGGCCAACGAGATCTACACACCGACCGAAGCCGAACTGCATCAGGCGCGGCGCATCATCGAGGCACTGGCGCATGCCAACAAGCAGGGACTGGGCGCGGTATCGCTCGATGGCCGGTTGATCGACGTCGTGAACATCCGCATGGCCCAGGCGCTGATGGCCAAGGCCGCCGCGATAGGCGCCCCACGCTGAAAGCCGGGCACGAAAGTACCGAGTCCGCGGCGGCGGCTCCCGTATAAAGTTGCGCCCCAGCGCATCGAGGGCCACAAGCCGGAGTTCTCGAGCACCACGCATCACGGAGTAGACATGGCATCCGATATCGACATCGCCCAGCAGGCCACGATGCACCGCATCAACCAGGTGGCGGCCCGCATCGGCATCCCGGAGGATGCGCTCGAGCCCTATGGGCACTACAAGGCGAAGATCTCGCTCGAGTACCTGAACAGCCTGGATGTGCGCCCCGATGGCAAGCTGATCCTGGTCACCGCGATCAGCCCGACGCCCGCTGGCGAAGGCAAGACCACCACCACGGTGGGCCTGGGCGATGCGCTGAACCGCATCGGCAAGAAGACGATGATCTGCCTGCGCGAACCGTCGCTCGGCCCGGTGTTTGGAGTCAAGGGCGGCGCAGCCGGCGGCGGATACGCGCAGATCGTGCCGATGGAAGACATCAATCTGCATTTCACGGGTGACTTCCACGCGATAGGCGCCGCGCACAACTTGCTGTCGGCGCTGATCGACAACCACATCCACCAGGGCAACGAGCTGCGCATCGATCCGCGCCTGATCCAGTGGAAGCGCGTCGTCGACATGAACGATCGCGCGCTGCGCAAGATCGTCGTCGGCATGGGCGGCACGGCCAATGGCTTCGTGCGCGAGGACGGCTACGACATCGTCGTGGCCTCGGAAGTGATGGCCATCCTGTGCCTGGCGCTCTCGCGCAACGACCTGAAGGCGCGCCTGGGCCGCATCGTCATCGGCTACACCCAAGGTGACCGCAAGCCGGTCTACGCCCGCGACCTGAATGCCCAGGGCGCGATGGCCACCCTGCTTAAGGATGCGATCAAGCCGAACCTGGTGCAGACGCTCGAGAACAACCCGGCCATCATCCACGGCGGCCCGTTCGCCAACATCGCGCATGGCTGCAACTCGGTCATGGCCACGAAGGCCGGCCTCAAGCTGGCCGACTACGTGGTCACCGAGGCAGGCTTCGGCGCCGACCTCGGTGCCGAAAAGTTCATCGACATCAAGTGCCGCATGGCCGGGCTGAAGCCTGCCGCGGTGGTGCTGGTGGCGACGCTGCGGGCGCTGAAGTTCCACGGCGGCGTCAAGAAGGAAGACCTGAACCGGGAGAACCTCGAAGCCCTCGACAAGGGCATCGTCAACATCGAGCGCCACCTGAAGAACATCACGCTGCACTACGGCTTGCCGTGCGTGGTGTCGGTCAATCACTTCACCTTCGACACCGAAGCCGAGATCGCGCTGCTGAAGGGGCGCATCGAGGCGCTGGGCGGTCATTTCGTCCTGGCGCGTCACTGGGCCGAGGGTGGCAAGGGGGCCGAGGACCTGGCGCGCGCGGTGGTCGCGCTTGCCGAGAACGCGCATGGCCCTCACAAGTTCGTCTACGAGGACACCGACACGCTGCAGGCCAAGATCACCGCCGTCGCCACGAAGATCTACGGTGCAGGGCAGGTGACCTTCACCGATGCGGTGCGTCGGCAGCTCGACGAGTGGAACAAGGATTACGGCAACTTCCCCGTCTGCATGGCGAAGACGCAGATGTCGTTCTCGGCCGACCCCTCGGTGCGCGGCGCCCCGAGCGGCCACACGCTGAACGTGCGCGAGGTGCGGCTGGCCAACGGCGCCGGCTTCATCGTCGCGATCTGCGGCGACATGATGACCATGCCGGGTCTGCCGAAGGTGCCTTCGGCAGAGCGGATCGACATCGACGACGACGGGAAGGTGTCGGGTCTGTTCTGAAGCTCGGCAGGCGGCAAGCCCGTTCCCGCCAGCGAAATCAGGCCGGCGGCTCGATGCCGCGGCACACCGCCGCCAGCTTGTGGCCGTCCGGGTCGCGCACGTAGGCCGCGTAGAAGTCGGGGCCATAGTGAACGCGCAGACCGGGCTCGCCTTCGGAGATGCCACCGTGTTGCAGGGCCTCACGGTGGAAGGCCTGCACCTGCTCCCATGACGCAGCGGCAAAAGCCACCATGGTCCCGTTGCCGACGCTTGCAGGCTCGCCGTTGAAAGGCTTGCACAGCCACAGCGCGACCTCGACACGTCCTTCGTCGAGGTAGGTGCCCCACCCGACCCAGCCCTCCCAGTCGGGCTCGTTCGATGTGTCGCAGCGCTGCAGGCCGAGGGCGGCCATCACGGGGTCGTAGAACGCAGCCGCCCGCACCAGGTCACTGGTGCCGAGACAGATGTAGGTGAACATTCGAAGCCCCGGCGCGACGCCTTCAGTCTTCGCGCACGCAGTCGACGCCGTAGCGCTTGCCGCCGCCTTCGAGGTCTTCCTCGACCAGGCCGTGCACATCGGTGTCGAAGCCCGGGAACGCCGCATTGAAGTCGCGCGTGAACCGCAGGTAGTCGACGATCTTCTTGTTGAACACCTCGCCCGGAATCAGCAAGGGAATGCCCGGCGGGTAAGGCGTCAGCAGCGTCGTCGTGATGCGCCCTTCGAGGGACTCGATCTCGACGCGTTCGGTCCTGCGATGCGCGATGTAGGCGTAGGCGTCGCTCGGCTTCATCGCCGGCTGCAGGTCGGAGAGGTACATCTCGGTGGTCAGTCGCGCGATGTCGCCCTTGGCATACATCGCGTGGATGCTCTGGCACAGGTCACGCAGGCCCATGCGTTCGTAGCGGGGGTACTTGGCGACGAACTCCGGCAGCATCTTCCACATCGGCAGGTTGCGGTCGTAGTCGTCCTTGAACTGCTGCAGCGCAGTCACCATCGTGTTCCAGCGGCCCTTGGTGATGCCGATCGTGAACATGATGAAGAACGAGTAGAGACCGGTCTTCTCGACCACGATGCCGTGCTCGGCGAGGTACTTGGTGACGATGCTCGCCGGGATGCCGGTCTTGGCGAACTTGCCCGACATGTCGAGCCCCGGAGTGATGACGGTGCTCTTGATCGGCTCGAGCAGGTTGAAACCCTCGGCCAGATCGCCGAAGCCGTGCCACTTCTCACCGGCCTTCAGCACCCAGTCGGCGCTCTTGCCGATGCCATCGGCGCACAGCTTGTCCGGGCCCCAGACCTTGAACCACCAGTCGCGGCCGAACTCCTTGTCGACCTTGCGCATCGCGCGGCGGAAGTCGAGCGCCTCGCTGATGCTTTCTTCCACCAGTGCGGGCCCGCCCGGCGCTTCCATCATCGCCGCCGCCACGTCGCAGCTGGCGATGATCGCGTACTGCGGGCTGGTGCTGGTGTGCATCAGGTAGGCCTCGTTGAAGAGGTGTCGGTCGAGCTTGCGGTCGACCGCGTCCTGCACCAGCACCTGAGAAGCCTGGCTGATGCCGGCGAGCAGCTTGTGCGTCGACTGCGTCGCGAACACGATCTGGTCCTTCGGCCGCACGCGCTTCTTGCCCATCGCGTGGTAGCTGCCGTAGAAGCGGTGGAACGCCGCGTGCGGCAGCCAGGCCTCGTCGAAATGCAGCGTGTCGATGTAGCCGTCGAGCGCGTGCTTGATGGTCTCGGTGTTGTACAGCACGCCGTCGTAGGTGCTCTGCGTCAGCGTCAGGATGCGCGGCTTGACGGTCTTCGCGTTGACGCCCTTGAGCAACGGGTTGGCGGCGATCTTCTTGCGGATCGCGTCGGGCGAGAACTCCGACTCCGGGATCGGGCCGATGATCCCGTAGTGGTTGCGCGTCGGCCTCAGGAAGACCGGCACCGCGCCCGTCATGATGATCGCGTGCAGGATCGACTTGTGGCAGTTGCGGTCGACCACCACCACGTCGCCCGGCGCCACCGTGTGGTGCCACACCATCTTGTTGGAGGTGCTGGTGCCGTTGGTGACGAAGAAGCAGTGATCGGCATTGAAGATGCGCGCGGCGTTGCGCTCGGACGCGCCGATGGCGCCGTTGTGGTCGAGCAGTTGGCCGAGCTCCTCGACTGCGTTGCAGACGTCGGCACGCAGCATGTTCTCGCCGAAGAACTGGTGGAACATCTGGCCGACCGGGCTCTTCAGGAACGCCACGCCGCCACTGTGACCGGGGCAGTGCCACGAGTAAGAGCCGTCCTGCGCGTAGTCCATCAGTGCCTTGAAGAACGGCGGCGCCAGCCCGTCCAGGTAGGTCTTGGCCTCGCGGATGATGTGACGCGCGACGAACTCCGGCGTGTCCTCGAACATGTGGATGAAACCGTGCAGCTCGCGCAGCACGTCGTTCGGCAGGTGCTGCGAGGTGCGGGTCTCGCCGTAGATGTAGATCGGGATGTCGGCGTTCTTGAACCGGATTTCCTCGATGAACTTGCGCAGGTTCAGCACCGCCGGATCGAGCTCGGGGCCGGGCGTGAACTCCTCGTCGTCGATCGACAGGATGAAGGCACCGGCGCGGCTCTGCTGCTGCGCGAACTGGCTGAGGTCGCCGTAGCTGGTGGCACCCAGCACTTCGAAGCCTTCCTTCTCGATGGCCTGCGCCAGCGCACGGATGCCCAGACCGGAGGTGTTTTCCGAGCGGTAGTCCTCGTCGATGATCACGATCGGAAAGCGAAAGCGCAGCATGGCAGTCCCGGTGGGCAGCGTGGAAAGAGCGCGAAGTTTAGGCCGAAGGCGTGACGGCTCGACGCCCATTGATCCGCGCTCGACCCAACTGCGCCCCACGTCGAGAAATCGCACGGGAACTACACTGCGCCCGGTCGATACGGACCTGAAATAGCGAGGGTGTCATGGACTTTGCACACGCCACGTTCTGGTGGGTGGCGGCCGGGCTGGCGGTGGCGGTCGAGCTCGCCACCGGAACCTTCTACCTGCTGATGATCGCGCTTGGCCTCGCCTGTGGTGCACTGGCGGCACACCTCGGGCTGGGTGGTTCGATGCAGGTCACTGTTGCGGCAGTGGTTGCGAGCGGAGCGACAGCGCTGTGGCACTGGAAGCGCATGCAACATCCGCACAGCCTGCCCGCCCGCGAAAACCGCGATGTCAACCTCGACATCGGCGAGACCGTGCAAGTCGTCGAATGGGCGCCCGACCTCACCGCTCGCGTTTCCTATCGGGGCACCGCCTGGACGGCCCGTCTGCAGCCGGGCTGTGCAGCGGCTGCGGGCATGCACCGCGTCACCGCCGTCGAGGGCAACTGGCTCGTCGTGGCCCCCGCGTCATCGGCATCGCCATCACCAGCGGACCCGGCCACCACGGCACCGCACTCGGCCCTGTAGTTCGGCCCCACTCGCTCACTCAAGGAACGCCAGCCATGGAATTCGCCGTCGTCATCGCTGTCATCGCGATCATCTTCATCGTCCGCACCTTCAAGATCGTGCCCCAGCAGAACGCCTGGGTCGTAGAGCGGCTGGGCAAGTACGACCGCACACTGACTCCGGGACTGAAGTTCGTCGTCCCGTTCGTCGAACGCGTGGCCTACAAGCACTCGCTGAAGGAAGTGCCGCTCGACGTGCCCAGCCAGATCTGCATCACGCGTGACAACACCCAGTTGCAGGTCGACGGGATCATCTATTTCCAGGTCACCGACCCGATGCGCGCCAGCTACGGATCGAGCAACTACATCGTCGCGATCACGCAGCTGGCGCAGACGCTGCTGCGCTCGGTGATCGGCAAGATGGAACTCGACAAGACCTTCGAGGAACGCGACACCATCAACGCCTCGGTGGTCAACGCGCTCGACGAGGCCGCCGCCAACTGGGGCGTGAAGGTGCTGCGCTACGAGATCAAGGACCTCACCCCGCCGGCCGAGATCCTGCGTTCGATGCAGGCGCAGATCACCGCCGAGCGCGAGAAGCGCGCGCTGATCGCGGCTTCCGAAGGCCGCAAGCAGGAGCAGATCAACATCGCCACCGGCGAGCGCGAAGCGTTCATCGCCCGCTCCGAAGGCCAGCGCCAGGCCGAGATCAACAATGCGCAGGGCGAGGCTTCAGCCATCATCGCGGTGGCCGACGCCACCGCCGAGGCCATTCGAAAGATCGCCGAAGCGATCCGCTCGCCGGGCGGTGAACAGGCCGTCCAGCTGAAGGTCGCCGAGAAAGCCGTCGAGGCCTATGCGCAGCTGGCACAGAAGAACAACACGATGATCGTGCCGGGCAACATGAGCGAGGTGTCGGCCTTGATCGGCACCGCCATGACGCTGCTGAAGACCAAGCCTCCCGGAGCAAACTGACCGTGGCCGCCAACGTGCTGGGCACCGAACTGATCCCTTGTTCCTACGATCCACTGACCGGCTTCTTCCGCGACGGTTGCTGCAACACCCGCGCCGACGACACCGGCACGCATGTGGTGTGTGCCAAGGTCACGAAGGAGTTCCTGGCTTACTCGGCCGAACGGGGCAACGACCTGACGACCCCTCACCCGGAGTTCCGGTTCGCCGGCCTGAAGCCGGGTGACCGCTGGTGCCTGTGCGTCACGCGATGGCTGGAAGCGTTGAAGGCCGGTGTCGCCCCGCCGGTGGTGCTGGAAAGCACGCACCGCAAGGCGCTCGACCACGTGCCGCTGGAGACATTGAGCGCCCACGCACTGAAGCCCGTCGGATAGACTACCGGGCTCCGGAGAGATGGATGAGCGGTTTAAGTCACACGCCTGGAAAGCGTGCGGGGGCTAATAACCCCCCGCGGGTTCGAATCCCGCTCTCTCCGCCAGGTAGCCATGAAACACGGGCCTTCGCGGCCCGTTTTTATTTCTATCCATCAAAAAAACCGCGAAGAAAGTGCGCTTGGGAAGCTCGGTTGCCCCACCCCGGAAGTCGCCAGTTCGGGCTCCTCGGTTGCGCCCCCAAGAATTTCCGTGCTGGGCAAACCGACGGCTCCTCTCCAGGCGGCCGCGTCAGATCCCAATCGCCTTGGAATTCGTGGCGGCTGTCGAGAGCACCCCGTAAGCGGCGCAACTTCAAGTGATCGTCAACACAGCTCGCGCACCTGTCGTCGCACTCGAGCGACTTCCTGGCACTCGGCGGCCCGTTATCTCACCCGGCCATCGACTCCTCACCTGAATGCGGCCCGAAATGGCGGCTTGCTTCTTCCCATTTCGGACTCCTTCTGCCCGGAGGACGAGGTGCCCGCAGACTTGGGGCATCTTTCGAGCGGCACTGCAAGTGATGCCAGCGATCGGAGTGTTTGTGATAAGTTCAGACGTCGCCACCCGGTGCGCGTAACGCTCCCTGTGGTATCGCCACGTGACCGAGACCCCAGCCAGTGTCCACCACGCTCGAACTAGATCTCAGTCCACTGTCGCCTCTGGCCCGTGAACTGGCCGCGACGATTGCCCACGTTGCTAGCGATATAGCGCTGGTCATCGACGCAGACGGTGTCATCGCCACCGTGGCCGCCGGGGCGGCCGTGCAGGAGCACGGTTGCAATCAATGGGTGGGTCAGCACTGGATTGACACCGTCAGCGCAAGCACCCGGCCAAAGATCCAGTCGTTGATGGATGAGGTCGCGAGCAGCGGCCTCACGGCGCGCCGGCGCGAGGTTAACCACCTGTCGCAGATCGGTGACGAACTGCCTGTCACCTGGTCGGCAATTCGCCTCGGTGCTGATGGGCCGGTTCTTGCCGTTGGTCGCGACCTGCGCGCAATCGCGGCCATCCAGCAGCGCTTCGTCGAGGCGCAGCAGGATATGGAGCGCCAGTACTGGAACCGCCGTCAGGCTGAGACTCGTTATCGACTCCTCTTCCAGGTAGCCAACGATGCCGTCCTGTTGATTGACGCGGACAGCCAATGCGTGCTCGCGGCGAACCCCGCATGTGAGGAGCTTCTGGGGGTTCCACCGACCGTCATGCAAGGCAAAGCCCTGACCGATAGCCTGCCGCAAGCGGCTCGGGCGAAGGTCGCCGAACTGCTGACCACTGCCCGAAGCACAGGCCGCGCAGTCGAGATCCGATTGCGGGCCCTGAGCACCGGCGGGATGCTGGAATTCTCAGCCACGCCTTTCCGATTCGAGGATGAGCGGCACCTATTGGTGCGCGCACGGCATGGCACTGCCGCAGGAACTGGCGAAGACAGCCTGGCCTTTTCTCGGATGGCTGAGTTTGTCGAGACGATGCTGGAAGCAGTCGTGATCACTGACTCGTCGGGCGGTGTCCTGATGGCTAACCAGGCATTCTTGCGTTTGACCCGTCAAGCCAATGACACCAGCGTGCGCGGCCGAGCACTTCCTGACCTTCTGCTCGATACGGAAGGTGGCTGGGCCACATTGGTGTCCCGAGTGCTCGCCACCGGTCTCATATCAAAAGCCGCGCTTCAGGTTGGTTCGCTGGATGGCCAGCCGCTGAGCGTGCAGGTATCGGCAACCTTGCTGGCCGAGGGCGAGCAGACCTGCCTCGGATTCGTTCTGCGCATCGATCGACGCCTGCCACAGGACGCAGCGTGCGGTGACGTGATGGCCGGATTACTTGGTCAGGTTGGGCGTGTGCCGCTGGCCGATTTGCTCGTCGAGGTGACCCATCGGGCTGAGCGCCAGCTCATCGAGAGCGCCCTGCTACGCACCGGCGGCTTGCGTGCAGCCGCGGCGGACGCGCTCGGCATGACGCCCGAGGCGCTCGATTTGCGTATTCAGCGACACGGTTTGTCCAGCCTGGGCTATGCGGATGACGCCGCAGCCACGCCACCGCTGATCAATTAAGTGAACGCGCAAGAAGCGAAACACTCGGCAGCCATGCCATCGGCACCTGCCTTCGGCCAAGCCGATCTCACGAACTGCGAGCGCGAGCTGATCCACCTTGCGGGATCTGTGCAGCCCCATGGCGTGCTGCTGGAGTTGAGCGCGACCGAACTGGTTGTGCTGCAGGTCAGCGGCAATGCAGCGTCCCTGCTGGGTATCGAGCCAGACGCCTTGCTGCAGCAAACGCTGGCCGTTCTGGGTGGCGATGTGGCTGGACGTGTTGCAGAGTGGCAGCGCAACTCAGACCTGCGCGAACCCGTTGTGCTGCAATGCCGGCTCGGACCGGCTCAGCGACCCTTCGATTGCGCCCTGCACCGCCTCGCCAATGGCGGTCTGGTGCTGGAGCTCGAACCTTCAACGAGCGCGCCTGCAGGCGCGCAGTTGCACGACTTGCCACCCGATGTGATGGCTGTAATCCTGTCCGATGCCATGCAGCGCTTCGGCGCAGCGCCAACGATCGGCGTTCTGGCCGATTCGGTGGTGGAGGTGATACGAAACCTGACAGGCTACGACCGTGTCGTCGTTTACAAATTTGATCCTGACGGGCATGGCAAGGTCATTTCCGAAGCCCGCCACCCGCGGCTGGAATCGCTCCTTGGGCACCGCTATCCGGCCAGCGATATTCCGCATCGCGCACGCGCTCTCTATCTGCTCAACCGCTTGCGTATGCTGGTAGACGTCGACGCCACTCAGTCTCCCCTGCTGCCGGCCCAGCCACCCCTCACGGTCGCCCCGCTGGACATGTCGATGTGCCAGCTGAGAAGCATGTCGCCCATCCATTTGCAATACCTGCGAAACATGGGCGTGACCGCAACGCTGAGCGCCTCGCTGGTACGCGAGGGCCAGCTCTGGGGCTTGATCGCGGCGCACCACTACACACCGCGCTACCTTCGCCGCACGGTACGCGCTGCTGCCGAACTGTTGGCTGAGGTGGCATCGACACGCATCTCGGCTATCGAAAACTATGCCCATGCGCAGGTGGCGCTGATGGTGCGCCGGTTGGAGCAGCCTCATCGAGGCAACCTCGATAGAGGGCGACTGGCGCTACGCCCTGTTCCGTAACCCGCGCACCTTGTTGCAGCCTCTGGAAGCGACGGGGGCGGCACTGTTCTGCGAAGGTGAGGTACTGACAGCGGGAGAAACACCGTCCACGCCCGAACTTCGTGCGCTGCTTGCCTGGGTGCAGGATCAACCGCAGCCCAGCGATGCGCCCTTTTCCTGCTCATCGATCGCCCAGAAGAATCCCGCACTGTCCAGCCTGACGCCAACGGCGAGCGGCGTACTGGCTGTGCCGCTGTCAAACAACAGCCCGGACTGGTTGATTTGGTTTCGCAAGGAACAGCTGCAAAGCGTCACCTGGGCTGGCGAACCATCCAAGTCCATGGTTGCCAACAACCCGCTGGAGCTTGAGCCGCGCCGCTCATTCGCGGCCTGGTCGGAAATCGTGCGAGGCACGGCTGTGCCCTGGACGCCTACAGAACTGGCGCTCGCGCGCGGCATTGGCATTGCCTTGGTGGACATCATCGCCCAAGTGCATGCGGTACGCCTGTTGATCGCAGAGCATCAACTGGTGCAGATCCGTGGCACTGTAGCGGGCTCGCGCGAGCCGGTGCTGGTGGCCAACGCGCAAGGCCGTGCAGTGTTCGCAAACGACGCCCTGGTGGCTGTGCGTGGGTCAGCCGTGGACAGAGAAGTTCCTATCGAAGCACTGTTCACGAATTCACCAGCAATATCGCAGGCACTTGAGCAGATGCGAACCTCCAAACATGGCTGGCGACGAGAACTCGACTTGTCGACAGGCAGCGGCAGCGCGGTGCCCATGGACGTGCATGCCGAACCGGTGAGTGGCCGCGACGGCAAGCTGCTCGGCTTTGTGTTGAGACTGGTCGATCTTCGTGAGGCACGCCGTGCTGACACCGCTCGGCTCAATCTGGAAACAGCTTTGCGACTGGCTGCAGTGAACTCACCTGCCGAGGCTGATGAGGTCATCTCGGCCATCCTCACCAATGCAAGCCTGGCAGCGATGGACATTGCGGACGCACGGGGCGGCGTACCAGTCGCGCCGCTTCTGCAGGAGCTGGAAGACTCGACGCGGCGCGCTACGGGGCTTTACGTGCAGATCCGAAGCTTCTTCTCATAGACCTGCGCGCAGGCGTCCCGTTGATCGACACGCTGCGCAGCGCAGATGGCTATGCGCGCAGTTCCTCGAAGAGTCGCTGGTGCAGGCGAAATGCCTCACGGGCCTCTTCCACGAAAGCCGCGCGTTGCGTTGGCATCAGGGTCAGCGCATCCAATCCATCGCGAAAATCGCGCTTCAGCGCGTCGACATGCGAGGGCTCGCCAAAGGCGTAAAAGGCAGTCCCAGCTTGGCAATCAAGCCCATACTGTCGGCGAATCAGCCCCGAGAGCATCTGGCCGCCGCTCAAGTCGCCCAGGTAGCGTACGTAGGCATGCGCCAGCAGCAGCAAGGGCTCCTTGTGAATCAGCGCTGTCAATCGCGTGACGTACAGCCCGGCAGTCGGCGCCACTATCAATTCGGATCGCCAGTCGCCGGCATGCAACTGGTCAAGGTCCTGCTCCAGGGCATGAAGCCGACGCAATTCCGGGCGCCAAAGCCTGGCATCTTCTGCATGCTCGTCAAGGCCCGCCTCCAACACCGCATAGATGGGCTGCAAATTGCGCAACATGACGCAGTAGTCATGCAGACTGAGCCGCCCGCGCAGCAAGTCCGCCATTGCTCCACTGCGTTCGGTCAGGGAATGCAGCGCACCAGTTTCTGCCTTGAGTACGGCGGCGAGCTCACCGCCGGTGGTCTTGTTCATGCCTGCATGATGCCGCAGAGCAGGCCAGGCCAGCCTCGCCAATCCATTTGAATCAACCCGTGCTCCCTGCCGACGAGGTCAGCAACATTCGGACCTTCGGAAAAGAGCAATCCCCGGGTCAATGAGCAGGTGCTGAAGGGGAGGCATGTGTGCACCTTGCTCGGCACATGGTGTCGCCGCCCGGGTCGCGAGCCGCTGCTGAATACGGACTGCAATCGGCCACGCCCAGTCATGCGAATCTTCAGACACGCCTGCGGCAGCTGATTGACGACGCAGCCGGTGTGCAGAGCACGCTGGGCCTGGCCGTTGATGCGGCCGACAACAACGGCCGGATAACCTGTGCGATGGCTCGCACAGAGGCACACGAACGGGTCCTGATGACAGGATGCCTGTCATGGGCGGCATGGACACAGCAGGCGCGCCGCAAGCGCTTTCTGGCGGGGTGGCCGTGCCCTTCGTGGCCAGGAAGCAAACGCATTCGACGAAGAACGCCCAGCCCGCGCCGAAGCCGACATGAATGACTTCGAGAGGCGCAGTTCGGTGTTCACCTCGAAGAGCGGCGGGTCATCGGG
>Ga0116157_10001075_pt1 | contig 27573 bp, 17 predicted proteins | sample AD_UKC048_MetaG_FD_89882 | JGI IMG/M metagenome (GOLD analysis project Ga0116157, IMG submission 89882) | Active sludge microbial communities of municipal wastewater-treating anaerobic digesters from USA - AD_UKC048_MetaG | ecosystem: Engineered > Bioreactor > Anaerobic > Digestate | place: USA... | reverse complement strand
GCAATGAGGTTACGGTTCTGCTGGATGGCCGGACCGATATTGGTGACCCAAACTTCAATACGGGTGATATTGATATCGGATGCGACAATGGGCAGCTCGGCCAGGGCTTTGTCATAACTTTCGCGGAAGAGATGGGAGATGAAGAAGTGTTTGTTCTCCTCATAGTCGGTCGCTTTCAGCTCGAACCGGTTTGATTCCTTTCCGTTTTCAATGACGACCGTAGAACTTTCGCTTTCCTGTTCTGAAAACAGACCGGTCACCGTCGTCCGGCCGAACTGCAGTTTGGTTTTGAATCCGAAGAGGCTCTGCGTTCCGGTGATCAGGGTCGTGCTGAGAGGCATCGACACATTCCCGGCTTCGATCAGTTTAATGATTTCATCCTCTTTTCCTTCGTAATTAAGCTTGAGCTTGTTTTCAAAATCGAATACGGCTTCGGTATTGAAATTGGTATTGAACTGGATCTTATCACCGATTTTGGCCATCACGTTCATCTGGATATTCTGCTCAAAATCGAAATTGGTGGTCCGTTGCTGCCTGACGTTCAGCGACGGGTCATCGCGCCGGTTGGCCAGGACTCCGAATGAAAGCTCGGCTGAGCCCTGCGGACGAATGTCGATGGTATTGCTTCCGAAGATCCGGTCGAAAACCTGTCCCCCGATGTAAAGGCTCGGGATGATCCCGTCTTTGGTGAGGGTGCTGCTGGGCGACGACCTTTCTCTCCAGTATTGTTTGATCGTATTGTCGAGTTCATACTCCTGATACTCATCGAACGACATATAGGTCGGATTCCGGTAATCGAGATCCCCGATTTTGTTTCGGAAGTAATACTGGTTTGTCGAGGGATCGTATTCGACTTCGGTTTTAAAATTCTTCGGAGGCCTGAGATACAGTCCACCGGTATCTTCTGGCTGGTATAGCAGATAATCGTCCTGTTTCGGGGGAGGGAATGGAAGCACAACCGATGTATCGCCTTTTACCGTGGTATCGGGAGGTGAGAACCAGGGAATGTCAAAACCGTGCGTATGGCCATAGTCCACACTGGCAGGGATAGTCCATGACAGGAGGACGATCAGGCTGATCAGGCTGAATGTAAAAATATTTGATCCTACTCTCCGCAAACGTTATCCTGGTTTATGGCCTGTTAATAACAAAATTGAAAACCCGGGTAAAGTTTTCAATGTAAGATACGATACTGTTTACCGCTATTTTCAAAGCCTTTTAAGTGCTTCTTTAATGATCCGTTCCACATTGATGACAGTGGTGGGGCTTCCTTCGGAAGTCAGTTGCTTTAACTCCCTGATCACATCATCCACTGCTTTTTCGGCTATCTTTCTCGGAAAACCTAAAATAACCAGTCCTGATAACGATTCCTCCCGGATAGTATTGTGTGAGAAATCAACTTTTTGGACAGGCGATGATCCTTTGTCAATTTTATCCCTTAAGTCAACAATGATCCGCTGTGCCGATTTCTCCCCGATTCCTTTGACCGATTTGAGAATATTGACACGTCCTGCCGTAATGGCATCTTTTAATTCAACAATATTCAGTGATGAAAGAAGAAGCCGTGCCGTATTGGGGCCGATGCCGGAAACCGTCAGCAGCAGCCGGAACAGATCTCTTTCTTCCGTTTCAGCAAATCCGAAGAGAACCTGTGCATCTTCCCGGATAACCAGGTGGGCATACAACCTGCATTGGTCAAGATTCGATATTCTGGTATAGGTATTCAGGGTGATCTGAAGGTTATACCCTACTCCGCCGACGTCGAGGATGGCAAAGGCGGGATTTATTTCAGCCAGCTTTCCTTGGATATATTCGTACATATCAGTTCGTTCCGGGCTCTTTTTTCGGAGGGCAAAAATAGGAATTTAATTTAGAACTAATCTGCCTAAACCATCAATAAAGAAATAAGATGAAAATATTATATTTGCTGATTGTGTTAATTTCTTAACAATAAATTAAAAACCAATGGATAACCTCTTCAGCAAACAAGCCCTGGAATATCACTCCCAGGGGAGGCCGGGCAAACTAGAAGTGATCCCGACCAAACCTTACAGTACCCAAAAAGATTTGTCGCTGGCCTATACACCGGGGGTAGCCAAACCCTGCCTGGAAATCAAGGCCAACCCCGACGATGTATACAAATACACCATGAAAGGGAACCTGGTGGCGGTGATCTCGAACGGAACAGCCGTTCTGGGCCTGGGCGATATCGGCCCGGAAGCCGGAAAGCCGGTTATGGAAGGCAAAGGATTGCTGTTTAAAGTTTTCGCGGATCTTGATGTTTTTGATATTGAGATCAATGAGAAAGATATCGATAAATTTGTCCAGACCGTTGTTGCCATTGCGCCAACCTTTGGCGGGATTAACCTGGAGGATATCAAAGCGCCGGAATGTTTTGAGATCGAAGACCGCATCAAGGAAGCGCTGGATATTCCCGTTATGCATGATGATCAGCATGGAACCGCAATTATTACGGCAGCCGGTTTGCTGAATGCATTGGAAATCACGGGTAAAAAGATCGAAAATCTGAAAGTCGTCGTCAATGGCGCCGGGGCATCGGCCATTTCATGCACGAGGCTTTACCTTGCACTGGGAGTGAAACGGGAGAATGTGACCATGGTCGATACCAAAGGCGTGTTGCGCAGCGACCGGACCGATCTGAACAAATACAAGCGGTTCTTTGCAACGGACAGGGATGTTCATACATTGGAAGAAGCGCTGGCAGGAGCCGACATGTTCCTGGGCCTTTCGGCGGCAGGCGCACTGAAAAAAGAGTGGCTGAAGACTATGGCCGACCATCCGGTTGTTTTCGCCATGGCCAATCCCATCCCGGAAATACTTTACGACGATGCTGTCGAAGCTCGTGAAGACATTATCATGGCTACCGGCAGATCGGATTATCCGAACCAGGTCAACAATGTGCTTGGCTTCCCCTTCATATTTCGCGGAGCAATGGACGTGATGTCGACCAAGATCAACGAGGAGATGAAACTGGCGGCCGCACATGCACTGGCAGCGCTGGCCAAGGAACCGGTTCCGGAGGAGGTGAACATCGCCTATGCGCATAAAAATCTGAAGTTCGGCAAAGAATACATTATCCCCAAGCCTCTCGATCCGCGGCTGATCCTCTGGGTGGCCCCGGCAGTGGCAAAAGCAGCCATGGATTCAGGTGTTGCCCGTAGACCTATCACCAACTGGGATGCTTATAAAGACGAACTGAGCAAAAGGATGGGCCTGAGTAACCCGCTGACACGGCAGATCAGGACCCGGGCTGCACACGATATACAAAAGGTCGTTTTTGCCCAGGCTGAAAACTACAATATGTGCAAAGCCGCCGAAATTGTGATGAACGAACGCCTGGCCATGCCCATCCTGCTGGGTAATGTGGCCAGAATAAAGAAGATCATCCAGGACAATGAACTGGAACTGGAAGGGGTGGAAATTATCGATCCCCGGTCAGACCAGGAACAGGCGAGGCGACATCAGTTTGCTCAAATCCTTTACGAAAAGAGGCAGCGTTTTGGCGTTACGGTGCCGACGGCTGAGGAGCAACTGATACACCGCAATTACTTTGCGCCAATGATGGTTGAGACGGGCCAGGCCGACGCCATGATATCGGGGCTGGTAAGAAACTATCCCGACACTCTCAATCCGGCCATCGAAGTCATCGGGAAAAAGCCGGGGGCGCGGCTGGTATCGGGCATGTATATCATCAACAGCAAGAAAGGATCCTTTTTCTTTGCCGACTGTTCGGTGAACAAGAACCCGACGATGGAAGACCTGATCGAGATCACGCTGCAGACGGTTTATGCAGTAGAGCAGTTCAAGATCAAGCCCAGGGTAGCTTTTGTATCCTATTCCAATTTCGGCTCCAACCCGGGCAGGGTCCCCGACATGCAGCGCGATGCAGTCGCTTATCTTCACAAGCATTATCCCAACCTGGTAGTAGACGGTGAGATGCAGGTGAACGTAGCCCTGGATCCGGAGATCCAGAAGGAGCACTTCCCATTCTCCAAGCTGGCCGACGGCCCGGCAAACGTGTTCATCTTCCCCTATCTTACGGCAGGAAATATAGCCTACAAGCTGCTGCAGGTCATTGCCGACGCCGAAGTGATCGGCCCGGTGATCAACGGCATGAACAAGTCGGTCCATGTCCTGCAGATCGGCAGCACCGTCACCGAGATCGTGAACATGGTGTGCGTCAGCGCGATCGATGCGATGTGTGTCAAAGCCAGGATGGCGGGAGAAGAGAGATGCAGGTGAGATCAAAATTCAAAGTTCAAAGCTCAAGGTTTTAAGTTTTAGATTCTTTGTTCCGGATTCAAAGTTGGGATTGCGATATTAATTATATCACAAATATTTCTATTTTTGCATACTTGAATCTTTCCAGGTTGAACACGAATCGTAAAAAAAATAAAAAAAACATCCTTATGAATAAGATTACCGTCATCGGCGCCGGAAATGTCGGTGCTACCGTAGCAAATGTCCTGGCTCAGAAAGATCTGGCCAGAGAAGTCGTATTACTGGATATCAAAGAAGGGGTAGCGGAAGGCAAAGCGCTCGACATCTGGCAGACGTCATCCATCCTGAATTTTAACACCCGTGTCAGGGGATGTACAAATGATTACCTTAAGACCAAAGGCTCGGGCGTGATCGTGATAACATCGGGCATTCCGCGAAAACCGGGTATGTCGCGCGATGATTTGATCAAGACCAACGCAACTATCGTTAAGGAAGTCGTAGAAAGGTCCATCCGGTATTCTCCTGATGCGATCATCCTGATCGTTTCCAATCCTCTGGATGTGATGACCTATGTGGCCTACAAAGCGGCCAACAAGGAATCCAGGAAAGTCTTCGGAATGGCGGGTATTCTCGATACGGGACGTTACAAGGCTTTTATCGCCGAAGCGCTCGACATTTCCCCGAAAGATATCCATGCTTTGCTGATGGGAAGCCATGGCGACACGATGGTGCCGTTAAGGAGATACACTTCGGTCGGAGGCATCCCCGTTACCGAGCTGATGAACAAAGAAGAACTGGATAAGATCATCGAGCGGACCCGCAAAGGCGGCGGCGAACTGGTCGACCTGATGGGCACCTCCGCCTGGTATGCTCCGGGCGCTGCAGTAGCCGAAATGGTCGAAGCCATCGTCGACGACCAGAAAAGGGTTTTCCCGGTTTGCGCCTTCCTCAACGGCGAATACGGCCAGAAAGGCATTTACCTCGGAGTGCCGGTGAAACTGGGCAAAAACGGGATCGAGGAAGTGATTCAGCTGCAATTGAACAAGAATGAGATGAAGATGGTGGAAGATTCCGCCAATTCGGTGAAAGAGGTGATGGCGGTTCTGGATGATATGAAATTGTTTGATTAACGCCGCCGGCGCCCTCCCAGCATCCCGAAAATTCCCCTGGCCAGTTCCGACACCAACGTCCGGCCAATTTGCCGCGCCATAGGGTTTTTACTGATCTCTTCGAAAACAGACGGTGCTTCCTTCTCCCCTTTTCTCCCTTTCTCCTCTCCCACTCTTCCCTTTGCCTCGCCCGACTGACGACTGACATCTGACGACTGGCGACTTTCTATCCTGGCCGTCAGTATTTCAAAAGCGCTCTCCCGGTCAATTTCCCGATTATAAAACGGGACCAGTTTAGAGTTATCGATGATCTCATCGATCTCTTCATTGGTCAAAACATCCATCCGGCTCATGGGGGAACGCAAAAGGGTAGCCGCGAGAGGCGTTGGCCGGCCTTTCTCATCCAAAGCGGTGATCAGCGCCTCACCCATCCCCAGCGAAGTGAGCAGGTCGGGCACATTGTAAAACTCCGATTCGGGATAATTCTCAGCGGTTTTCATGATCATCTGCCGGTCTTTCGGTGTGAAAGCCCGCAAAGCATGCTGAATCTTCAACCCGAGCTGGCCCAGGATCACATCCGGAACATCGGTGGGGTTCTGCGTACAGAAATAAATACCCACCCCTTTCGACCGGATCAGCCTGGCGATCGTTTCTATCTGGCTGAGGAGGGCTTTGGAAGCTTCGTTGAAGATCAGGTGGGCTTCGTCGATGAACAGCACCAGCTTCGGTTTTTCCGCATCGCCGACCTCGGGGAAGGAATTGTAAACCTCCGCGAGAAGCGAAAGCATGAATGTCGAAAACAATTTCGGACGGTCCTGGATATCGGTCAGCCTTAAAATCGACACGATCCCTTTTCCATTCCGGTCGATTCTTATAAGATCATCGACATTGAACGATTCTTCCCCGAAGAACCGGTCGGCATCCTGCTGCTCAATTTCGATGATCTTTCTCATGATGGTTGAAACAGACGTCGATGATACAGCGCCGTATTCTTCCTTGATTTCGTCTTTTCCTTCATTGGAAAGATACTGCAGCACTTTCTTGAAGTCTTTCAGATCCAGCAGGGGGATCCCGTTGTCATCGCAATACTTGAAAGCCAGCGAAACGACGCCGGCCTGGATATCATTCAGGTCGAGGATACGGGATAACAGAACCGGTCCGAACTCAATCACTGTCGCCCTCATGCGGGCCCCTTTCTCATCCGACAGGCTGAGAAACTCGACCGGGGATCCTTTTCCTTCCCAGGGTTCACCCATGATCGAATGCCGCTTCTCGATATGCTGGTTGATTGTCCCCGGCCTGGCAATGCCGCTCAGGTCGCCTTTAATATCCATTAACAACACCGGCACCCCGTTTTCCGATAACTGCTCGGCTATGATCTGAAGCGTCTTGGTCTTCCCGGTTCCCGTAGCGCCGGCAATGAGCCCGTGGCGGTTCATGGTTTTCAGGGGAATCTTCACCAGCGCCCCCGGTACGCCTTCTCCGTCCAGCATTGCACTGCCCATGATGATTGCACCACCCTGGCAGGCATAGCCAGCATTTATTTTTTGTTTGAATGATTCGGTTCTGTCCATCGGATGCATATTTTCGACAAAAATAATAATACGTGGGTATGTTAGAGACGCAATATTTTGCGTCTCTAACAAATCCACGAAAAAAATTGTAATTTTATAGAAAACAAAACCAAATGAAAAAAATTGCTGTCCTGACCGGCGCCGGCGTCAGTGCGGAAAGCGGGCTGAAGACATTCCGCGATCACGACGGCCTGTGGCACGACCACCGGATTGAAGATGTGGCAACGCCGGAAGCCTGGGAACGGGATATGGACCTGGTCAACCAGTTTTATAACGAAAGAAGGAAAAATCTTCTGGAAGCCATGCCTAATGAGGCACATATTGCGCTGGCCCGGCTGGAAGAAAAATACAACGTTACGGTGATCACACAGAATGTGGATGACCTTCATGAAAGGGGAGGTTCATCCAATGTTTTGCATTTGCACGGAGAACTGAAGAAAGTCAGGAGCACGGTCGATCCGGAACTGGTTTACGAATTGAATGGATGGGAGCTGAAGCGGGGCGATTTATGCGAAAAAGGATCCCAGTTGCGCCCTCATATTGTCTGGTTCGGTGAAGCGGTTCCGCTCATTGAGGATGCGGCGGGAATAGTGCAGGAGGCTGATATTGTGATCATTATCGGAACGAGTCTACAGGTTTATCCGGCTGCCGGGTTGATCCATTATGCATTTGCCGGGGCACCTAAGTATTACATCGATCCTAAAGCCGTACAGGTGCCATTCATCCCCATGCTGGAAATAATCCGGAAACCCGCTGGCGAAGGGGTGCCGGAACTCGTTGATAAACTTATGCTTAATGTTGAATTTTGAAGGTTATGCCTGAAGAACAAGATTTAATCCTCGCAAAACTCCGCAGCTTCTGCGCATACCAGGAGCGCTGCATCCACGATGTGACCGAAAAGCTCGAAGAATGGCGGATCGGGCAAAAAAGGGCGGAAAAGATCATTGAGAAGCTCATCAAAGAAGATTACCTCAATGAAGAACGCTTTGCCAGGACCTATGCCGGCGGCAAGTTCCGGATCAACCACTGGGGCAAGACGAAAATCATTTACGAGCTGGAAAAAAGACAGGTGCCCGACCTGATCATCCAGATCGGGCTCCAGGAAATCGACGACCAGGAATATAAAGAAACGCTGAAGGAGATTCTGACTCGCAAAGCAAGGGAAATCAAGGAGAAGGATCCGTATCGGCGCAGGCAAAAGCTAACTGCTTATGCGGTTCAGAAGGGGTATGAGTATCATTTGATAAGAGAGGTGGCTGAACAGATGAACCGGTGAAACGAATCAGCAAAACCCTAAGGCATGTTCATATTTAAGTTGTCACAGTATGTTTCTCGGTCTATCTTGAGATGGCATCTCAAATCCATGGATTTAATTCATATATCATTCTATATCTTCTCTTTACAACGATTTTCCGTAGATTTGAGATGCCATCTCAAAAAATCTCGCTAGCTAGGTTTAATCCCCTTGAGATTAATAACTATCTTTACCTCATAATACAATCTTAAATATGCGTTATGATCACCCAGGAATTTTATAAAAATCTGAATCAAAGGCTTGATGCTTTGAGGAGGTTCCTTTGACGTCGAAAAGAAGAAACAAACCATCACGGAAAAGGAAGAACTGACGCACGCGCAGGATTTCTGGAACGATCCCAAAAAAGCGGAAGAGGTTTTACGTTCCATCCGGGATATCAAACGATGGACGGATGCCTTCGATGAGGCTAAAGCATCTTTTGACGACCTGGTTGTGATCTATGAATTTTATGAAGCCGGGGAAGCTACGGATGAAGACCTGGACCGGCAAGCGGAAAAGACCACAAAAATTATCGAGAACCTGGAGTTCCTGAACATGCTCAGCCGGGAAGAAGACAAGCTGAGCGCCATTCTCCAGATCAACTCCGGGGCAGGCGGTACCGAAAGCCAGGACTGGGTGGCCATGCTGATGCGGATGTATATCCGATGGGCCGAGATACAAGGCCATAAAGTCAAGGAGCTCGACCGTCAGGACGGCGACGTGGCAGGGATCAAATCGGTTTCGATAGAAATTGACGGCGAATACGCCTTCGGCTACCTGAAAGGCGAAAACGGGGTGCACCGGCTGGTCCGCCTCTCCCCGTTTGATTCGGCCAACCGGCGCCATACTTCTTTTGCTTCAGTGTATGTTTACCCGATGGTGGATGAAAATATCCAGGTCGAGATCAATCCGGCCGATATAACCTGGGACACCTTCCGTTCCAGCGGTCCGGGCGGGCAGAATGTGAATAAAGTGGAGACGGCGGTCCGGTTGAAACACGAGCCGACCGGGATTATAGTGGAGTGCCAGGAAACCCGCTCACAGCTTCAGAACCGCGAAAAAGCGATCCAGATGCTGAAATCGCAGCTCTACGAGATAGAACTCAGAAAGAAGAGAGAAGCCCAGGCCGAGATCGAAAGCAAAAAGAAAAAGATCGAGTGGGGATCACAGATACGTTCATATACCCTTCATCCTTACAAGCTGGTTAAGGACCACCGCACCGACCTCGAAGCAGGCAATGCCCAGGCTGTGCTCGACGGGGAGATCGACGAATTCCTGAAAGCCTTTTTGATGGAGTTCGGCGGGAGTCAGTAGGCAGTTGGACGGTTGGACAGTTGGACAGTATAACAATTTATCAATTTAACAATTTATCAAACCAAATAACAACCCATGAACACAAGAACAGAAAAAGACACGATGGGCCTGGTGGAGGTGCCGGCCGAAAAATACTGGGGAGCACAGACCCAGCGATCTGTCATGAACTTCAAAATCGGTGATCCGGGATCGATGCCGGTACCGATCATCCGGGCTTTCGGCATCCTGAAAAAAGCCGCGGCCCTGACCAATTTCGAACTGGGCGTCCTGCCGAAAGAAAAATGCGATATCATCTGCCAGGTATGCGATGAGATCATCGCCGGAAAACTCGACGACAATTTCCCGCTGGTGATCTGGCAGACCGGTTCAGGGACGCAGTCGAACATGAACGTAAACGAAGTGGTAGCCAACCGGGCCCATGTTTTGCTGGGCAATAAACTCGGCGAAGGGACACGGTTCATCCACCCGAATGATGATGTGAACAAGTCGCAGTCGTCGAACGATACGTTTCCGGCAGCCATGAGCATCGCCGGGTATAAAATGATCGTGGAAACGACAATTCCCGGTGTGGAAAAGCTGAAACAGACGCTGGAAGAAAAATCGGCTGGTTTCATGGATATTGTAAAGACCGGCCGCACTCACCTGATGGACGCCACACCGCTGACGCTGGGACAGGAATTCTCAGGCTATGCGGCACAGCTTGGCTATGGGATTAAAGCGTTGAAGAACACGCTTCCGCACATGTCGGAGCTGGCGCTGGGCGGAACAGCGGTCGGAACCGGGATCAATACGCCGAAAGGTTACTCGGAGCTGGTGGCCAAGAAAATAGCCGAACTGACCGGATTCCCGTTCGTGACAGCGCCGAACAAGTTCGAATCCTTATCGGCCCACGACGCGGTAGTCGAATCGAGCGGCGCACTGAAGACCCTGGCTGTCAGCCTGATGCACATTGCAAGCAACATCCGTCTCCTCTCCTCCGGGCCCCGATGCGGCTACAGCGAGATCATCCTGCCGGCCAACGAACCCGGCTCGTCGATCATGCCCGGCAAGGTCAACCCGACCCAGCCCGAAGCGATGACGATGGTCTGCGCACAGGTGCTCGGTAACGATGTCGCCATCAATATTGGCGGCACGCACGGCCATTTCCAGCTGAACGTCTTCAAACCGGTCATGATCGCCAACCTGCTGCAATCGGCCCGCCTGCTGGGCGACGCCTGCGTCTCATTCAACGACCATTGCGTTATCGGCATCGAGCCCAATCTTCCGAATATTAAGAAGAACATGGAAAACTCACTGATGCTGGTAACCTCACTGAACACCAAGATCGGCTACGACAATGCCGCCCTGATCGCCAAGAAGGCGCATACCGAGAACAAGACGCTTCGCGAAGCAGCGATTGAAAGCGGTCTGGTAACGGGAGAACAGTTTGATGAATGGGTGGATCCGAGGAAGATGATTGGGAGATAACGATTTTATCGTAATTCCCGGATAAAATTTCCGGATCTTATAAAAATATTGAAAATCACAAGTTATTTACCATAAACGTAAAATATATTGCTATAATATTATCATTAATGTAAAATAACTGGATTTAAATCATTATTTAATGTATCTTTACCAGGATTTTAAAACTTGAATAATGATTGAAAGAAAATTCTACCTGGGTAAAATAAAAAGCGGTTTTGCCGTAGTACCTATTGTTTTGCTCATCGGAGCCCGGCAGGTTGGGAAGACCAGCCTGATGAAGATGTTTAATTTTAATGGCGCATCGTTATTCCTGAACGGGCAGGATCCGGAAATATCCGGGTTGTTTGAGAGACTGAATTCCATTGAAGACTATATTAAGGTCTACCTGAATCCTGATTTGACAGGACTACTAATGATCGATGAATTTCAATTCATCCCGGGCATTTCTACAATGCTTAAATTACTCACAGATAAGAATGAAGGATTGAAAATCCTTTGTTCAGGTAGTTCAAGTCTTGATATTCAGCAGACCGTGGAAGAGTCACTTGCCGGAAGAATCAGGGTAATAGAAGTCTTATCGCTTTCATTTGAGGAGTACCTTAAATTTACCAGGGAAAAACTTCATATGCTTTATGAAAATTTTGGGCTTACTACGCCTGATTCTGCATTAACAGCGCCATTTCATCAAGCACTTAAAGAATATATGCTTTATGGTGGATTGCCACGAGCTGCGCTCATCCATGATTATGAGCAAAAACTTGCCATCCTGGATGATATTTATAAAACTTACCTTGTTCGCGATGTTCGAAGCTATATTAAAAACGAGCATTTCACAGGATTTAACAGGCTGTTGAAGATGTTAGCTTCCCAGGTTGGAAATATGGTGAATATTAATTCGATAAGTCGTGAAACAGGTCTGCCTTACAGGGCTTGTGACGAATACATGGATTTACTGCAGCAGATGTATATTATTAAACTGATTGCGCCTTTTTCATCTAATAAACGTTCGGCAATTACAAAGATGAAGAAAATATATTTCACTGATCTGGGATTAAGAAATATGATCAGCTCTGGTTTTCAGGAAATGGAGTATCGTGCCGATAAAGGAGCGCTTTTTGAAAATTTTATCCTGTTGGAGCTTTTTAGAAACCTGAAACCCGGGGGCAACATTTACTATTTCAGGACAACTGATGGAACCGAAGTGGATTTTATAGTGCAAAATCCAACTTCAAGCTATGCTGTGGAATGTAAGTATGCAATCCTTCAAAAACCTCTTAAAATCCGCGCTCTTAATAGCTTAAGTGGCGATGAAAATTTAATAAACTGTTATATTATCAATCAAAATTTCAATTTCAGCGAAGGGACAACACACCATATCCAGGGTTACCTGGCTGGATTTATAAATCGTTGATCAGGACCGAACACAGGCGGAACTGTTCTCACAGGCGCTCCAAGCTGCACATCAAACTGCATGAATGTAGACACAACAACCTGCACCTGCAGTTTACCAATAGCTGAAGGACAACCATATTACGTAGACTAAATAAAATTATTTTTTATTCTATTATAATTTACCAGAATATTGTGCCAGGGTCTGCAATATAAATAACATGAATAACCCCATTACCAAAGCTAGTAAGATGACCATCTGTAAAAGTAACTTTTCCACTCAAATTGCCATTTGGAGGATCCCTTGAATGTGTAAATGACCCTATTAGCTCATCCATCTTATAACTCATATTGCTTGTTGAGGTATAATTTGCTATTGCACCTTTAAATCTATAATAATCACTGAATGTAAAATCTGATGTAAAAACGCACCCATTTTCATTATTGTTTCCATATTGCGAGAAGTGAGTCTGGTCCCATCCTCTGGCTTGGCCTTCCAAGTATTCTGGTTCTGTTCCATCATAAACCAACACTCTTTCAAACTCAGGGAACAACTGGCGGCCATTTTGTCGCAAGTAAAATCCTTGTGCAATTAAAGAATCAAGTGCCTGCGACTGCAAAGCACTTTGTTCAGGAGTAATATATTCGAGTGTTTCTCTATTGCTAAATTGCTCTTCTAAATATTTACCTAGGTCGAAGGTTTTTGGGTCTATTGCATTCTTCTTTGATTCATATGTCTGCATCTCGTAAAGATAAGTTGTTACATTCTGTCCTATTTCCCATTTTTTAGTTAAATCAGGATTTGATCTACAAGAGACTACTGTTCTGAAGACTTCTCCTCGCGTATTATGTGCCTGGCCTTCTGAGTCATAAACTATTTTTGAAACAAAATAAACTTCAAATGTGTCTGGGAACATGGTTAAATTTGCTGGCGCAGGAGTAGGTGCAACATATGACGTTCCTGGTGCGCCTGACTGTTCTTTCTGGCTTTGAAATAGGTTTTTTTCTTTGGTTGTTATTAGGTTTTCCTGTTTTACTCCGAATATCCATTCCTGGAAGTAGGTTGTGTCTGCGTTTTCTATGAAAATATTCCGAGCAGTATCCAATGTGTTTTCTCTTAAAATATGAATTCTTCCTTCAGAATCTGAAGTATAAATGTTACTTGTTCCGTCTCCCCAGGTTACTTTTAATGATGCGTTGTTTCCTACTGATTCTCCTTCGTTTATATTGTATCCGTACGCCAGGAAGTCATAAGTGACTGGCATTTGCTGCATTGTCGCATCTACTGTTGAGGTTACTGCTTCTACTGTTTTTTCTAAAGTATAATATTCAGGGTATGAATTTGAGGTTACAAATCTTATCACTAAACTGTCTGTAAGAAACTCCAGACTTTTCAGATTGTTTCTTTCTATTGGCGTAGAATTTATTGCTATATCTGGAGAAAACTGATTACTATAAACCTGCACTAGTTTTGCAGTATAAATGTCTTCACCGTTTGTAACGCTTACTATTTTTACTCCTGCACTTCCTAATCCTGAGAGTGAAATATTTGTATTGCTTTCAGGCAGCTCGCTGTCCTGACTTAACAAAAGTTTTCCAGTGCTAGCATCATAAACATTTATGCTGTATTTGCCTGCTTCCTGAATCCCAATTTCTAACTTTGCTTTATCAGTGTAAGGGTTTCCTAATACTTTCATTCCTTTTACAAGTTCATTGTTCTCTGAAACAGTAACATAGTTCATAGTACTTGTGTAGTCCCCGTTCGGGTCTGTCTGCGTCTGATCAAACGGCTCTGTTTCTCCAGGATAATAGAACAACACATCTGTAGGCGGATGATAATTAGAAGGCTGACCTTGAATCATGTGTGTAACATGACCGTCTATTGTTATCAAATTCTCAGTGCCGCTTTTCAAATGCGGTAAGACCGGCCCGGCATATATTTGTGGGGCCTGGAGGTTAATAAAAAAGAAGAAGATGAATCCAAAAGTCAGGTAAAATGCATTAGCCGCCAGTGTGATCTTCGATGCGAGCCGCCGGCTGATCCTTTCCGACTCGGCCCAATCCGGATTAACATACCCATTTTCCCATTTTCGGGTAATACGCGCCATGCGGTATTTGAGTGATCGTAACGCACGTTCTTCAGCACTGATGCTCACCTGCTTATAAACAGGTCTCCTCTTATGATTTTTTCGCGAGAGCTCATGTTTAACCCTTGGGCAGGAACTGACTTTTATTGTACCGGGATGCTGCATGATTTTATATCTGGTTGGTTAAGAAAGGTCAATTTCAATCAAAGATAAGAAACAAATACTTTTGCTAAAATGCCCGATCACGGAAGGATTTCGATCTTCGTAGCCAGCCTTTCTCCGTTTTCATCCACAAGAATTATATAATGTTCGCCGGGAGCAGGCTGGAGGCTCATTTTATGGATATCCCGGGTTGAGCCCACGTATTCATTGTCGAGGTGCCAGTAGATGATGGCCGAAGGGACCAGGTGTGCCGCCTCGAACACGACTTCACCGGGTTTTCCGTCAGCGCCCTTCGGGATAAGGATCTTTTTATCTCCCGAAGGATAGATCATTTGCATCGCCGAACGGTTTCCATCCGAACATCCATCCATCAGGGGAGGCAGCGGTTTATAGAACGGATCCCTGAACCGGTAGTATGAAGCCATGGCGGGGGGAAGGACGAACCATGGGATTGACTGAATCCTGTCAGCCGGGTAGCAATCGGCGTTCACCCTGGATGTGCGTGATTCGTCGAGATGCACAAGGCGATGGTAGGGGCATGTCAGCGAATTAAGACCTTTTCTGGCCACATACACCGAATCGATGTCGGGGCAGACCAATGAAGGCCTGAAGCCGCTCTGCCGGCATACCGCCACTTTCTCCATTTCATCGTAGGGTTGCAGGAACCAGTGCCGGGAAGGCGGCAGCAGGCGAAAGATTTCAAACATCAGCGGGGCGGCGGCTGAGACGCCGGTGAGGCCGGGGCGTCCTTCGCCATCGGCATTACCGGCCCAGACACCGACGAGATAGTCGGCGGTCATACCCACAGCCCATGCGTCTCTGAATCCGAAGCTGGTACCGGTTTTCCAGGCTATTTCGCGGGAAGAGGCGAACGATTGCCAACCTTCCTCTTCCTCCGGCCGGTTAACGTCGCGCAGGGCGTCGAGGGTGAGCCAGGCGGCGGCGGCGGAGTAAACTGGGGATGGCGTCCCAAGGGATGGCGTCCCTGGTTCAGGGCCCTGTACCCCGCGGTAATCCCTCTCCCGCTCCGCATAAGCCTTCAGCGTCCGCCCCATCCCCGCATACATCCTGCATACATCCCATAACCGCACCTCCGCACCCCCCAGTATCAACGACAACCCATAATGTGACGCGGATTTGGTCAGCGTCGTCATGCCCAGCTTCTGCAACTTGTCGTAAAAAGGCTGCACTCCATACTCCCGGAGCATATAAACGGCCGGAATGTTCAACGACCGGCTCAGAGCCTTCCGGGCCGGCACCGCGCCATCATAAGTCAGACTGAAATTCTTCGGCGAAAATCCGGAATAAAACATCGGCACATCCGGCACCAGCGTCGTCGGCAGCAAATCGCCCCCATCCATCATCACCGCGTAAAGAAAAGGCTTCAAAATGCTGCCGCTGCTGCGGGGCGCCATGATAATGTCTACATCCGGGCTGTGCTCAGGTTCATTACTGCCGGCTGTATTCCCAATGTAGACAAGCACTTCATTCGTATTCAGGTCGATGACCAGAACGGCAGCGTTATATATGCGATTCCCCTGCAATGTCCGCTGATGCCGGCCGGCCACCTCCAGCGCCTTTTCCTGCAACGTACCGTCGATAGAACTTTGGTGCTGCGTTCCGGGACGCTCCCGGAAAAGCCGCCCGGCCAAATGTGGCGCCAGGTCAGGCAATGGCATCGGTTGGAGGGGTAAAGGCTCATCGCAGGCCAGCCGGCAGGTAAATTCATCGATAAAACCCCGGTCCTGCAGTGTCCTTAACAAACGGTTCCGCTTTGCCAGCAGCATATCCCGGTTCCGCCCCGGGTGCATAGCCGACGGCGCATTCGGCAATACAGCCAGCAGCGCTGCCTCCGCCCACGAAAGCTCATCGGGCGGACGGCCGAAATAACGCCACGAAGCCGCGCCCAGTCCCACCGTGTTGCCACCATACGGGGCATGCGAAGCATACAGGTTTAAAATAGCTCTTTTGGAATACCTGATCTCGAGCCCCACAGCCAGCGCCATCTCCATGAGCTTCTCCCCTATCGTCCTGGATTTGCCCTTCCGCGACAGGCGTATCGTCTGCATCGTCAGCGTGCTCCCACCACTTACAACCTTCCCTGCCCTGATATTCTGCCATACTGCCCGCCCGAACGACACGGGATTAAAACCGGGATGCCACATGAAATAACGGTCTTCGAAACCCGTGATACAGGTCTTCAGCTTGTACGGCACAGAATCGGCCGGAGGAAACCGCCATTGCCCGTCGCCCGCAATCCTGGCCGCAAGCAACCGGCCATTCCGGTCGTAAACCACCGTTGCAAATGGGTCATCGAACAAGGGAGACCAGGGAATTATCCATAAAATGATCAGGATAAGAACCCCGGCCACTGAAATAACCGCTTTTCTAACGGACCACTTCAACCCACATACCTTTTGTAAAGGCATAAATCGCATCATCATACATCGCTTCGGCATTTACCGAGGGCAGGTAAAACCGGCCGGTATAAGCCGCATTCAGCCTGACCCGGAAGGTCTTCTTTTCATACAACTGCAGGTCGAAAAAGGTGTAAACCCTGTCGTCGCGGTAATCGCGATAATCAAAAAGATCTTCTTTAATACCCGGATTCACATCCTGGACCCGGGTGTTGATGATCTCCCATCCCGACGGAAATATCTGGGTCAAAGCAAGTTCCTCATAGGGAAACAAAACCCCCGAGTGACTGACCGTGACTTCAGCCACAAAATCGGTCCCCTGTTTCAGCGACCTCACATCCAGAGATTTACCGGCATCGTCTTTATACATGACCTGAATTCCCAGGTAACTGGAACCTTCCTTTTCCTCTCCCTGCAACGGCTGACCGGAAAGCGTGGTGTTTACGAACAACCGGGCGCCTGTGCTTCTGTTGCTGACCGTCATAGTCCCTTTTAATCCCCGGCCCGGATCCAGCGGAGCCGAAAAGACCGGCTTTGTAGTATTAATAGTTTGTACCGATTCGTTTTCATTCCGGTATTCAAAAGATAATCCCGGGGTGGCGCCGGCGCCGGCAAAACGGGAAATGGCGTAAAGGCAGAAAGCGGTCGTCTGGGTACTGTAATATCTGAATTTCAGCCCTTTGGCGATCTCGTTCATCACTTTGAATGCCTCCTGGTCACGGTTGAGCAACGTCAGCACCTCCAGTGTGAAGGCCCTGTCGCGCAGTTCGGAGCCATAAGTGTATCCGGCATTTCCGTACTCATCCAAAACATTTGGGTCTTTACCCGTGATCAGATCCGTGGCCACCTCAGGCTTACCGGCATAGATGTAGGCTGCGGCGAGGATCCAGGTTGCCGAAGGTGTAAGCCGACCCGATTCACGCAGCCGGTTCATCGCGCTCATGTTCGGCTTATGGGCCAGGGCCAGGGTGTACAGGCGATAAGCCTGGTTGCTGTTGCTCCAGTAATAATAATCCTCAGGCGATGGCTGGTAATTACCCGCGGCTTTGTACTGGAACTCTTTCCACTTCTCCAGCACACCCGGCGGCACCAGGTATCCCTTCTCCGAAGCCAGGACCAGAAAATGTCCCGCATAAGATGTCGCCCATCGGTCATAGTAAATCTCACCCGGCCAATAGGTCAAGCTGCCGTCGGCCAGGGTCATTTGCGAAATCCGCTGGATGGCAGCCCGGATATTCCTGTCCGTCGATGTTTTCCGATCCTCCGACAATTCCATCAGATCGGACAGGAAAAGCTGCGGAAAAGCGCCCGAGACGGTTTGTTCAAGACAGCCGTACGGATACCGGATCAGGTATTCCAGGTGTTTCTGCAGATCGAAATCAGGGAGCCCGGAGAAAACAACCTGCCCCTGATTCGTCCCGACCGAACCGAAAAACTCATAAGGTATCTCCATCTTCTCGCCCGGACTGATCATAAAGGATTCCGTTCGTGTCAGCACGGGGTTTGGATTCCGGATATCGAATTCGACCGCATGAGAGGCCGTTTCGGAACCGGAAACGGCGGTTATTTTTATTTTTCCAATCCCTTCGCGATCAGTCGCTTTTAACCGGAAATAGGCCATCTGTTCGCCTGTCTGGTTAAACCTCAGGCTGACATTGTTTTGCAATCCGGTCAGAATATCATTGGATTCCAGCGTCACCGTAACATCCCTGATTTTTTCATCCATCGAAAAAACGGAAACAGGCACCTCAAATTCCTCCGCAGTTCCGATGACCCTCGGGACCGTAGCCAGCACCATCAGGGGCTTTTTGACGGGAGTGGCTTTCTCTACCATACCGTAAGCGCCATCATGACCTGCGATGACCATGGTTCGGACAGAACCCACATAATTCGGCATCGTGAAATGGATCTCTTTCTTCTCCCCTTTCCCAATGGTAAAAGGACCGGCAAACCTCACCACAGGCACGAAACGCTGTGCCTTCTTATTTTTAGCCAGCATGGCTTCTTCGTCCCCGCCAATGGCCAGGTTCCGCTCCAACCGGGCGCCAAATGCCCCAATGACCAGGTCGAACATATCCCAGGTTTTAACCCCCAGCGCCTCACGGGCATAGAAAATCCCGTGCGGGTCGGGCGTCCGGAAACGGGTCAGGTCAAGCAGCCCTTCATCGACAACGGCAACCGTAAAGGTCATCGGCCGGTTGTACTTTTCGCTGATCGTAACGGAGAATTTCTCTTCGGGCCGGAGTTCTCCCGGCATCGTTATGACGGGCGACAGCACTGTTTCCGGGTCCTCGATCATCAGGGGTATCACGCCATACATCCTCAGCGGGACATCATTCAGCGTCTGGCTGTGTGGACGGATCAGGCTCAGGTAGACATAAACGTTCGGCGCCATCCCTTTGGTGACGGGGATCTCGATGGTTTCCTCCTGTTTTTCGCACATCTTCCATTGCGTGGAAAGCACACGGCTCCCCGATTCGACACTGACAAGGGCCCGGCTGCCGGGCGACGCCGGGAAGCTGATAACAGCCTTATCGCCCGGTTCATACCTCTCCTTATCGGCGGTAAACGTCAGCATCGTTGCGCCCGCCGGGTTGGCCCGTCCTGCCCTGCTTCTGAAAGAGGGCCAATCGATATACACGGCTTTCCCCGCCTGGTGGCCCCCTTCATTGTCTTTCACCAGGATCAGGTAGCGGCCCCAGTCGGGATAATCGATCCGGAAACGGAAGGTCCCTTTGCCATTTACGGCATCCGCACTCCCCCTGTAAACCAGATTGGCATCGTTTCCACCCACATAATAGGCCAGGTCATCCTCCCCGGCACTCCACCACCACCGCCAGTCAACCCGGTACACTTTGACCTCCAGGTTCCTGACGGTCAGAGGATTGCCCATCCAGTCGACACAGGCAATGTCAATCTGCTGATCCTCATCCGTCTCCAGCATCTCATCATACGTTCCTCCGTTCGGAACCTTAATCCCGACATACCTTTTAAACGGAGAAAAAGTTTTGGTAAGAACATCCGTACTGAAATCCCCACCTTTTTCAAAAGCCCGGACAAGGAAAACGGCTTCCATCATCCCCGGCGCATTGTTCTCTTTAGGCAATTCGAGGCTGAAAGAACCCTTTCCCTGGTCATTCATCTCCTGGTCGAGCACATTCCTCTCCTCCGACCACCAGAAATAGCCGGAAGGATTATCAAAAGCATATTTTTCATATCCCCGGAAACCGGTTTTGATTTTCCGGAAACTCATATCGACCGTTGTCCTTACCCTTGGAGCCACAGCGCCGTGCAGCCATTTGACCTCCAGCGTTCCCAACGGGTTGCCGCTGAAAGCGTTCAATATCTCTTTGTCGAAATCCAGCTTGATCTTCAGCCTGTTAGGTTTGACCGTCTCCACCTTGAGGCTTTTCTCGAACATCGCACCGCCGGCTTTCACAACAGCGCGCCAGTTGCCGGTAGGGGCATCCGGAAGGGTTGCAACTTTAAAAGTGTAGAACTGGCCGGCAGGATCCGACCGCGTCTGGCTGTAAACGATCTGGCCGCGAGAATTATACACCTCCATCAGAACGGGATAATCTGACGGGATCCGCTTTAATTCATCATCCAGGATGAAGGTCAGAAAGAGGGTATCGCCAGGCCGCCAGATACCTCTTTCACCGTATATCATCCCTTTGAGCCCTTTCTGAAGCTCTGCCCCGCTGATATCGAACTGGCTGAGCGACAGCGAGGTGCCGTCGTCGAGCCGGAGCCAGGTGGTTTGTTTGCCTTTGGTAGCTTTGAGAAAAAACGGCCGGCTTTCGGCGGTAACCTCCGCCTTCCCATCCGGGCCGGTAGTGGCCGATCCTACGGGCTGATTCTGGAAATTATACAACCCGACCGATACATCCGTCAAAGGCTCACCCGATATCAGGTCCGTCGTATGAATGATCCATTGTTTCGTATCGGCCGATTTAGCCGTCACGCCGATCTTTGAAGCCATGATCAGCTTCTGCGCGAACCTTTCGGGGATGTAATAGGAGTTGTGGCACGGATTTCCCTGCTCGTCCCAATCATATTCGTCGGGCCACTCGTAATCGGAATACCAGCCCGGCTGGTCATACTTTTCCAGCTGGTCATCGGGAACGGATCCGTCAAGGATGAATTCCAAGATATCCGTTTCGGCTTTATTATCACAATGATATACGGAATATTCTTTCCTGAAGGAGATCCTGACACGGTAGATCGCGCCCATGTCTTTCTCCATCAGCGGCGAAAGATCGAGGGAAAAATTATTCCACCGGTGCAGGTCGATGGATTTGTCTTCATCCAGCATCAGCGTTTTGGCATAAACCGGCCTGCCATACTGTTTAAGGCTGTATAAATGGTTATCCGAAAAGTTATTTTCCTGGAGATAATAAGGGATATTGTTTTCGAAGATCTTATAAACGACGATATCGAGGGCGCGGAGGCTGACGGCGCGAACCGGGAGGAAGAGGCCGGCGGGATCAGGCATGATCACCCCCTGGCCGATGAATTCGGCCTGTGGCTTTAACTCCTCAAACATCACCGTCTGCACGACTCTTTCTTTCAATGATGTCCGGATATCGTTCCTGACCGAGGCTTCGACGATGAGCGTGCGGCTCCTTTCCAGCCGCTCCATCGGATAGAGGCGGATAATGTTATTATCGGCCACCAGCCTTACCGGATCACCTTCCCGCAGGTAAACCAGCCCGTCGAGGTTCTGGTCCGGGTCGACCGGGTCCGAAAGGACGATGTCGAGATACTGCTCTTCACCCTGGCCGATGGAATATCCGAGGTAAATGAAATCGAAGATCGATGGAATGGTTACCGCAAGCTCTCCTTTATGATCGATCCCCAGCGGGGATCCGTTCCATTCCAGTTCCAGCTGATAGGCTTGTTCATTCCGGGGCAAACTGTCGATCACAAATTCGAACTCATTGCGGCCCGATCCCTCGGCCCACTTCACTTTATACCGTTTGCCGTCAGCTCTGGCTTTCAGCAGTTTGTCAACCTCTTCCAGCTTCATGACATCGGCCGATACCAGTTTGCCTTCCATCTTTTTCATTTTGTTCTGTCCCTGGCCGATCGAGACCAGGTTCCCCGGGTAGATGCTGTAAGATGGGGTAATGATTGAAAATTGAAAGTTGAAAGTCGAAAATTGGGGGGGTACATCCATCAGTTTATCCAATCTCAGGAAGGCTTTAATGGTTTTACCCGCCGGCCATTCGCCGGAAGGCTTGAAAATCAGCAAATCTTCAGAATACATTGATACGGTCCCAGCGACTGAAGGCTCGAACGAGATAATACCCGCCGGTAGATCTTTCCCGGTTTCAAATTTCAAATTTCCGGTCGCAAGTTTAATCCTGACCGGGTCAGCCTTGGAGATCACCCCGGAAGTAAATCCCGAAACGTATTCCGCGAACTGAACCGGATCGGTGGTCCTTGTCGATTTATTGCAACCGGCCATCGCGACCAGCAAAGCCATAATAAAACAAAAAGGTTTGGTTTTCATAACATTAGCCTGATTTTAATTAAGATGGCTTTATATGCCACCAAGGCTCCAAAACACTAAATAACACCAAAAAAATCAATTTGGTGATCTTTGGTGTCTTGGTGTTTTAGTGGCAATAATGCCGCAAAGCACTATTCATAACATTTCTTACAACAAAGCTCCAAGGTACGAATAAATCAAAGGCAAAGAATAAAAATTGCATCTTTATGAATAACTTTGGCCCTCCGCAAAAATTTTGCATTATGGTAAAAATTTCTTCCGTAACCGTTACGCTGAACGAGGAGCTGAACATCGAACGGTGCCTGGGATCGGTCCGTGATGTGGTGGATGAGATGATTGTTGTCGATTCCTTTTCGACCGACCGGACGGAGGAGATTTGCCTGGAGAACGGAGCTGTTTTCAGCAAGCATCCTTTCGCCGGATATATTGAGCAGAAGAGCTATGCCATTTCGCTGGCAAGCCATGATTACATCCTTTTGATCGATGCAGACGAAGCGTTAAGCGATGAGATGCGGGACTCTATCCGGAAGGTGAAAGAGAACTGGACGCACGACGGGTACAGCTTTAACCGGCTGAACAGCTTTTGCGGGAAATGGATAAAGCACAGCGGCTGGTATCCGGATCGCAAGGTAAGGTTGTTCGACCGGCGGAAGAATACGGTCAAGGGCCGGAATCCCCATGAAGAGTTTGTGATGAACGCCGGCGCCACCTTAAAACATCTGAAAGGCGACTTGTTGCATTACACGTATCTTACAGTGGAGGACCAGGTGCGGCAGATCGACCGGTTCACGGCCATACAGGCCCGGGAAGCTTTTGCCAGGGGGAAGAAAGCGAGCTGGTTCCTGATCCTGTTCGGCCCCTGTTACAAGTTCTTCCGGCATTATTTTCTCCGGCTCGGATTCCTCGACGGTTTCTATGGTTATCTCATCTGCAAAAACATGGCACATTCCACGTTTTTGAAGCACGCGAAGCTGAAAGCGCTTTGGATCAGGGAAAAGGGAATAGGGAAAAATAATTAGATTAGGGGAAGTGGGATGTACTGGATTCGAACCAGTGACCTCATGCGTGTGAAGCATGGTTTTTTCCTTTTTTTTAATTTTAACAATTATTATTAATTCCTTGACAAACCAATAAAAACAACTATTTTTGTACTATTGATTGTTATCGAGTTTTAATGAATAATGTTACACCAAATGTTACACCGCCATGAAAGCCTCAGTCATTCTCTACAAGTTTAAGACCCTTTCCAATGGAGAACATCCCCTTATGGTCGTCCTCCGGGATAAAACCAGGATGAAACGGGTATCTCTTGGAACCTCACTCCCCAAAGAGAGGTGGAATTTCAAGAAACATGCTTTCAAACCCTATCCTATCCTGGAAGGGATGACAGAGCAACAAATCAGTGATGTCAACACCAAGAATGCCGATATCATAAAGCTCATCAAGGATACAGAGGCCGAGTATGCCGATAAGATTCAGAATTTGATGATCAGGAAAAAGAAGGTATCGCTCGATACCCTGGCGGAGAAAGAGAAACCGGTCACTGAGAATTATACTGTTCTGGCTTATTTCAAAAAGATATATGAGGCAAATAAGAACCAGGGTAAGATCGGCAATTATAGAATATACCGGCAGACGCACAACGTCCTGAAAGATTTCCTGAAAGGGAAGGACATCGATTTTGCCGAACTGGATACAAAATTGCTAAAGGATTTCGAACGTCATTTACTAAAAGGTCATGATGACCAGACGAAGCGTGCCGGAACGGTATCAGTATACATGAGGACCATCAGGGCCTTGTATAACCAGGCTATCAGCGAAGGCCTGGCCAGGATCACCGATTATCCTTTCAGCCAGCATATCAAAGACAATAAGTACAAGTTACCGAAAGGAAACAACAACAAGAGAGCACTAGAGAGTTCTGAGATAGCGATGCTGTTGTCGAAAAACATCGATTCGGATTATTACCGGTACCTGCTCTTCACCTATTATGCGTTAGGGATTAACTTCATTGACCTGGCTTTACTTAAATGGACAAATGTATCAGAAGACAATAACTTGACCTACACACGTAAGAAGCTGGAACATCATGGCGGCACAATCGGCAAACTGGAGATACCGCTAAATGAAAAGGCTTTGGCAATTCTTCGTTATTATAAACCGCTGACAGGTATTGATAAAACCAACTATATATTTCCGATTCTTAACAAACATGAGCATATCACACCAGCTCAACAGGATAACCGGATCCGGAAGATCCTCAAGGTCTTTAATGAGATGCTAAAGTACTATGGCGAGTATGCCGGCATTGGCAGTCCGATCACAACCTATGTTCTGAGACATTCAGTCTTTACTGAACTTATACGCAAAGGACTGCATGTAAATATTGTCAAAGCACTTGCCGGCCATGAGAAAATAAGCACCACCATGCTTTATGTTAAGGCTGCAGGAATGGATGAGAAGAAGACAGCAGTGAATATGCTTTAATTAACACATAAAGAGCTCAGGAATACCTAGGCAATAGCGCCATAGCAAAGATTCTTAGGCAATACTACTCATAATTACTTCATGTATTGTACCTAAAAAAACGTTGCAATGAACAGAAAAAGAATCACTTATACGATATTACTTCATATATTTTGTCCTTAAGACAGTATTGTACAGATGAAATAACACGGCTTTTTTGGAGTAATTAGGACCAATTATCTGAGTATTCCCCATCGTCGGTCATTTCAAATTGATGGCTAACCAAGTCTCAAATTTTAGGGCTAATGTCCTAACTCTCCATGTTCTTGGATTAGTGCCCCCGAGTTTAGTGACCACTATGGGAATTCCCATACTGACTGTGGGAGTAAGGGTAGCAATGAATTCTTTGGTCTGTTTCAACCTTTGAAAGTCGGCAGACAATTCCGCAAAGGGCTATGCTATTTCGGCCAGGTTGACCTTTACCTATGACCTCCTCCCTATAAGTCGGGCAATCGCTCAAAGGGATGGATGTGGTCAGGATCATGAACCAGGTGAGGCACGAATATGGGAACTTGCCCCAACGGATCCAGGTGGATAACGGTTCGGAATTTATCTCAAAAGACTTTGACCGGTGGGCTTATGAAAATAATGTAACGTTGGATTATTCAAGGCCGGGGCGGCCTACCGACAATCCGTTCATTGAATCTTTTAACGGAAGTTTTAGGGATGAGTGTTTGAATACGAATTGGTTCTTATCTTTGGAAGATGCAAGGGGTAAAATAGAGCTTTTTCGTAGAGAATACAACGAATATAGACCCCATAGTTCTTTACAAGGAAAAACGCCATCTCAGATGGAATGGGAGATACAAAAAGACCCGGAAATCTCTACTTTAGAAGTGTCCTAATTTTGGGAGGACCTCAAGACCCGGAAATCTCTACTATAGAAGTGTCCTAATTTTGGGAGGACCTCAAGACCCGGAAATCTCTACTTTAGTGTTGTCCTGAAAATGGGAGGAGGTCAGCAAAATTTTTGGAAATGAGGAAAGGATTGTCGATTTACGATATACGGTTTACGATTTACGAGATGATTTTCCCATCGACCTTCGAAAATCGTATATCGTCAATCGTATTCCCTCTCCTCCTTTATCCATAAGATAATAAAGAATTGTTCGTCCTGGACTCTATCTGTCTATTATTGTTCAATGGTCGCGATTTCCCTGGTATAGTGATAAATTAATATCCCTAAGTAAAGATCAGATTACATCTCTTCTTTTTTATTACTGTTCTATGAATTGAAAAGATGTCAATCCAACCTTATGGAGTTCTATTTGATTAGATTGTGTAATCTTTTAAACTTAAGAGTATTGGAATATACATCAAAGGAATAACAAATAGAATAAAAACCACAATTCCCTTCAAAATCCTTCTTTTCTTATCCTCGCAACTCCATTTCTCATTATATTTATCATATGCATTATAATATCTTTTATAATTGAAAATATTCAATATTGCTAATAAAACTATAAAAACCATAAAAAAATTTCTTATAATAATTGCCCTGTTTTCTTGCGAATAATTCTCTAATAAAACAGTGCCTACAATATCAATAAGAATTAAAAACTGAGTTAATGTTACAGCAATTGTTGCTGATGTATATACTTTAGAATTCCTCTCAATTTTCACATAAAATTGAGCAATTCTAAAATACATATAATCAAATATTTCTAAGAAGATCATATCTCAGTTAAATTAAACTATTAAAAACTTTAATAAGGTCCTAAGTGATAATCCATAAAGTCTCCAAATCTATCTGTTGCCGACTTTCCTGTGCCCACTAATACTCCAACATCTATTATTCCATAAATGGGCCCAGCATAAGGAATAAAAACTGTAGCAAGACCAATGGCTACACGAAATCCATCCCCAACCGTAAAGCTCCCATCACTTATAGAACTGATTAAAGTCACTCCCACTCCAAACAAACCAATACTTTTACCACTAAATGTCCCAAAGTTTACCAAATCTGAATTATTTACTGCTCCACTCAGCTTATCAATAACTTCAGTTGTGACTTTTACAGGAACATTAATGGTGTTTAATGCAATTGTTGCTTTTTCAGATGTGTTGAATTTTTCTTCTATTTGATAAGTTAGATTCTCGATTTCCTCAGCATTCTGTTTGCTATTTTCCTGGTTTTTTGCACTATTTTCATTTCCCCAATTACTCTTCGAACTCCAAGGACCACTATAATTCCCCGAATTTCCATGTCCTCCGCCAGATCCTTTTGGGGCGCTGGAATTTTGATATTGCCATTGCGTATTTCCACCTCCCTGACAACTATTATAATTATTCTGAAAATCACTCCACCAGGTAAAATATGTTGGATGAGGCCGGTCACCAACTATTTCAACCTCATCTAGTGTTATGTTAAACATGAATTGACGGATATAATCGTTTAAGTTTTATTCTTGCTTCCTTAGTAGTAAATTGCCAATTAATTTTGCATCTCTTGTTGTTTCGGGCCTTTTGCCAGGCAT
>Ga0116157_10001074_pt1 | contig 27591 bp, 20 predicted proteins | sample AD_UKC048_MetaG_FD_89882 | JGI IMG/M metagenome (GOLD analysis project Ga0116157, IMG submission 89882) | Active sludge microbial communities of municipal wastewater-treating anaerobic digesters from USA - AD_UKC048_MetaG | ecosystem: Engineered > Bioreactor > Anaerobic > Digestate | place: USA... | reverse complement strand
GTTCATTGGTTTGCTGAATTCCGGCATCCCGTTCGCGCTGTTTTCCTATGCCGTGCTCTCTATCACAGCCAGGCAATGACGGCACCAAACAGTGGCACCGTGGCATTCAGGATGGACGTGAGCCCGGTGGTGATAGAGAGCACGGCATAGGAAAACAGCGCGAACGGGATGCCGGAATTCAGCAAACCAATGAACAGGATGGCGCCGGCCTTGCGCTGGAGTTCGCCCCAGCGCCCGCTGAACCACAGGATGGGCGTCAGAAACGCGGCAGCAATGGCCACCCGCAGCCCGGCGGTGGCGAAGACGCCGAACTCGGCAGCGCCCATGCGCATGAACAAAAAGGACGCGCCCCACATGGCGGCGAGGGCAACAAAGTCGATCAGGATGGATTTTTTCATGCAGTTCTGCTGGTTTCGGGCCGGGCGTGCTCCAGTTTGAGCAAAGCGGTTTTCCGGTCCAGCCCGCCTGCGTAACCGGTGAGTGAACCGTCGGCGCCCAGCACGCGATGACAGGGAATGACGATACTCACCGGGTTGCGCCCCACGGCCGACCCCACGGCGCGCACCGCCGCCGGGTTGGCAATCTGCCGGCCAATGTCGCCGTAACTGGTGGTCTGACCCTGCGGAATTTTAAGCAGCGCATGCCAGACCGATTGTTGAAATAAAGTGCCGCCATTGATGTCCAGAGGGAGATCAAAACGACTGCGCCGGCCGGCAAAATAATCGGTGAGTTGCTGCCGGGCGATCACCAGAACCGGGTGTTGGTCGTTCACAGGCCAGCTGGCGATATCCGGGTGATGGCGCTGGCCTTCGAACCAGACTCCGGCCAGGCCCGTGTCGGTGGCGGCCAGCGTCATGCGGCCCAGAGGGCTGGTGAACGAGCTTTTGACTATCGAAGGATGGAATTTCATAAAACACTCCAATTTAGTGGTCGTTTTAGTGGTCATTTAGGGCTCTAGCCCTCGTCGGATATGCGCGAGTAGCTACCGTTTTTGTAGCAACCGGCAAGGTGCTCCATGCCCGGATGACGGCATAGCTGCGCCAGGGGCGCCAGATCTGCGACGCAGCCTCGGCCGCACGCGCCGGATTTTTTTCTTCCTGCACACCCAGCGCCTTGTGCAGCGCCACGTCGCCTGCCGGAAAGGCGTCTGGCCAGCGCAACGCCCGAATGGCGATGTATTGCGCGGTCCAGTCACCGATACCCGGCAGCGCTTTGAGCGCCGCAACCGTGGCGGGCACATCCGCTCCGGCGTGCAGTTGCAGACGCTTGTCGGCAACGGCCTGCGCAATGGCGACGATGGCGGCCTGGCGCTGTTTCACGATGCCCAGTGAACCCAGCGCGTCTCCGCTGGCCGCAGCCAGAACGGTCACTGCGGGAAACAACCGCGTCAGTTCGGGGTGGGGCGTGTCGATGGGTTCACCAAAGGTGTTCACCAGCCGCTGGGCCAGTGTGCGCGCCGCGGCGACCGTGATTTGCTGGCCGAGCACGGCGCGCACGGCCAGCTCGTAGCCGTCCATCGTGCCCGGCACACGCAGGCCGTCGCCGTCGGGGAAACTGCCGTGCAGCGCAGGGTTGATGGCATGGGGATCGGCGTCCAGATCAAACGCAGCGCGTACCCGGCGGATCACCAGCGGCAGCACCTCGCGCAGCGAATCGCTGACCTGCAGTACCAGCTGACACCGCACGGTGTCGAAGTCGGTAATCAGCCAGCCCGCATGCATTTTGCCGCCAAATTGAGTGCTAAATGTCCTTCCAGCCCTTTTGTAATGTGCGTGAGTAGCTACGAATTCAATAGCATTCATGCTGCGTTTACCGATGAATGCCAGCATCGCATCCACGTCATAGGGTGGCCGGTAACCCAGCTTGACGATGATGCCTTGACCACTCGCCGGCGTGCCCGCGCGGCGCAGCTGCGTGGGATTGAGCTGGTAGTGCGCCACAAACGCCGCGTTGAACCGGCGTACGCTGGCAAAGCCGCTGGTCAGCGCAATCTGGGTGATGGGCAGGTTGGTGTCGGCCAACAACTGCTTGGCGGTGAGCAGGCGGCGCGTCTGCAGGTATTGCAGTGGTGACACACCGAATTGCGCCTCGAAAATCCGCCGCAGATGGCGGTCGCTCACGCCGAGCCGGTCTGCCAGTGTCTGTACCGATAAGGCGTCTGGTCCCCAGGCCTCGGGTTCGTCCAGCAACCGGGCAGCCTGATGCGCCAGGATGTAGGACGCGTCCTGAATTGACCACACCACGGAATGGGGTGCCAGCTCGGGGCGGCAACGCAGACAGGGGCGGAATCCCGCATTTTCCGCCTGGGCGGCATGGTCGAAGAAGCGGCAGTTTTCGCGTTTCGGGGTTTTGACGCTGCATACGGGGCGGCAATAGATGCCGGTGGATGTGACGCCGGTGAAAAAGCGGCCGTCAAACCGCGCGTCACGCGCTTTCAGGGCGAGGTATCGGGCGCTCTGTATCGCGTCCGGAGCGTCTGGGGCTTGCGGATGGACGTGGGCTGTTTGAGCTGACATGCGGCCGATGATACGCCGCAGAGCGGGAATGACTAGCCGTTTTCGGACATGTTCCCGCAGGCCAAAATCCGGCTACCCCGTGTCAGCCGTGACAGCCGTATCAGTCACGCCGATAGAGTTTGCACAGCCGGACCAGCCGTTGCGCGTGTTCGGGCTTCACCTGGTCCCAGCTGAAGCGCCACTCCCAATACCCTTCGCCCACACCGGGCAGGTTCATTCGGCTTTGTCCGCTTAAGCCCAGTACGTCCTGCATCGGGTGAATGGCCGTGTCGGCCACGCTGGCGCAGGCGGTGCGGATCAGTTCCCAATGAATCTCGGGCTCGTCTTCTGGCCGCAGTGACAGGTAGTCGCGGACATGCTGGCGTTCGGCATCCGATGCTTCCTGCCACCAGCCTTGACTGGTGTTGTTGTCATGTGTGCCGGTGTACACGACGGTGTTGGCGTCGTAGTTGTGAGGCAGATAGCTGTTGTCGTTGCTGCCGCCAAACGCGAAGTGCAGGATGCGCATGCCGGGCAGGTCAAACTGGCGGCGCAAATCGGTCACGGCGGGCGTGAGCAGTCCCAGATCTTCGGCAATGATGGGCAAGTCGCCCAATGCGGCACGGATGGCATCAAACAGCGCTGCCCCCGGCCCGGTGAGCCAGCGGCCGTGGACGGCGGTGGGCTCTCCGGCCGGGATTTCCCAATAGTCGGCAAAACCACGAAAGTGGTCGATGCGCACGATGTCCACCAGCTCGAACGTGCGGCGTATGCGTTGCACCCACCAGGAGTAGTTTTCGGCGGCGTGGGCGCGCCATCGGTACAGCGGGTTACCCCAGCGCTGGCCGGTGGGGCTGAAATAGTCTGGCGGTACACCGGCTACCACCAGCGCGCGGCCCTTCGCATCCAGTTCAAACAATTCCGGGTGCGCCCAGACTTCAGCGCTCTGGTAAGCGATGAAGATGGGTGCGTCACCCACGATCTTTACGCCGCGCTCGTTGGCGTAGGCCTTCAGTCGCCGCCACTGCCGGAAAAAACACCACTGGCAAAACGTCCAGAAAGCCACACGTCGGGCGTATTGATCCTTAGCAGCTTGTAGCGCCGCGGGTTCGCGTTGCGCGAGTGGAGCAGGCCAGTCACACCAGTCGCGCCAGCCGTGAGCATCAGCCAGTGTCATGAACAGGACGTAATCGGCCAGCCAGTCACCTTGTGATGCCGTGAACGCCACCAGATCAGCGCGCTCCTGGGTGGATGCGGTCAAGGCAAACTGGTTTGCTGCCCGCTCAAGGCGGGTCATTCGCCAGGGGACTACCGCGGCGAAATGCTGGCGCTCATCCGCGAAGGCTGGATCTGGCTCCAGATCGGTTGCGCTGAGCCAGCCACGTTGATGCAATTCGGTCAGATCAATCAGCAGCAGGTTGCCCGCGAAGGCGGAGCTGCTCATGTAGGGCGAGTTGCCCGGACCGATTCCGCCCAGCGGCAGGATTTGCCACAGCTTTTGCCCGGCACCCGCCAGCCAGTCCACGAAATGATAGGCCGCAGGGCCTAAATCGCCAGAGCCGTGGGGGCCCGGCAGGCTGGTAGGGTGCAGCAGGATGCCGCTGACTCTGGGCAGTTTCATGTTTACAGTCCCTTGATCGATGCACCCGCTGCTGCCAGCACCACCAGGCTGTGTGCCGGCAGGCTGAATGGCACCTCACCCTGGCCATGCCAGGTTGCCAGCCCACGCGGATGGACGGTGTCGAGCACCGCCTGCCAGACCCCGGCGGGCAACATGAAGGGGTGGTCGGAGTATTCAGGGTTGACCAGCAGCAGCAGCGGTGCCCTGGCACCTCCAGGCCGACCAATCAGGCAGCCCATCACATGCGAGGAAGGGTCCTGCCACGCGAGACCCTGGAGCGGGCTGCCGTCGGGTTGCAGCCAGGCCAGATCATGCAGGCCCAGCGGATCCGTCAAACCGCTGTACCAATGATTGGCGAAAGGCATGGCTTCCCGGCGCAGGGTGATCACACGGGCGGTGAACGCGATCAGGTCTGCATCTGCATGCGCCCAGTTGATCCAGGTGGTTTCGTTGTCCTGGCAATAGGGGTTGTTGTTGCCCCTCTGGGTATGACCCAACTCATCGCCTGCACACAGCATGGGCGTACCCTGTGCCAGCAGCGTGGTGGCCAGCAGTGCGCGTTGAAGGCGACCACGCAAGGCATTAACGACCGGCTTTTTGGTGGGGCCTTCGACACCACAGTTGTAGCTGAGGTTGTGGCCGTGCCCATCGCGGTTGTTTTCTCCGTTGGCCTGGTTGTGACGGTTGTTGTAGCTGACCAGATCATGCAGCGTGAAGCCGTCATGCGACACCACATAGTTGACCGATTCCGCAGGCGCACGCTGACGCGGCTGGTACAGATCAGACGAGCCACATAGTCGCAAGGCGAAATCGCCGCGCGTACTGGCGGGTCGATCAGAGTGAATCCAGAACCGGCGCATGGCATCACGAAAGTGATCGTTCCACTCCAGCCATCCACGCGGAAACTCGCCGACCTGGTAGCCACCGGGTCCAATGTCCCAAGGCTCGGCAATCATCTTGACCCGTGACAACACGGGGTCTTGAGCGAGGGCTGTGAAGAAGGCGCCGTCCCGGCTGAAACCTTGATCGCCCCGGCCCAGCACCGGGGCCAGATCGAACCGGAACCCATCCACATGCATGTCGCTGACCCAATACCGCAGGCTGTCCAGAACCAGTTGCAACACACGGGGCTGGCGAATGTCCAGCGTATTGCCGCAACCGGTGTGGTTCTCATAGTGATCGCGGGAATCGGGTGGCAGACGGTAATAGCTGGCGTTGTCCAGTCCCCGGAAGCTCAAGGTCGGCCCGTTCTCGTCTGACTCTGCCGTGTGGTTGTACACGACGTCCAGCAGCACCTCAATGCCCGCGCTGTGCAATGCCTTGACCATGGCACGAAACTCGTCACGGCCCGTTTGCCCTTGACCCGCACTTGCCAACCCCGGGTTGACGCAAAAAAAGCCGAGGGTGTTGTAACCCCAGTAGTTGTGCAGACCCAGCTTGTGCAGCCGTTCCTCATCCAGGCACAAATGCACAGGCAGGAGACTGACGGCGGTGACACCCAGCAGTTTCAGGTGCCGGATGGAAGCCTCATGTGCGAGGCCGGCATAAGTGCCCCGCAGAGCGGGCGGAATGTGGCTGTTGAGACGACTAAAGCCCTTGATGTGTACCTCGTGAATGACCGTGCCGGCCAGTGGCGTACGTGGCGCCCGGTCATCTTCCCAGTCATAGGTTTCATCCACAACGCGTGCTTTAAGCGCAAAGCTGGCGTTGTCCCGTGCATCCGGGTGTAGCGGAAGCTTGCGGTCACCGCCAAAGTGCTCATCACGCCATTCGAATGATCCGACCACCTCACGGGCATAAGGATCCAGCAGCAGCTTCGACGCGTTGAACCGATGCCCGCGATCAGGCCGCCAGGGCCCGTAAGCCCGCAATCCGTAGACCAGACCGGGTCGCGCGTCGGGCAGGTAGCCGTGCCATACGTCACTGGTATGGGAGGGCAGGGCATACCGGGCGACTTCTTGCTCCCCAGCCGTGTCAAAAAGACATAACTCCATCTTGTGGGCATGCGCCGAGAAGACTGCAAAGTTGATGCCCTTGCCGTCCCAATGTGCGCCCAACGGCCACGGTTGGCCTGACAGCAGCTTCAGGCCTTCCATTCGAGCATCACGGTAGCAAGGGGCGGCAGGTCCAGCAGCACAGACCAGGGCTTGCCGTTCCAGGCCACCTGTTGCGCAGTAGCAATGCCCAACGGTGTTCCGACGTTACTGCCGCCATAGTGTGCGGAGTCGGTGTTTAGCCGCTCGCGATAGGAGCCCGGCTGGGGCACACCCAGTCGATAGCCTTTCTGAACCACAGGAGTGAAATTGCAGACAACGACCATAGAGGTGCGATCATCCAGTCCGTGGCGGATGAAGCTCAGAACCGACCGATCAGCGTCGTTGTGTTCAATCCATTCAAAGCCACCTGACACAAAATCCAGGCTGTACAACGCGGGTGTATCCCGGTACAGGTGATTGAGATCACGCATCAAACGCTGAACGCCCTGATGCATGTGAGTATCGGGCCCTTCATCGAGTAAATGCCAGTCCAGGCTCTGGTCATGATTCCACTCGCGCTGCTGGGCGAATTCGCAGCCCATGAAAAGCAGCTTTTTACCTGGATGACCAAACATGAACCCAAAATAGGCCCGCAGATTGGCAAACTGTTGCCAGCGGTCGCCCGGCATCTTGTTCAGCAGGGAACCCTTGCCATGCACGACTTCGTCATGGGAGATTGGCAGAACGAAGTTTTCATTGAAAGCGTAGACCAACCCAAAAGTCATCTCGCCATGGTGGCGCTTACGATGAACGGGGTCGCGCGCCATGTAGGCGAGCGTGTCGTGCATCCAGCCCATGTTCCATTTGTAATGAAAACCCAGACCACCCGCGTATGTCGGGCGTGAAACTGCCGGGAAAGCGGTGGATTCTTCAGCCAGCGTGATGGCCTGGGGTCGCTGGTCTGCAACGACCTCATTGACGCGCTTGAGAAACGAGATCGCCTCCAGATTTTCCCTGCCGCCGTGCGCGTTTGGAATCCATTCACCCGCCTTGCGACTGTAGTCACGGTAGAGCATGGAGGCAACAGCGTCGACGCGAAGACCATCCACCCCAAAACGCTCCAGCCAGTAAAGACCGTTGCCGACCAGAAAGTTGCGTACTTCGGTGCGCCCCAGGTTGTAGATCAGGGTGTTCCAGTCGTTATGGAACCCCTCGCGCGGGTCGGCGTATTCGTAAAGGTGGGTTCCGTCGAAGTTGCCCAGACCGTGCGCATCGGTTGGAAAGTGCGCGGGTACCCAGTCCAGCAAAAGCCCGATGCCCTCCGCATGACAACGTGCGACAAAACGGACAAACCCCGATGCGTCGCCATACCGTGCAGTTGGCGAATACAGTCCAACCGGTTGGTAGCCCCATGAGCCATCAAACGGGTGTTCGCTAATCGGTAACAGTTCCAGATGGGTGAAACCCATGTCTTTGGCGTAGGGCACGAGTGAATCTGCGAGTTCGTCCCAGTCGAGCCAACGGCCTGGGCCACCGATAGTTTCATCAGCGATTCGGCGCCAGGAGCCCAAATGCACTTCATAGATGCTCATCGGGGCATCCAGCGCGTTGGCGCGCTGCCGCGCTACAGACGGCGGAACCCTCTGGGGCATGGCGGCAACCACGCTGGCTGTGGCAGGTCTCAACTCAGACCGCAGCGCATAGGGGTCTGCCCGGGCCGGCAATACCGCGCCATCGCGAGATCGGATTTCAAACTTGTAAAGTGCCCCTGCCGTCACGCCAGGCAAAAACAGCTCCCAGACGCCACATTCGCGGCGCAAACGCATGGGGTGACGTCGACCGTCCCAGTGATTGAAAGTCCCCACGACGCTGACGCGAGATGCGTTGGGCGCCCATACTGCAAAACGGGTTCCGGATACGCCGTCCAGTTCCAGGAGCCTGGCACCCAACACTTCATACGGGCGCAGATGGGTGCCTTCACCCAACAGCCAGACGTCCATATCGCTTAAAACAGGCGGAAACCGGTAGGGGTCTTCCATGACCACTTCGCTACCATCCGCCCAACGAACATGGAGGCGATAGGTCGAGTGCAACGCTGCAGTGAGCACACGCTCAAAAAAGCCGTCGTCGTGCCGTTTGGCCAGCGTGGCCAGCACCCGGCCTGAATCGGTGTCAATCACCAGTACTTGTTGCGCGCCTGGCATGAACGCCCGCACGGATACCCGACCGTCTGGCATTCGATGCGGCCCCAGCACGGAGAAGGGGTCGTCATGACTGGCGTCACAAACGCGTTCGATATCCTGTTGATTGAGCATGACAGTGAACCTCTAGTCGACCTCGGAGGCTAGATACTAGTAGGTATCCGGTTCAATGTGCCAGATTTGCCGGGCATATTCACGAATGGTCCGGTCCGACGAAAAGACGCCCATACCGGCCACGTTGGCGATGGCCTTTGCGCACCACTGTGCGGGAGAGCGGTAGAGTTCGTCAACGCGTGACTGCGTCGCTACATAAGAGGCGTAGTCGGCCAGCAGCATGTAGTGGTCGCCTCCCCACAGCAGCGAATCAACCAACTGCCGATAGCGCCCTGGCTCGCCAGGTGAAAAATGACCGCCCGCTACTGCGTCCAGTACCGATTTCAAGGCAGGCGTATTGTCATAGTGCCTCATGGGCTGATACCCGCTTTGGCGTTGAGCTAGTACCTCAGGTGTTTTGAGGCCAAATATGAAAATATTGTCATCACCAACGTTTTGCCGGATTTCAATGTTGGCGCCATCGTCAGTACCAATCGTCAGCGCGCCGTTGAGTGCCAGCTTCATGTTGCCGGTGCCTGAAGCCTCGGTGCCAGCCGTTGAGATCTGCTCCGACAGGTCAGCGCCCGGCATGATGATCCCGGCCACTGAAACGCCGTAGTTCGGGATGAAAACGAGTTTGAGTTTGTCCCCTACGGCAGGATCGTTGTTGACGACGGAACCCACGTCATGAATTAGCCGGATAATCGACTTGGCTGTGTGGTAGCTCGAGGCCGCCTTGCCGGCAAAGATGACGGTGCGCGGGACCCAGTTTGCTCCCGGGTTGGCCAGGATGGCTTGATAGCGCGTGATGACGTGCAATACGTTGAGAAGTTGACGCTTGTATTCGTGGATGCGCTTGACCTGCACGTCAAACAGGCTGTCCGGACTGACCTTGATGCCGGTGGTGCGCTCAATGTATTTGGCCAAACGGACTTTGTTAGTACGTTTGATGGCCATGAATTTGTCAGCAAATCCCGCGTCATCCCGGTGGGCACTCAGGCGTTTAAGCTGATCGAGGTCAAGCCGCCATGAATTTCCCAAAGTCTGGTCTATCAGTGCAGCCAGCCCCGGGTTGGCCTGCGACAACCATCGACGCGGCGTCACGCCATTCGTCATGTTAGTGAACCGTTCCGGCCAGAGAAAAGCGAAATCGGCAAAAATGGTTTGAACCAGCAATTCGGAATGCAATGCCGATACGCCATTGACCTTGTGGCTGCCCACAATAGACAGGTGGGCCATCCGGACCCGCCGCTCACCGTTTTCATCAATGAGCGAAAGACGCGCCAGAAATTCATGATCATCGGGGCGTCGACGGGCCGCAATATCCAGAAATTCCTTGTTAATACGGAAAATGATCTCGAGGTGGCGTGGCAGTACATGCTGCATCAACCCGACTGGCCAAGTTTCCAGCGCTTCCGGCATCAATGTGTGGTTGGTGTACGAGAATGTTTTGCAGCATAGGGCCCACGCCTGGTCCCACGGCATGTCATGGTCATCGCACAGAACACGCATCAACTCGGCTACCCCGATCGCCGGATGAGTGTCGTTGAGGTGAATGGCTACTTTGTCGGCCAGATTGTCAAGTGACGGGTACTCTCTGAGATGACGGTGTACCAGGTCCTGAATAGATGCTGCTACAAAGAAATACTCCTGCTTCAATCGCAGCTCGCGTCCGGCGGGCGTACTGTCATTGGGGTAAAGCACCCAGGAAATATTTTCGTATTCGTTCTTCGCGCTGGCTGCGCGTGCATAGTCGCCGGTGTTGAATGCACCCAGGTCAATGTGCGCCGGCGCGACGGCCTTCCACAGGCGCAGCGTACTGACTTTCTCGGAGCCGTGGCCCGGAATCACCATGTCATAGGCTTTGGCGCCCACTTCTCCCGCGCTCTGCCAAATGGCTTTGCCACTTACGTGCTCAACCCAGCCACCAAAACGCACCGGATACATGATGTCAGCGCGCGGGAATTCCCAAGGCGTACCGTCTTGCAGCCAGGGGTCGGGATACTCCGTCTGGCACCCACCCTGGATATCTTGCGCAAACATGCCATATTCGTAGCGAATACCATAGCCAAATGATGGCAGGCCCACGGTGGCCATGGAATCAAGGAAGCAGGCAGCCAGACGACCCAGGCCCCCATTGCCCAACGCGGCGTCTGGCTCTCGCGACTCCACATCTTCCAGAGTCTGGGCGTGCTGCGTGAGCCCCTGGGCGGCACTACCGGTCAGGTTCAGGGCGGCCAATGCATTGGACAGCGTGCGACCCATCAGGAATTCCATTGACAGGTATACCACCCGACGCGCCTTGGTGGCCCGGTCGCGCGCCTGTGTCTCAACCCAGCGTCTGGACAGGTGTTGGCGCGCTACCTGGGATACGGCCTGCATCAGGTCTGCAGCGGAAGCGTCTGCTGACGCCACTCCCACCGTACTGAGCAGGTGCTCTTCAATCTGGGCGGCCAGGGCGTGTTTCGCAATGGGAGGACTTGGGTTCACTAGGACATCCTTGGAAGAGCTGCGGATTGGCCGCAGAAAAAAAACTTCAACGGCAGGTATGAGCAAATATTGGGCCAACTGCCATCGGGCGCAATTTTCGCATGCGGTAACGCCGCGGTAACCACCCAACCCGGCGTCGCATCAACGGTATTAAGATGATGAGGCGTCCAGGTATTTCTAAAAAATATGGAGACACTATGAAACCAGACGAATTGGCCCTAAGTTTTGACCTGCCCAAGCGAACTGTGGCTTTGGTTTTGGCTGGAGGGCGGGGTAGTCGCCTCATGAATTTGACCGATCGCAGGGCCAAACCCGCGGTTTACTTCGGGGGCAAATTTCGCATCATCGATTTTGCGCTGTCCAACTGTCTGAACTCCGGCATACGCCGTATTGGCGTAATCACTCAGTACAAGTCGCATAGTCTTTTGCGTCACCTGCAGCGTGGCTGGGCTTTCCTCAAAAGCGAGATGAACGAATTCGTGGACCTGTTGCCGGCGCAGCAGCGTACCGATGATGAGAGCTGGTATCGGGGTACCGCTGATGCGGTTTATCAAAATCAGGACATTCTGGCCAGCTACCGTTCGGTGGATTATGTGGTCGTACTGGCAGGTGACCATATCTACAAGATGAATTATGCGATCATGCTTGCCGACCATGTGGCCAAGGGCCGCGACTGTACGGTGGGCTGCATTGCGGTGCCGCGCAAGGAGGCCTCGGCTTTTGGCGTCATGGCCGTTGACGACAAATACATGATCACGGAGTTTGTCGAGAAACCTGCCGATCCGCCAGCCATGCCTGGTCAGCCGGACATGGCTCTTGCCAGCATGGGTATTTACGTCTTTAACGCGCGTTTTCTCTATAAAGAGCTAGAACGCGATATGGCCGACCCTGACTCGAGCCATGATTTTGGCAAAGATATCATTCCCCGTGCGGTGCGTAATGGTTGCGCGGCAGCCCATCCGTTCGAGCTGAGTGCGGTGGGTACCAAGCACAACGAAGTGCCGTATTGGAGGGACGTGGGTACGATCGACGCATATTGGGACGCCAATATTGACCTCACGGCGACCGATCCTTTGCTCAACCTGTATGACACCCGCTGGCCAATATGGACCTACCAAGAGCAGCTACCACCGGCGAAATTCGTGCACAACGTGGACGATCGCCGCGGTACGGCCATTGAGTCCACAGTATCGGGTGGATGCATCGTATCGGGTAGCGTATTTCGTTCTTTGCTGTTTTCCAGTGTTCGGGTGCATTCCTATTCAAGTGTGAACTGGTCGGTGTTGTTGCCAGGGGTGCAAGTGGGTCGCGGAGCCCGCCTGACCCGTGCCGTGGTGGACCGGGGCTGCAGTATTCCGGATGGCATGGTGATTGGTGAAGACCCAGAGCAAGATGCCGTCCGCTTCCATCGGAGTCCCAACGGGATCACGCTGGTCACTGCCGAAATGCTGGCAAAAATCACGGCATGAAGGTACTTCATGCGGCAGCGGAAGTCTTTCCGCTGGTCAAGACAGGTGGGTTGGCGGATGTTTTGGGAGCATTACCCCAATCGCTCGTCAAGGCCGGAGTGGACGTTCGACTGGTTTTGCCCGGATTACCTCCCATCAAGGCCGGTTTGGAACGTCTGACACTGGTTCGCGATCTGGGTGCGCTGTTTGGTGCGGGTAGAGTAACTCTTTGGCTGGGGCAAGTGGGTGATTCTGGCGTTTTCGCCTACGTTGTCGATGCTCCGTTCCTATACCAACGCCCCGGCAACCCCTATTTGGACGCGGATGGCAATGAATGGGCTGACAACGTCCAGCGCTTTGCTTTACTGGGATGGGTTGCCGCGCACCTGGGTACTGGAGAGCTTGATGACAGCTGGCGTCCTGATATCCTGCATGCCCATGACTGGCATGCAGCCATGGCGTGTGCCTATATTGCGGCGAGTCCTGCAGCTGGTGTTGCCACTGTATTCACCGTTCATAACCTGGCGTATCAAGGTCTGTTTGATTCTGCAGACTTTCATTTGCTGGGATTGCCCGCCCGTTTGTTGACGCCAAAGGGGCTGGAATTTCACGGCCAGTTCTCCTTCATGAAAGCGGGTCTGACTTATGCGGATCGCGTCACCACCGTTAGTCCAAGTTATGCGCGCGAAATGGCTACAGAGGAATTTGGATGTGGCCTGGAAGGCGTGATCCTTGCCCGGGGAGCCGATGTTTCTGGCATCCTGAATGGCGTCGATGGCGAGATATGGAACCCTGCGACCGACCCGCATGTTGCCGAGGCCTATACCTCTTCTGCGTTCGGTGGCAAGCTGCGATGCAAGGCTGCCCTGCAAAAAGCGCTGGGCTTGCGGGGCGATCCCAAAGCCGTATTGTTTGGTGTGGTGAGTCGCCTGACATCGCAAAAAGGCCTTGATCTGGTGCTGGCGGCGCTTCCTTCGCTGCTGGCAGAAGGTGGCCAGCTGGCGGTTCAGGGAAATGGGGATGCAGCATTGGAAGCCGCATTCAAGGCCGCCGCAATCGCCCATCCGGGTCGGGTTGCCGTGCGCCTTGGATACGACGAGGCTTTTGCTCATCAAATGATTGCCGGAGCCGATGTCATGCTGGTGCCATCACGCTTCGAGCCCTGCGGTCTGACGCAACTCTATGCATTGCGCTACGGTACAGTGCCTTTGGTACGACGAGTCGGTGGTTTGGCGGATACCGTTGTGGATACAAACCCGTCAACCTTGCAGGATAGCCAGGCTACCGGCTTTCTCTTTGGGCCAGCCACCTCAGAAGCGCTAGGACAAACCGTCAGTCAGGCGATAAAGGCATTTGCGCAGCCCAAGGTCTGGCGACAAATCATGCTTCAAGGTATGGCCAGGAGCTTTTCATGGCCCAACGCTGCGAATCAATATCTCTTGCTCTATGAAGACACCTTGAGGCGCAGAAAAGTTTTGCTTTAGGCGGGAAGTGGAAGGTGTCACTTGTGGTGCGTTTGACGGACCGTGACGCATACAATCCTCATAGCCGCGAACCCTACCCGGATCACCCAAATAAGGAGCTGAAAAATGAAAGTGGAACCTTCCATCTTCAAGGCGTACGATATCCGTGGAATCGTACCATCCACTGTAACGGAGCAGGTTGCTGAGGGTATTGGAAAGGCCTTTGGAACAGTTGCCCGGCAGGAGGGAGAGACATCCGTCGCGGTGGGTCGCGATGGTCGCCTGAGTGGCCCCTCTTTGAGCGCGGCGCTGGTTCGGGGGCTGGTTGCGGCCGGGCTGGATGTGATTGATGTGGGTATGGTAACGACCCCCATGTTGTACTTTGCTGCCAATACACTGTGTTCAAGTGGAATCCAGGTGACGGGTAGCCACAACCCGAAAGATTACAACGGATTCAAGATGGTCATGCGAGGGCGTGCCATTTATGGGGAAGAGATTCAGAACTTGCGCCGCCTGATGGAGAGCGAAGACTGGGTACTTCAATCCGGTGGGGGCGTACGCAACATCAGTGTCGAAGCGCCCTACAAGGCTCGTATCGTCTCCGACATCAAGCTGGCCCGACCGATGAAGGTGGTGGTTGATTGTGGCAATGGCATTGCCGGAGCGTCTGCCCCAGCTATTTTCCGGGCCATTGGTTGTGAGGTCATTGAACTGTTCAGCGAAGTTGATGGCAATTTCCCAAACCACCACCCGGATCCGAGCAAGCCGGAAAACCTGGTGGATCTGATGGCGGCCTTGAAAAATTCTGATGCGGAATTGGGGTTGGCGTTTGATGGTGACGGCGACCGCCTGGGAATCGTTACCAAGCAGGGCAACAACATTTATCCCGACCGCCAGATGATTCTGTTCGCTCGTGACGTGTTGTCGCGTGTACCGGGGGGAACCATCATCTTTGATGTCAAGTGTTCTCAACGATTGGCTCCGGCCATCTCGGAAGCAGGTGGTAAGCCCTTGATGTTCAAGACGGGGCATTCGTTGATCAAAGCCCGTATGAAAGAGGTGGATTCACCGCTTGGCGGTGAGATGAGTGGCCACATCTTTTTCAAGGAGCGCTGGTTTGGGTTTGATGATGGGACCTACGCAGGCTGTCGCTTGCTGGAGATTGTCAGCAAATCCGCAGATGCAAACGCCGTGCTGGACGCATTGCCCACCAGTTTTTCCACGCCGGAGCTGAATGTTGCCTGCGCTGAGGGCGAAGCGCCTCAGTTGGTTCAAAAAGCAGTTGCCGTCGCTAACTTTGCTGCGCCTGCGCAGATCAATACCATTGACGGACTTCGTGTCGATTGGCCCGATGGTTTTGGTTTGATGCGCTCTTCAAATACCACTCCGGTGCTGGTTTTGCGTTTTGAAGGACACACGCCTGAAGCTTTGCATCGCATTGAAAAAGAGATGCTGACGCTTGTGCATATGGTCAAGCCTGACGCAAAAATTGGTGCCAGTGCCCATTGACTGCCGTTAGTACCGAGCCCGGGAAGTGTGATGGCCTGATGAGTTCAGCAATGCATGCTGACCCTGAGGTCATAGTTTTCAATCTGAAGAACCGTTACACCGGTGTGTCAGCCACAGTCAATGCTCTGGTGCCTCTGCAGGCCAAACAATGGCACTTGGGATATTGCGGAAGCTTGATGTCTAACGGCGTGCGCGGGATGACCTTGCGCCAAGCTATCAAACTCTCACGCAAGCCCCCCGTAGGTAAAAGGATTCGTATCTGGCATGTTCGCCGTGATCACGAAATGATGGCCGGCATTTTTGCGCGCGATGTATTGCGTTTGCCGATTCGGCTCGTATTCACATCAGCTGCCCAGCATTTGCATGGTGCTTTTCCGCGGTGGCTGATTTCGCGCATGGATGCCGTTATCTCTACAACTGACCTGGCCGCTTCATTTGTACCCAACACCACGGCAGTGGTGCCTCACGGAATAGATCTTCTGCGGTTCTCAAAAACGCAAGAGAAATTGACCGCTTGGAAGGAAAGCGGGCTGGGCGGCCAATTTGGTATCGGGGTATTCGGTCGTGTCAGACCGGACAAGGGTACGGATGTGTTTGTGGATGCTATGCTTCAGGCTTTGCCGCATTTGCCTGGTGTGACCGCTGTGATCGCTGGCCTTGCCCAACCGCAACATCAGGCTTATGAGAAGTCACTGCGCGAAAAAATTGCACGGGCCGGCATGTCTGATCGCATCGTGTTTCTCGGCGAAGTGCCGGCGAGGGATGTTCACACCTGGTACCAGCGCTGCCTGCTCTGCGTTGCTTGCCCGAGGTATGAGCCATTCGGATTGACGCCGTTTGAAGCCGCTGCAACGGGCTGTGCTCTGGTTTGTTCCCGTACAGGTGCTTTTGAGCAATTGGTACAGCCAGGTATCAATGGCGAATTGGTACCGACTGGGGATCCCGTTGCGCTTTCAGATGCCGTATTGCGGATCATGGCAGATGTGAATGCCGCAAAACAGATGGGGGAACGTGCGCGCGAAGTTGTGGTCGGGCGATTCAGCTTGCAGGCAGAAGCAGCTGGAATCGGGCGTGTCTACCAGTCTTTGTTCGATGGCAAGAAACCTGAACCTGCTTGAGCGTTTGCTCCTCCTGGCTTATTCCTGCCTGGTGTGGCTGATCCAGCCCCTGGTTAGAAGAAAGCTGGCCAGGCGCGCCCGGCAGGAGGCAAACTACGGAATTCAGGTGGAAAGCCGTTTCGGCCATTATCAGGATGCGCCTGGCACCGGCTGGATCTGGGTGCATGCTGTCTCGCTGGGCGAGACCCGTGCGGCGGAACTGTTGATTGCTCAATTGCGTGCGCTGCGCCCGACTATGTCACTGTTGTTATCCCACAGTACCGCGACGGGGTGGGCCGCAGGCAAGACTATCCTGAAAGACGGCGATCGACAGGTATGGCTTCCGTGGGATACACGTGATGCGACTTCTCGCTTTCTGAGGCATTTTCGTCCCTGTCTGGGCGTCCTGATGGAGACCGAAGTCTGGCCTAATCTTGTTCAATCTTGTGTGAAGCAACACGTTCCTTTGTTGCTGGTGAATGCGCGACTCAATGAGTCTTCATTCGCATCCGCCCAACGTCTGCGATGGTTATCCAGGCCCGCGTATGCAAATTTGACGAAGGTGCTGGCACAAACTGCTATCGATGCTAAGCGACTTGAACAACTGGGCGCCAATGTTTTTGGAGTTTTGGGAAATATCAAATTTGATGCGCAGCCTTCAGCTGATCAGTTGTCAATAGGGCGCGAGTGGCGCAGGTCGTTTGGCCACACTGTGCTGGCGCTTGTGAGCTCCCGCGATGGTGAGGAAGCTGCGCTGATCGAGGCCGTGTTGGCCCTTAAAGCCGGTAAGGGAACGGTAGGTGCCAATGGCGGCGGCGTACAAATTCTGGTTGTCCCTCGTCACCCTCAAAGGGTGACGGAAATTGCCCAGCTGTTTCTCGATGCAGGCTTTAGCGTATCAAGGCGCACCGAATGGAAAGACCAGCCAACGCCTGCTGACATTTGGCTGGGTGACTCCATGGGAGAGCTGGCACTGTATTACGCAATGTGCGATGTGGCTCTGCTGGGGGGCAGTTTTGAACGCTTTGGAGGACAAAACCTGATTGAAGCTGCTGCATGCGGTTGTCCCTTGATCATGGGCCCTCATACCTACAATTTTGCCCAGGCAGCCGATTGGGCTGAACAGGCCGGCGCGGCACGCCGGGTAACTAATATGGTCGCCGGTGTAGACGCTGCACTGGAATGGATTGACCAGCCCGCCGTGCTGGCCCAGGCGAAGACCCATTGTTTGACGTTTGCCCAGGGTCACCAGGGCGCATCGGCAAAAACCGCGTCCGCGGTGCTGGACGTCTTGTCAGATGCGCAGAAGAAGTAGCTTCCCGGCTACTTGATCAGCATGGCATTGATGGCCTGCAAATCGCTTGCGGTGAGCGTTCCATTGGCCTGGCGCAACTTCAAACTGCCGACCAGCACGTCATAGCGGGCCTTGGCAAGATCACGCTTGGTCTGGAACAACTGGCTTTGGGCGTTCAACACATCAATATTGATACGTACGCCGACCTGATAGCCTAGCTTGTTCGCGTCCAGCGCGCTCTGGCTGGAGGCCTCAGCTGCTTCCAGTGCTTTCACCTGGCCCATGCCTGACAGCACGCCAAAGAAGGCCGTGCGGGTACCCTGTGCAACGCTTCTTTTGGTGGATTCGAGATCTGTTAGAGCCTTGTCTTCCAGCGCCAGTGTTTCCTTGATCCGGTTTTGGGTCGCGAAACCGGCGAACAAAGGCAAATTGAACGCGAGGCCAATGGTCGCCACGTTGGTTCTGCTATTGAGCGTGCTCGTCGACGTCCCATTGTTTTGTGCCATGGCATAACTGCCTGTCAGATCAAGAGTCGGCTTGTGGCCGGCTTCCGCCTTCCGGGTTTCCAGCCGTGCCACTTCAAGTGCCAGTTGAGATTGCCTGACTCCCGGATGGTCTTCCTCCAGTCGGCTCAACCAGGGGCCAACATCGGCCGGCAACAGTGGGGGCAATACAACGGGTGAAGCAAGAACCTTGGGTGCGGCCTCAGACTTCCCAACCAACTGCTCAAGCGCTATTTTTTTGATACGCAAGTCATTCTCGGCCGCAATCTCCTGGGCAACCACCAGATCAAATCGAGCTTGCGCTTCGCGCGAATCCGTGATGGTTGAGGTCCCAACTTCGAAATTTCGCTTTGCAGACGCGAGTTGTTCGGACACGGCAGCCTTCTGTGCTTTGACAAAAGCCAGACTATCCTGCGATCCCAGCACATCAAAGTAGGCTTGGCTGACCCGCACCACCAGATCCTGCTCTGCCGACTTCAGTTGGGCTTGCGCCACCTCTACCTGCTTTTTACCCTGTTCATAACTGGCAGTGTTTGCAGGACGGTAAAGAGGCTGGGATGCACTGACCGTCGCGGTCTGAGACCCAAACGTGCGGTCTGTCGCCGACAGGCTGCTGTCCAGGTTGGAGCGGGATATGCCAGCCGCCAGATTGGCAATAGGAAGAATGCCCGCGCGTGCCTGATCTGCCCGGGCCAGGGTCGCCTCATATTGCGACTGCGCTGATTTGAAGGCGGCATCGTAATTTCTCGCGGACTCGTAGAGATCAACCAGACTTTGGGCCTGCGCAGGGATCGCGAGAGCGGCGCCAAAGGCAATGAACATGGGTAGCAGGCGGAATTGGGTCATATCGTCTTTTCAGAAACTGGTTGTTAGGCTTAGATGCGGATCAATATTGCGCAATCGTAGGGTCAACTTCGACCGACCAGGCATGAATTCCGCCCGCGATATTGGCCACTTTGCTGAAACCCTGGCGCTGCAGAAATGACGCCACTTGCATGCTGCGCCCACCATGGTGGCACAGGCAGGCAACCGGTCGACCCGGGTCTAACTCAGCCAGCCGCAGCGGAATGGAACTCATTGGAATTGCCAGCAACTCGAAGCCATCTGCCTTTACAAAAGCCACCTTGAGTTCTGAAGGCTCACGCACATCCAGCACCAATGGGATACCTTCCGTTGACACTGTCTGAAGCCAGGCTGGCAACTGGGCGGGGCGTACTTGATCGATCATGGTTTGCGATGCCGGTTGGGTTCGGGTCGGATACGTACTTCAGAAGCGGAAGCGCGACGGTTCGGGAAAGTTCACCAGACGGGGAGCCACCGTGTCCCACGGCTGTGAAGTCTGATAAGCGGTGTCAGATGTACGTGTGACGAACGTCGCACGCATCATGGGCTCTTCTCCCACGATGGCTGCAAGTCGGCCGCCGATCTTGAGGTGTTGCAGTAACGACTGTGGAACTTCGGCCACCGAACCACTCAGCACAATCACATCGAACGGACCTTCCACAGGAATGCCTTTGGCGCCATCACCCAGTCTGGCTTCGGCGTTGTGGACTCCGGCTTTTTGCAAATTGGCTCTCGCCAGGGTGACCAGTTCGGGGATGATTTCCAGCGAAATCACGCGCTGTGCCTTGTGTGCCAAAAGGGCAGCCATATACCCGGAGCCGGCACCAATTTCGAGGACTTTTTCGTGCTTGCGCACGGCCAAATCCTGCAGCATGCGGGCCTCAACACGGGGGGTGAGCATGCACTGCCCGCCGGGTAGTGGAATCTCCATGTCGGCAAACGCAAGTGCCCGATGCGCCGGGGGCACAAAATCCTCCCGCTTGACGACGGCGAGCAGTTGCAGAACTTGGCTGTCCAGCACATCCCAAGGACGAATTTGCTGCTCAATCATGTTGAAGCGGGCTTGTTCCAGATTCATTTTATACTCCTGTGGGTATATTAGCTGATGTTGATGAATTTTACCGGGAAGGGGTCACTGCGTCATGCGCCAGAGTTGCCTTGGAACCCAACTTGCGTCGCATCCACTGGGCCAGATCATCCATGTAACAGTACACCACGGGTACGACGACCAGGGTCAGCAATGACGACGTGATCACCCCGCCGATCACGGCCTGCCCCATGGGAGCACGTTGCTCGGATCCCTCGCTGAGTGCGAACGCGAGGGGAACCATGCCGAAAATCATGGCCAATGTGGTCATCAGAATCGGGCGTAACCTTACCTTGGCAGCCATAAGCAGGGCGTCGTCACGGGCCATTCCCGGAACAGGGGTGCCCTCTGTATTAACTGCACTTTCCCGGGCGCGAATGGCAAAGTCCACAAGCAAAATGGCGTTCTTGGTGACCAGTCCCATGAGCATCACCACGCCAATGATCGAGAACATGGACAGTGTGGAGCGAAACATCAGTAGCGCCAGAACCACGCCAATCAGTGTCAGCGGCAATGCGGTCATCAGGGCGAGTGGTTGCAGGAAACTCTTGAATTGGCTGGCCAGAATCATGTAGATGAACACAATGGCCAGGACGAGGGCAGAAATGGCGTAGCCGAACGATTCCGCCATGTTTTTGGTTGAGCCGCCAAACTGATACCTGTACCCGGGCGGAAAACTGACACCTTCCAGTGCGGTCTTGATGTCTGCCGATACTTCTCCAGCGGACCGGTTGTAAACGTTGGCGTTGATGGACACTTCACGGGTCAGGTCACGCCGGTTGATCTGGTTGGGACCTGTTGACTCTTTCACTGTTGCGACCTGGTTCAGCCTGACCACGCGAGGACTCCCATCTGCGTTGGCGCCCACCACGAAAGGAATACGTTCCAGATCATCCGGCGTATTGCGCGCCCCGGGCGAGAGGCGCACGTTGACGTCATACGTTTGGTCATCCGGGGCACGCCAGGTGCCGACAGTTTGCCCGGCAACGAGGGTACGCAGGGCATTGCCGATTTGCGCAATACCCAAACCCAGATCGGAAGCCGCTTCACGGTGAACTTCGACGTTCAGAGTCGGTTTGTCGGGTTTGATACTGGAGTCCAGGTCAACCAGACCTGCAACGGGGCGCACCTTTTCCAAGACGAGTTTTGTCAGACGTTCCAGTTCCTGAATGTCGGGGCCTTGCAGTGAAAACTCCACCTGTTTGTTCCCGCCCACGGAATCGAGCAAGCCCAAGTGGGTGACGGTGATGCCGGGAACCTGCTTGAGGCGGTCCCTCAGTGCCGCTGACAACTCGTCCACATTGCGCTTGCGCTCCTTTCGGTCAACCAGACGAACGTACACACTGACATAAATTTTTCCCTGGGCGTTTCCCGTGTTGATGGTGGCCAGCGTGTACCGAACCTCCGGGAATTCACGCACGATGCTTTGTACCTGACGGGCCTTGGCTTCCGTCAGTTCCAGTGACGAACCCACCGGGGTGTAGAAATTGAGGGATGTCTCGGAAAAATCAGCCTTGGGCACAAACTCAGTGCCCAGCAACGGGACCATCACAATGCTGGCAATGAAAATGGTCAGCGCCAGCGCCAGCGTCTTGAGTTTGTGCACCAGTGCCCATCGAAGAATGCTCTGGTAGGCGTTGACCAGTGATTCCGTTGCACGATCAAACCAGCCGGTTACCCGTCCAATGGTTTTGTCGTACAGGGTGACGGGTGCGGCATGTTTCCCATGGGATTCGATGCTGGGGTCATGCCAGATGCTGGAAAGCATCGGGTCCAGCGTGAAACTCACAAACATCGAGATCAACACGGCCGCCACGATGGTGATGCCAAACTCGTGGAAGAACTTGCCGATGATGCCACCCATGAAGCCGATGGGCATGAACACCGCCACGATCGACAGCGTGGTGGCCAATACGGCCAGGCCGATTTCCTCCGTCCCGTCCAGTGACGCCCGGAACGGCGACTTGCCCATCTGCACGTGCCGCACGATGTTCTCGCGCACCACAATGGCGTCGTCGATTAGCAGGCCCACACACAAAGACAGCGCCATCAGCGTGATCATGTTGATCGTGAACCCGAACATGTTCATGAACAGAAAGGTGCCAATCAACGCAATTGGCAAAGTCAGCCCGGTGATGACAGTTGAGCGCCACGAGTTCAGGAACAAAAACACAATCAGGATGGTGAGCAACGCGCCTTCAATAAGGGTGCGGCGCACGTTTTCGACCGCTACACGAATCTGCCTTGAACCGTCGGTGATCTGCTCCAGCCGCACACCCGGCGGTAATTGCTGCTGAATATCGGCCAGCGCTTTTTGAAGGCCATTGACCACGCCAATGGTGTTCTCGTCCTGTGACTTCTGCACGGTCAACAGCAGGGTGCGCTGACCGTTGTAAAGTGCCAGGTTTTCTGCCTCCTGTGCGCCATCCACCACCTGTGCAAGTTGGTTGACATAGACCGGCGCTCCATTTTTCCGGGTGACGATTATTTTTCCAAAATCCTCAGGCCGCTGCATGCGCGCCTCGATCTGAACCACCCGCTCCTGGGCATTGGAGCGGATAGCCCCCACCGGCAAATCCTGGTTCTCGTTGCGGACAGCTGCGACCACCTGATCAGGCGTGATGCCAAAGGCCTCCAGCGCCTGTGGATTCAGGTAGACATTGATCTCGCGTTTTGTGCCACCCACCAACGTGACCGATCCCACGCCACGTACGTTTTCAAGCCGTTTTTTGAGCGTTTGATCAGCCCAGTTGGTCAGCTCAACCGGTGTCATCGGCCGCGAATTGGTCTCTGTCTGCCGGGTCGCAGCTGGAAGCACCGCGACTGACCAGACTGCCCGGCTGGACGGATCAAAGCGCAACACGCGCGGCTCTTTAACTTCCGTACGCAAATTCGCACGGATGGTTGCCACTTTCTCGCGCACGTCGTCAGCAGCCTTGCGGCCATCCACGTACAACTGGAACTCGATGATGACAACGGCTTGGCCTTCGTAGCTGCGGGACGTCAACGCGTTGATGCCGGCAATCGAATTGACGCCTTCTTCCAGCTTTTTGGTGACTTCGCTTTCGACGATTTCAGGCGATGCACCCGGGTATTCAGCCGTGACGACTACTACAGGAAAGTCGATATTGGGGAATTGATCGACCTGCAGCCGCTGATAAGAAAAGACGCCCAGCACCACCAGAGCCAGCATCACCATGGTGGCAAATACCGGATTGTTCAGGCTGACCCGGGTGAACCACATGACCTACGGGGCTCCCGGGGTCACTTTGACAGCGGTTCCAGCGCGCAGCAGCCCCACCGACCCGGCGACGAGCAGGGCGTTTTCTGGAACGCCCTGAATGGCGACCATCGACTGGCCGTCTGAATCCCCGCGTGCACCCATTTCCACGGGTTGATGCACAACCTGATTGTTATTGACCCATTGCACGTAAGGCGTTGGCTTGTCGGTACGCACCGAGTTCAAGGGCACGGTCAGTGCCTGGGAACGCCCGGTGTTCAACGTGCCCTGACCAAACATGCCCTGACGCAACCCGGTAGCGGAGTCGATGGACAGGTACACCAGCACCGCACGGCTGCCAGCCGTGGCGGTGGGATTGATCCGCACAACCCTTGCCATCACGGATTTGCTGGCTCCTTCGATTTGCAGGCTGGCCGTCTGCCCCACACTGACCTGCATGGAATCCGTGGCGCTCAGGCTGGCTTCCAGTTCCAGTTTGCCCAGGTCCACAATTTCCAGCACTTTGGCATCAACCCCCACACGTTCGCCGGACTGGGCCAGACGCTGGGCGACCACCCCCGAGATGGGTGCGCGCAGCACGGTGTCGTCCAGCGCCTTGGTGGCCACGTCGGCCCCGGCCTGTGACGCCTGGTAGTTGGCCTGCGCCGCGGCCAGGCTGGCGTTGGAAGTTTCCAGCGCCGTGCTGGAAATGAAACCCTGATTCACCAAAGAGCGGTTGTTCTCGAAGGTACGCCTGGCAATATCGACCTGCGCTTTGGCCGCTTCAGCCTGCTGCTGGGCTTGCCGGACACGTGCCTTGTATTCGGTGGACTCCACACGTGCCAACACCTGCCCGGCCTTGACGGCGTCGCCCTCGCGCAGTGTCAGCCCCTGAAGCTCGCCCGCCACCCGCACCTTGACGAATGCAGAGTTCACTGCCTTCAATGACCCGGAAACGGCAATGCCCTGCGACAGCTCGCGTAATTTCACCTGCACCAGATCGATAGGCGACAGCTCGACCACGGCCTCGGTTTTTTGTGCCGTCTGCTTAGCCAACGCATCCTGTTGCGCTTTGCGGGCTGACAGTGCACGGGCAACACCCGCGCCAACCAGCACCACCGCCAGGGCAGCGGCCCCCCATTTCATCCAGCTTTTCATGCTTTGTTGACTTTCTTGTCGGGCGTCATGAGGCGGTCGGTCTGATGCAGCCCCAGACCCATCATGAGCGCCTCGACCTGGGCGGCCAGAAATGCCTCTGGCACCAGCTGGGTGTCTTCATCGGCAAAGGTGGCATAGCAGTGTTTGCACATGACAAGGTACAACAGGGGTGCCATGACGATATGCACCGCGTGGGTCATGTCCATCGGGCGGATCTCACCGCGGTCAATTCCGCGCTGCAAAATCCGCCGGATCAGGGCGTGGCCGGGCTCAATCACCTCTTTTTGGTAAAAGGCGGCAAGCTCCGGAAAGTTGCTCGCCTCGCTCATGATGAGTTTGGAGATGCCCGAGGCTTTGGTCGCTCCCACACTGGTCCACCACGAATTCATGGCGTAGCGCAACATGTCGGCCGTGTCGCCTTCAAAAGCCTCGAACTCAGCCGCCCAACCCGGATAACGGCCCGAAATGGTGTCCCGCACCACCGCCTTGAACAATTCTTCCTTGCTGGAGAAATACAGAAACAGCGTCCCCTTGGACACCCCCGCCCGTTTGGCCACTTCATCGGCGCGGGTTGCGGCATAGCCCTTTTCGACAAACAGTTCAAGTGCCGCGGCCAGCAGTTCACCCGGACGCGCCTCTTTGCGTCGCTCGCGCTTGGCGGGCAGGCCCCTGGCAGTTTCGCAGAATAGTTTGGAGAAAGACATAAATTAATGACTAACGGGTTATTAGTTTAGCTTTTCCCCGAAACGCCGTCAATGCACAGGGTAGCTGGTTTCGCCCATTCACCGCGACTGGCCGGGTAAATTTGGGTAAAGAAACCGGCTTGGCAGACTCGGCGCGTAAGATGCCGCTGCACGCCCGGACCAATCACTTTAAATGGAGAACCCATGTCTGATTCCCTGCAAACCATTTCCCTGGGCGGCGGCTGCTTCTGGTGCACCGAGGCGGTTTTTGTCGACGTGCGCGGCATCACCGATGTCGAAAGTGGCTACTGCAACGGCCATGTGCCCAACGTGACCTATGAGCAGGTGTGTACCGGAACCACCGGCCACAATGAAGTGGTCAAACTGGTGTTTGACCCTGCCCGGATCAGCCTGCGCGAGATTCTGGAGATCTTCTTTGTTATCCATGATCCCACCAGCCTGAACCGGCAGGGTGCGGATGCCGGCACGCAGTACCGCAGCGGCATTTACTTTTCCAGCCCGGCGCACCAGGACGTGGCCAACGATTTCATTGCGGACGTCGTCAGCCAGGGCACGTTTGACCGCCCCATCGTGACAGAGGTGAAGCCTTTGCAAAACTACGTAATGGCAGAGGCCTACCATCAGGATTACTTTGCCAACAACCCGAATCAGGGTTATTGCGTGGCCGTGGCCGGCCCCAAGGTGGCCAAGTTCCGCAAGACGTTTGCGCGCCTCGCCAAAAGCTGACAATTTTCCGCCGGGCCGCCCCCAGGAAAATTAACCCCCTTCGGGGGGCAGCGCCGGACATGAAGTGACAAGCGTGGGGGCCAGACTTCGCGTGCTGACCTGCGCAAAATAAAACCACTCGTTCCCGGCCGCGGCTGCGGGGTTGGGAAATACGATGTGCCCGTCCTGCGGGGCCAGCACCGGTGTTCCGTCCTGGCGGGTACCAATCAGCTGACCCTGCTTCACCGGGTCGTAACTGGCCCAGGGTTGTGCAAACTGGTCACCGGCGTGGTAGCGGTCAACCACTTCGGTCAGGCGCAAAAACTCGATGCCGGATGTGGGTTGCGGGTCTGCGCCATCGACCAGTTGCAGGTGGGCCAGCGTGCGGCGAATCGCCTGGTAGGCGACTTCGGGCGCGGCCGGGTCGTCGTGCTGGCCACACTCCAGCGTGATGGCGTAGCCACCCTGCGTGCGCATGTATTCGGTGGTGCCCACGCCGTAGCGTGGGTCGGTGCTGAGCAACTGGGCCCGGTCCGCCGGCGCTGTACGCGCCATGCGGCGTTTCACACCCGCTGCGTAGGTGTCCAGCCAGCCCTCCACAATGCGCCGGGGCCCCAGGCGTAAAGCCAGCGCCTGCTCCTGTGCGGCCAGTGCAAAAGGTTCGAGCGAACCGGTGTTGTTCGATGGTCCCAGCATGGCAAACGGCTCACCGGCTGTGTGGAAGGAATGTAGATCCAGCAACACGTCGTGCGCCGCCAGCAACGGACACAAGACGTTGGCAATGTGATCTTCATAGTCCTGCGGTTGCCCGTTGGGATACAGGTTGCGGTTCAGGTTGCGGTCACCCATGCGCTGGCGCTTCTGGTAGGCCAGCGGGTTGGTTACGGGCACAAAGGTCACGGTGCCGCGCAGCAGGGTGAGCGTTCCCGCATCCAGCTCGGCCAGTACGCGTTCAATGCCGCGCGTGCCGCTGGTCTCGTTGCCATGGACAGCACCCAGAACAATCAGGCGCGGGCCCGGTTGCAGGGCGGCAAACTGGTGGATGCGCAATTGCGTCGTGGCCGGGTTCATTTTTTTCTGGCAGATGGTTGGAAGGGGGCACGGGTGTGAATTTTTACATTCTAGGTTCTGGCCTGTCGTACTTAAAATGAACCGGATGAAACGCAACCGACGCAACCTGTACCGGATTTTGCATGTGCAACCCGAAGCACCGGTCGAGGTGATCCGTGCCAGCTACCAGACCCTGGTGGCCATTTTGGGCATGCGCCCCGGCAAAGGGGGCGATCCTGAGACTGCGGCCCTGATGGATGAGGCCTGGTCGGTGCTGGGTGACCCGGCCAAGCGTGTGGCTTATGACAAGTCGCTGCGGCTCTCGACGCATCGTCAGGACGTTCAGGGCCAATCACGGGGGCCAGGCGCCGAGCCGGTCCAGACCGAGCGCAAGCCATCTGCTTCTGTGCCGCCCGCTAAAGCGCCTGCCGCTGCGGCTGCGAAACCGGCTGCCCCGGCTGCCCCGGCTGCCCCGTCGGGTTGCCCGTTTTGCAGCAAACCCCTGCCGCTCAAGGTCGGGCGCGACACCCGGTGCAGCGGCTGCACCAGCCCGTTGGCCCCTGTGGCGCAACCGGAACGAAAAAACAAGGACCTGCTGGACCGGCGGGGCGTCTTGCGCATCGAAAACGAGCTG
>Ga0116157_10001071_pt1 | contig 27615 bp, 24 predicted proteins | sample AD_UKC048_MetaG_FD_89882 | JGI IMG/M metagenome (GOLD analysis project Ga0116157, IMG submission 89882) | Active sludge microbial communities of municipal wastewater-treating anaerobic digesters from USA - AD_UKC048_MetaG | ecosystem: Engineered > Bioreactor > Anaerobic > Digestate | place: USA... | reverse complement strand
CTGCATTAGATGGAAATAATATCTAATGCAGAAGTAAATAAGGCCAATTGAAAAAGAAAAGGCTCAATTGGCTTGATAAAATTGTCGAGTTTTTCAACAGCATCTGCTCAAAGCTGACCCCGCCACCACAAATATTCCCATTATTTTTGTTACCGCTCGCACCGACGATATTAGCCTTGGCTTTTCCGTTGGAGGCAATGACTATATTTCCAAGCCGATAAATGCCGATGAGGTACGCGCCCGCGTGCGCCACCAATTAGAGCGCAAAGCACTACTTAACGAACTCAAAACGCTCAATAAAGAATTAGAGCAAAAAGTGCGTGAGCGCACCGCTGACCTCACCATTGCCAACCGCCAACTGCGTGAAGAAATTAATGAGCGCCGCTACATGCAAGACAGGCTCAGTTATTTAGCAACCCACGATTTTGTGACTCGCCTGCACAACCGCAACTCCTTAGAAGCCTTTGTGTGCAGCCTACTGGCACAAGTGCAAACCGCCAGCATTAAAGCGTCTTTTATTTTGATCGACATCGACCGTTTCAGAGTCATCAATGAGAGCTGTGGCTGTATCGCCGGCGATGAACTCTTGCGCCAATTTTCAGATGCGCTTTCCGGCATACTTGCGCGCGATGATTTCTTTGCGCGCATTGGCAGCGATAAATTTGCCATAGTGACGCAAAACACAGTGGCAGATAGTAGCAACGACTTAGCTCAACTTATTCTGCAACAAATTCAACATTTTAAGTTCGTGTGGCAAGAACGTGAATTTAAGTTAGCCGCCTCGATTGCCTTGCTGCCACTCAACCGCGAGATTGTCAGCTTCGATCAAGTCATGTTAATGGCAGATGAAGTTTTATTTTTAGCCAAACGCGAAGGTCGCGGCTTAATTCGCACTTACGATGAAGCTACCAAGCGTTCCAGCGAAGACAAAGAAAATGTTAACTGGGCGCAGCGTTTAGTAGACGCCAACCACAACAAACATTTCCGTGCACATTTTCAATTGATTGAAAATTTCTTTCCTGACTCTGCGAAACAAAAAATCCGCATAGAAACCCTGATTAGAATGTGGGATCCAACCCAAGAGCGTTTGATTCCACCCGGTGAATTTATCGGCCCCGCTGAACGCTTGCATTTAATTCCCGAGCTGGACAAATGGATGATTGAAGAGGTTATTCAACTCTTAGCGCAACACTCTGATTTGCGTGAAGGAATTGAATCTGTTTCGATGAACCTCTCTGCACTGTCTATTCGCGAGCCGCATTTTGCAGATCACATTATTCATTTAATTCAGCTACACAAAATTCCACCGACCATGATTAGCTTTGAGATTACCGAAACTGAAGCCATTACCAATCTTGATATCGCCAATGAGTTTATGCAGCGTTTGCATAAACTAGGCTGCCGATTCTCATTGGACGATTTTGGTAGCGGTTTTGCTTCCTACGCTTACCTACACAAGCTGGCGTTTGATACGCTCAAAATAGACGGTATTTTTGTACGCGATATGGATCGCGAACCCAATCACTACGCCATGGTGAAAGCCATTGTTGAAATGGCACATACCCTTAAAAAAGATGTGGTCGCAGAATTTGTAGAAACTCAAGCCGTCGCCGATTTATTGAAAGAACTGGATGTGAAATGGGGGCAAGGTTTCTTACATCATAGGCCGGAAGCATTAAGTTATGAGGCGCTACTCAGCCACCTCAGTTAAAACGCGCAACGACCTCTAGCATCTATATTAATAATTAAAAGGGCTAAGACCGTGAGGGATTTTTTAAATCACAAGCTAACGCTCAATGTTTTATTTTGTCTTAGCTATTTTGTATTAGCCACGCTTGGTTTTGAGTGGGGCGCACACACTGCAAACGCCACTTTGCTTTGGCCGCCGTCTGGCCTTGCCGTATTTGGATTAATTGTTTTTGGTCGCCGCATATTACCGGGCTTATTCTTAGGCGCGCTTCTTTCTAGCCAGTTAATTTCACTGACCAACCCAGAGCACAATAGTTTTTTGAATCTTGCTATAGCCACTATTAGCGGCAGCTCAAGTATTTTACAAGCACTTCTGATTGCAAAACTTTCACACCGCTATTACCAATCTCAATTTCACGTTTCTACTGCAGCATCAATCACATTTACCCTTATGGTAATCGCCTGCTGCTGCCTTGCAGCTACGGCTAGCAATATCAGCCTCTGGCAAGCCGGCATTATTAGCTTCTCCTCCGCACTGCAAACTTGGGCGGTGTGGTGGATGGGCGATGCCATAGGCGTTCTGATTGTTGCACCGCTTTTACTGTGGCTTTATCATAAAAAGAATTTTCAAAAAAATTCACAAGCTCATGCTTTTTTTATTTTCTGTGCTGGCGCAGGCATAGTCTTATTAACTACTGCGATTGCAGGCCATAGTGAACACGATGCTTATTGTAAAAACGCAGCTAATGAAGCAGCCAATCATTACAGCAACATATCTATCAAGCTTGATGTTTCTATCGCTAATCTAAGCGCACTTCAAAATTTTTTACTTAACAGTACACCTAGCAACTTTTTTTGTTTTTTGCCGAGCACGCAACAATGTCTTATTTTTATAATAGGCCTCATCATCATCAGCTTACTAAACGCCTATTTACAGGCGCTTTATCGCCAAGACCAATTAATTATTGAAAACCAAAAGCGACTTGAAGAGGAAATTAATAGCCAAACCCAAGCGCTGCGTTCTGCCAATGACTGGCTACTGAAAGAAATTGAAGAAAAACATGAGACGCAAGAGCAATTAAAAGCCAGCGAAGCGCATATGCGCACACTACTGGATAATATTCCCGACCCCATTTGGTTCAAATCACCAGAAGGCGCTTACTTAGGCTTTAACAAAGCGGTGAGCACTTTATTTAATCGCAAGGAAAGTGATGTGATTGGAAAGACAGCTGGCGATTATATTGACGGTGATCTTGAAAAAACAATTCGCGAATATGAAAGCATGGTGCTTACTAGCACACACGCCGTGCGACGCGATTTGTGGATGTACATCCCCGAGAGGAATCAGAAGCGGTTAATGGATACCATTAAGGTTGCGGTACGCAATGAAAACAATGAACCTACCGGAATACTCAGTATTGCGCGCGATATTACCGAGCAACAACAGCTAATTGATGAGCTAGAAAAGTTTAAACGTTTTGCTGAATATGCCAGCGAAGGCTTTTCAATTATGACGCTCAAAGCAGAAACCTTGTACATGAATCGTAGTTTACAGAAAATGTTGCTGAGCAACCAAAGTATTGAGCACAACGATTTCTTAAGTTACTTTCCAGAAGATCTGCACGCTTACTGGCACGAACAAATTCTCCCATCACTATTATTAAAAGGTTATTGGCAAGGCGAACTTGCCTGCCTGCGCACCGATGGCTCGCGTTTCCCCACCAAAGAAACTTTCTTTATTATTCGTGACGACAAAGGCCAACCGATTTATATCGGTGAAGTCATGAGTGATATTTCTGAACAGAAACAAGTTGAAGCATCATTGCAATTAGCGAAGGAGGCCGCCGAAGACGCAACGCGCGCAAAGAGCCGTTTCCTTGCCAACATGAGCCATGAAATTCGCACCCCTCTAAATGCAGTGCTCGGCTACTCGCAATTGCTTATGACAGATACCAAATTATCTGCACAACAACATGAACGCATGAGTTCAATTCTAAATGCGGGTCAACGATTACTGCACTTAATTAACGATATTTTAGATTTATCTAAAATTGAAGCAGGCGCATTACATTTCCGTCAGGATTATTTTGATCTCCGCCAAGAGCTGAATGACATACTCGCACTTATGCGCACCAAAGCCATCGCCAAGGGGCTCACGCTCAACTACGACATTCAATTACCAACGCCAGCCATTATTAAAAGTGACCGCCAAAAAATTGGGCAAATTATTTTAAATTTATTGGGCAACGCGATTAAATTTACTCAAATCGGAGAAATCAACTTAAACGTTCAATTAGACAACCACGGGATTGTATTTAACATCCTAGATACTGGCCCCGGAATTTCCGAGCTGGAACTGAAGCAATTATTTGCGGCATTTAAGCAAGGAAAATCTGGCGAAGAATCGGGTGGGACAGGTTTAGGGTTAGCAATCTCCAAACATATTGCTGAGAGCTTAGGCGGTGAACTTACGCTCGATAGCGTACAAGGCGAAGGCACGCGCGCACATTTACGTTTACCCATAAGTATTGAATACAATGCTCAAATTGATAACACACAAACTGTCACCCATGCAAAACTTGCAGAGGGGTCTCACTGCAAAGTATTAGTTGTTGAAGATGACTTGGCCAGCCGCGAGATATTAGTCAATTTATTGCGCGACATGGGCTGCGAGGTAATTATGGCCACTGATGGTGTGGAAGGATTAGAGCAAGCCATTAACCAAGCACCTGATATTGTTTTTACGGATATCCGCATGCCCAACTTAAACGGTACCGATATGTTAAAAGAATTGCGCAAAACAATTGCCAAAGATGCGCTACCGGTGATTGCCGTATCGGCTTCCAGCCTTGAACACGAACGCACTTTTTATTTGGGCGAAGGCTTTCACGAATTTATTGGCAAGCCCTACCAGTTTCGCGATATTTATGCAGCACTGCATAAATTTTCCAAGGTGGAGTTTGTGACGCCAGACGATTCTACTAAAGATGAAGACCTAACTGAGAAAGCCTGCTGGAGCAACAAACAAGAATTGCTTGAATTGCACAACCAATTACAAACACTTAAAGCCAGCCTAAACAACGGCGATATGAATAACAGCAAAAAATTATTCGCACTACAAAGCCCGCAAACACTTGGCAACATAGCGCATCAAAGAATTCACAATGCTATACGTCAGTACGATTTAGTATTAGCAGAAAACTTTTTGGATGAGCTATTAGATGAAATTAATGAAGCGCTAAAGACGAATATTATTTAGAGTTGCTTATAGTTTTTAATCCATCTTTAACATAAAAGTAACGGGCCCATCGTTAACCAAACTCACTTGCATATCCGCGCCGAAAATTCCTGTCGCAAGCTTTTCGTGTTTCTCTCGCATAGCCATCACAAAATAATTATAAAGCTGCTCAGCTTCAGCCGGCGGCATAGCGCAAGAGAAGCTGGGGCGTAAACCTTTTTGGGTATCTGCAGCTAAAGTGAATTGCGACACCACCAAAACACCGCCATCAATTTGCTGCACATTGCGGTTCATTTTATTTTGCTCATCGGCAAAAATCCGGTAGGCCAAGACTTTATCAATCAGCTTATCGGCGGTTGATTGGGTATCGGTTTTCTCGATACCCAAAAGCAGCAAAATCCCCTGCCCGATTTCACCCACACACTCATTATTTACATCAACCGATGCGCGCTTTACGCGCTGAATTAATCCCAACATAATCTTAAAACAACCTGCTACGCAGATTGATCCGGCCTCTCCCCCAACTCTTTTGCCATATCATTGGTTGCGCGAATTAAGGCATCCACAATTCCAAGTTCACGCGATGCATGACCAGCCTCGCGAATAATATTTAATTCAGAACCTGGCCAAGCTTTGTGTAGCAAGTAGGCGTTATCTAAGGGGCAAATCACATCATAGCGGCCATGTACGATTACGCCGGGAATATCCGCGAGTTTATGGGCATCGCGTAGAATTTGGTTTTCTTCAAGAAATGCGTTGTTCACAAAATAGTGCGCTTCAATGCGCGCAAGCGACAACGCGCGATGTGGCTCAGTAAAAGAGTCCACCACGTCTTGATTGGGGCGCAAGGTTGCAGTGCGGCCTTCCCACAGCGACCACGCTTTAGCCGCAGTCATTTGTTGAATTTGGTTCTCACTGGTGAGATGACGATAGTAGGCATTCATCATATCGTGGCGTTCATCTTCAGGAATCGGCTGAATAAAATCTTCCCAGTAATCTGGGAATAAACGGCTTGCACCCTCCTGGTAAAACCATAATAGATCCACCGGACGACACAGAAAAATTCCGCGCAAAATCAAACCAAGCACACGCTCAGGATAAGTTTGGGCGTAAACCAAACTCAGTGTAGAACCCCAAGAGCCGCCAAACAAAACCCACTTTTCAATGCCCAAGGTGGTGCGAATAAACTCTATATCTTCTACTAATTTTTGTGTGCTGTTGGTTTGCAGTTCGGCATGGGGGCGCGAACGGCCCGCACCACGTTGATCAAAGAGCACTATGCGATAGACTTCAGGATCAAAAAACCGGCGATCATATTTACCGCAACCTGCACCGGGGCCGCCGTGAACAAATAACACGGGGATGCCATCAGGATTACCCGATTCATCCACATAGAGTTCATGGGGCGCTTCTACCGCAATAATATGGCGTTGGTAGGGTTTTATCTCAGGGTAAAAAGTATGCATAGACTGACCTTGTTATTTGCACGAGACTTTAAGTTGACCGCAGAATGTGAACTGCATGACTTATGTGTTAACTGTATGTGAGTCACAAAGCGCCAGAGCCATTTTTGGCCGAAGCAATGCTCTAAAGGTAGCACAGAGACTAGGGGCTTAGGCGGACTTTTTGGTGCATTCCACAGGTGAAGTAACAAATAACAGAAGCTATTAGGCCCTACTGACATTTATTGACAGCAGCTCGTGTAAACTTTGCACAACTCAACTCACATAACCCTATTAGATACCTAGATCGAGCACTCCATGCAACGCGCTGAACGCCTCTTTCAATTGCTGACATTGTTGCGCAACCGTCGCACGGTGATGACTGCCAAGCAATTAAGCGATCATTTGCAGGTATCTGAGCGCACGATATATCGCGATATACAATCGCTCAGCCTTTCCGGCATCCCCGTTGAGGGCGAAGCTGGCGTGGGCTACCGACTTTCACATCGCTATCAACTGCCGCCACTGATGTTTGATCGCCACGAAGTAGAAGCGCTCTTGCTCGGCGCGCGTATGGTAAGCAGTTGGGGCGATACGGACATGGCCGCCCACGCCAAGCAGGCCGTGCAAAAAATATTATCGGTATTGCCCGATCACTTGCGTCACAGCGATGAAAATTTGCCATTATTAGTGCCGCACATGGAAGACGTGCAAAAATTTTACACCGCACACAGCCAAGCTATTCGTGAAGCCATTCGCTCACGCCAGCGCGTCAGCATTGATTACACTCGCGCTGATGGACAAGTATCTTCACGCACCATTGAACCCCTAGGGTTAATTTTCTGGGGCAAGGTGTGGACGCTGGTAGCCTGGTGTCAACTGCGCAATGATTACCGTACCTTTCGGCTCGACCGCATTAACGACTTGAGTGTATTGGCCGATTTTTTTGAAACGCATGACACTAAAAGCTTGAAGCACTTTTTAGCCTTAATGAAAGAAAAACATCAACACGACAATCTTTGCAGGGATTAATACCATGACCGAAAAACATCGCTGCCCCTGGTGCGGAACTGATCCGCTCTATATGGACTACCACGACAATGAATGGGGCACACCGCTCTACGATAATCAAAAGCTGTTTGAATTTTTAATTTTAGAGGGGGCGCAAGCAGGGCTTTCGTGGATTACCGTTTTGCGTAAACGCGAAAATTATCGCAAAGCGTTTGATAATTTTGATCCTGCTAAAATTGCACGCTATACCGATGCTAAAAAAGCCAAGCTGTTATTAAACGAAGGCATTATTCGCAATCGCCTAAAGATCGACAGCGCCATTAAAAATGCACAAGCCTATTTAGCCATGCAAAAAAATGGCGAAGACTTCAGCGAGTTTTTGTGGAGCTTTGTAGGCGGAAAACCAAAACAAAATAATTGGAAAAGCATGAGTCAAGCACCTGCATTTACAGCAGAGTCAGATGCAATGTGCAAAGCTCTTAAACAGCGCGGCTTTAATTTTGTGGGCAGCACTATTTGCTATGCGTTTATGCAAGCCACTGGCATGGTAAATGACCATATAATAGATTGTTACAGGCACAAACTCTGTAAGACAGGAAAATAGTTTACATGTACGACTCTAGTGTTGATCGCGAACCTGATATGCATTATGTCTTTGTTTACGGCACCCTGCGCAGTGCCTGTGAAACCGGCGCCCATAAACAATATTTAAACAGAGCTGATTTTATCTCTCCCGCTAAAATCCGCGGCCAATTATTTATGGTGGATTATTATCCAGGCTTGGTCTTGAGTGAGACAGAGAATTGGGCGATTGGCGAAATTTATTTACTAGAGGATGAAGCGCAATTGCATGATTTGGATGTGTACGAAGGCTGCGCAAAAAAATCGCCACAGCCACATGAGTACGAGCGCCGCCTGACTCAAGTGGTGTTAACCAGCGGCGAACAAATGGCGGCATGGGTTTATGTTTATAAACAGACAACTCATGACTTACCTGTTATTAACTCTGGCGATTTTCTTAATCGCTATTAGCCTCTTCTAATGGCAGCTCCACATAAAAACAGGAACCTACCCCCTCAGTTGAAACAAATCCTATAGTACCATTCATTTTTTCAATGAGTTCTTTTGCTATAGCCAAGCCCAACCCTGTCCCTCCCACTGAACGAGAGTCAGATGAATCGGCCTGGGAAAACTTTTGAAATATTTTTTCACGAAAGCTTTCCGAAATTCCATTTCCATGATCAATTACTTCAACTTTTACTTTATCAAAACTAACATCAAGGTTAATAATTATCTCTTCACCACCAGGTGAAAATTTTGCGGCATTAGAGAGAAAGTTAACGAGCACTTGGCGTAATCGACGCGCATCTACTTTAACCATTAGATATTCATAACGCGCGCCAGGCACAATATGAACATCATATTTTTGTGCGTAAGAGGTCATGGATGAAATAGCATCATCAACTATCGGCATTAGCAGTTGAACTTCCAACTCCATCTCTAATTTACCTACCGACAACTTGTCAATATCCAACAAATCATTAATAAGCTCTGCTAATCGTTGACTATTTTTTTGCGCTATCTCTAACAAGTTTAATGCGGGCGCTGGCAAGGCCCCTAGCTGACCGCTGATTGAAAGCGATAAAGCCCCACCAATGGCCGTTAAGGGCGTTCTAAGCTCATGACTCACCGTAGACACAAACTCACTCTTTAAACGATCATTTTCTTTTAGCTTTTCTCGCATGCGTTTTACATTGGCCAATAGCGAATCAGCATGCACTGTTTCGATTTCACACTCCAAATCACCACGCGTAATCGACTGAACCACTTCTGTGGCGTAGAGCGGCTCCCCACCCAATTGCACCAGCAATTTCCGAATAAAGGTAATGCACACAAATGCCACCAACAATGTCAACAGAAAAACATAAGACAAAAGCGCAAACATTTTATTTTTATGCGCATTCTTTCGCTCATTTAAAATATCATCCAGCCTGTCAATCGCAAAATGTGCGTAACTAAAATAGCTATTGAGACCAAAAGTAAAAGCACTGTAAAACTCTTCCGACGGATAAGTAAGTTGCTCTCTATCCAAAACCTCATGTTCTGTTAGCGCAACAATATTTTGGTATTGGCTATTGATGGCTTGATAATTTTGCGCGATCAGCTCGCCACCGCGCACTCCTGCTGCTGCCTTTTTGATACCTACATCCAGCATACTCATTTGCATTTGGCTCATTAGCACAAGCGCCCTAACCCGCATACGCTCTTCTGCGGTCGCGCTGCCTTTCGAAAGCAAGTCGACGCCCAAAGCGCGTACTTTCCCAAGAGTTTCAGTCAACTCTGGCAAGCGCATCAAACTCGCCTCAATTAAAAAGTACCCATCCGCTCCGGGATCAAGCGATAGCTGATAGAAGTCCAAAATTGACTGCAAGAAATGTAGCTGCTCACGAATGAGTGCCGAATGTAGATTAAAGCTTTCACTTGGGCTAACGGCCTTTTGCGCCACTTTACGGTGGACCTCATGCCATTCACCCACCAAGCGCACAAAAGCTCCGCTATGCACTTGGTTTGGGTGTTTATCAAAATAGACTTCATAAGCAAATATCGCAGCTTCAAGTTCTTCTGCCTTGCTGCGCCGCTCGTTATTGGGCACAGAATCAGCGTTTAAATAGTACGCGGAAAGCCCCCTATGCTGCTGCGTGCGCTGGATGATATTTAGCACAAGGTGCGCCTGTGGCAGGCCTTGGAGCTCATTTGTGGCAAATGCTAAGGATTTGTTTACCTCGGCCCAGTAAAGCGCTGTCGGAATTGCTATAAGAGCGAGACAAAGAAGCCCTAAGCATGCAAACTTTTTCCATAGAGCAATGCGCCTTAAGCGAGTCACGAGCTTCATAAAATGCCTAGTACTTTTGATGTGAATAACACTGAGATAAGAAAAACAGCTAAACCGAATGCGTATAAAGCGCGTATATCATGTTAAAAGCTTAGCGCAGATTTTGTTGAAGACCGCTTTTTGCGGGCTAAAATTATCTCCGTTACCATTAAATAGCATTTCAATTCAGTTACATTACTTTTCAATTTATGCTTTGCCGGCTTTCGGTTAAAGTAACCCCTTTTTCATTACAAGCTACACATCCAAGGCGCAAATCTACCCCAATTGCACCCCTCCAGAACTGCCATCAAGCCACAAGCGCTAGGAGGCAAGCGAGAACCTTAAACATGAAGAATAACTACCGTTCAGTAACAGAAAATATAGACCCGCTCTTCCACCAAGCAAAACCCGCGACTACCGGCGTATTGTTGGCCAATTTAGGGACGCCGGATGCGCCAACGGCTCCTGCATTACGCCGTTATCTTGCAGAGTTTTTAGCCGATACCCGAGTCATTGAAATCCCCAAATTTATTTGGATGCTGATTTTGCATGGGATTATTTTGCGCGTGCGCCCCAGAAAATCTGCCGCAAAATATGCCACCGTTTGGACCGATGAAGGCTCTCCGCTACTCGCCATTAGCAAGCGTCAAGCTGCTGCTGTGCAGACGCAACTAGGCAACAGTGCAAATGTGAAGCTGGGCATGCGCTACGGCAACCCTTCGATACAAAAAGCACTGCGCGAATTTCAAAATGAAGGTGTGCGCAAGATTATTGTACTGCCGATGTACCCACAATATGCCGCAGCAACTACCGGCTCGAGTTTCGATGCGGTTGCACGTGAATTACAAAAGTGGCGCTTTGTACCAGAATTACATTTCATTAATAGCTATTGCGATAACCCGCGGTTTATTGATGCACTAGTCGCGAGTATTCAAGAAGACTTTAATCAGCATGGCAAACCGGAAAAGCTACTGTTGTCTTATCATGGAATGCCTAAACGTAATCTAGAGCTGGGCGACCCCTATTATTGTCTCTGTCAAAAAACGACGCGCTTGGTGGTAGAAAAATTAGGTCTCAGTAAAGATGAATATCTCACCACCTTCCAGTCTCGCTTCGGCTACGCAGAGTGGCTGCAACCTTACACGGATAAAACCTTAGAAGAATTGGCAAAAAGCGGCACCCAAAATGTTGCTATTGTTTCACCGGCCTTTAGTGCAGACTGCTTAGAAACACTTGAAGAATTAGCTGTAGAAAACTGCGAGATTTTTATGCATGCCGGCGGTAAAGAATATCGTTACATCCCTGCGCTAAATGATCGCGAGGATCATATTGGCGCACTAACTGACCTGATTAAAAAACAACTTTGATCGATTTATTCAAAAAACAAAACGGCGCACACAGTTGCGCCATTTTTTTGGTGTTTATTCATCTCGAGTCAATACTTCTAGCAACTCAATCTCAAACACCAAATTGGAATTGGGTTTAATAATCGGCCCAACTTGGCGCTCGCCGTAAGCTAAATGCGCGTGTACAAAGAGCTTGCGTTTACCACCCACCTTCATACCCAGAATGCCTTGATCCCAACCTTTAATCACACGCCCGGTACCAATTACGCATTCAAAAGGGCGGTTTTTATCGTAGGAGGAATCAAACGGAGTGCCATCCTCCAAGCAACCGCGGTAATGGGCTGTAATTAGCGCGCCTTTTACCGCCGCCTTACCTTCGCCAAACACAATATCTTCAATAACTAAATCACTCTCCATCTTCTTTCCTCAAAAACTAAATTCACCCTAGGAGTTTAGCGGAGAATGTTTTTGTGTGCGCTTAAGCACGTCTCGCCACAAACCCTAATTTATCAAAAGCTTGTTCATTCGCAATTCAGCTACGCGAGCCTAATCTGCAGGCAAGACCTTCAAATAAAGGAGCTTGTCATGACAAACACTACCCATTATTCCACTGAATTAGCGTGTGCACTTCACGGTTATCGCGCACTTATGGTGCCTGCTCTCGACCAAGAACATTATCAAGAATGGCAGAGCCTGTGGGCACACAGCATTCCCCGCACCAGCAAAATTCGTTTAGTAGATTCGCAAACTGCCGATTGGGTTAAATGGCGCAATAGCATTATTGCATCTCTTATTAGTATTGATGAGCCCGTAGTATTGATTGCTGAAGGTTTTGGTGCGCTTGCCGCTGCAAGTGTGGCCGCAGAATATCCCGGCAAAATTATTGCGGTATTTTTAGTAGACCCAGCCGACCCGGATCAATTTGACCTTAGAAAAAAATTACCCCAAAAAGCACTGAGCATGTCCACCAAGTTGGTGATTCGCAAACCAAACAGCGAAGTAGGCCTAACAAAAAGTGCTGCGCTGGCTAAACACTTGGGCGCAGACTTTTTATCACTGGAAGAAGCCAGCACCAGCTATTGCTCACCTATAGATTATTGGCCAGAGGGAATTCAAGCACTAAAGCTTGCCGTCAACAAAGTTGAACGCAAAGCAGAAGAAATGACCCAAGCGCGTACAAAAAAAATTCTGGCTTATTTACGTGCGATGAAACAAACACATGCAACAAAACAGCTGGGCTACCAACCCAGCTGACCACCTCTGAAAAACTAGGCCTTTTTATTGAGCACCGCCAAAATCAATACCCAAAAGCAGAGCACTATATTGAACAATGGAATTTGTAAATCCTGCGGCATGCTATAAACAATTGATACTGCGGGAATCCACACCAACCAGTTAGAAAAAATCACTGTGGGGATTTTCACGAGAAAAAAGGATTTTGTAAGCGCTGCTCCGCAAGCACGAAAATCAAACCCATGTTCTACCCATAGATACGCAATTGTAATCGTCGGTGCTGCCCAGAGCGCACTGTAAAGAAATTGATCAACGGCCACTTTGGTTACAATAGTTTGGATATTATTTTCATAGCCAAACCAACCGCCTTGCAGTTGATAGAAAAAATCTACCTCTATACCTTTTAAGCCCCAAAAAATCACGTAGAACAGCAAGAGTGCAAGCGCACTGCGAGATGCATTCAGTCGCTTCGTTGCCCACAAATAAATAAAGGGGATAAATCCACCAAAAAATGCTGTAGCAAAAAAAGCATAGATAAACCCGTAGTCATGTTTTAAAACACCAAACCACGCATACACAGGCTGCGATGCTGGAACAAAAAAATAAATTAGCACTATCGCCAAGGCAAAACATTGCAACACCAAACCCGGCAATAAGTTTTGTTTGAGGGCTGCCAGAATAGATTGTTTAATCGTCATAATTAATGGCCAAATAGAGTAAAGAGCATTTGCGCCGACAAACTTATCAGCAAGACTGCAAAACATTTTTTTAATAAGGGAATTGGCAATGTGTGCGCAAGTTTTGCACCCAAAGGCGCAGTTAGGAAACTCCCCGACGCCATCGCAATTACTGCCGGCCAATAAATAAAGCCCAAGGTATGCGCCGGTAAATTTTCAGCCTGTAAGCCATTAATCCAATAACCTATAGCGCCAGAAAATGCGATAGGCAAACCCACCGCAGCTGATGTACCAATCGCCACAGGCAAGGTCACATTACACCATGTCAAAAAAGGCACAGTCAGTGTTCCGCCACCAATTGCAACCAGCGCTGAAATTCCGCCAATACCTGAACCCACACCGGTTAAGGCAAACATACTCGGAATTGTTCGCGAGGGTTTTGGCTTGCGATCTAACACCATTTGCAAAGCAACAAACGCCATAAAGCAGGAGAAGAAAATCGCCAGCGGTTCTGCGGATAAATAGCTCGCGAGAAATGTGCCTGCGAAGGTGCCCAGCAAAATACCCGGTGCAATTTTTACGACCATCGGCCACAAAACTGCATCACGTAAATGATGCGCACGTAAACTCGCCAGCGCTGTTGGAACAATTGCCGCCATTGAAGTGGCCAAAGCGATATGTACCAAATGCTCAGCAGGAAATGCCATTTTCACAAAAATAAAAGTGAGCATCGGCACCATAGTACCGCCACCGCCAATACCAAATAGACCGGCAAAAAGACCAGTGAAGGCGCCTAGTATTAGAAATGAAATTAGAAGATAAATATCCATTGTACCTCTCACAAAAACCCCCTCCCAACCTCCCCCTTGAAAAGCGGGGAGGGGCTGACTCCCTACTTGCGATGCCCATACCGTTTGCAGCAAAACTTGTGCGAAGCTCAATCAGCTCCTCCCCTTTGTGAACGGGGAGGTTGGGAGGGGGTCTAGTCGTTCAAAAAAAATCCCCTGAACTTTCGCGCAGGGGATTTTTCAAACCAATAACAATTTAATTGTTAGGCTTTCTTACCACGCTTACGCTCGTTTTCTGTCAGCAATTTCTTGCGCACACGAATGCTAAGCGGAGTTACTTCTACCAATTCGTCGTCTTCAATAAATTCCAACGCTTGTTCAAGCGTGTGGCGAATCGGTGGAGACAAGGTCAACGCATCATCAGTACCAGATGCACGTACGTTGGTAAGTTGTTTTGCTTTAGTTGGGTTAACAACCAAATCGTTGCTGCGTGAGTGAATACCAACAACTTGGCCTTCGTATACTTCTGCGCCAGCGCCGTAGAACAAACGACCACGTTCTTGCAATGGGTGCAGACCGTAAGCGAGAGTTTTACCTTTCACCATAGAGATCAACACGCCGTTTTGACGCTTGGCCACTTCGCCTTCTTTAACTGGGCCGTAGTGATCAAAAATACTGGTCATGATGCCTGAACCAGACGTCATGGTAAGGAACTGACCACGGAAACCAATCAAACCGCGCGATGGACACAAGAATTCCAACTTGATGCGGCCTTTGCCATCCGGCTCCATATTGTGCAACTCGCCTTTACGCAGGCCGAGTTCTTCCATCACTTTACCTTGATGAACTTCTTCAACATCGATTACCACTTGCTCGAAGGGCTCGTGTTTTTCGCCATTCACTTCTTTAACAATTACTTCAGGACGCGATACGCCCATCTCGTAACCTTCACGACGCATATTTTCGATCAATACCGACAAATGCAATTCGCCGCGACCCGACACGATAAATTTATCTGGAGTCTCACCTTCTTTAACACGCAATGCCACGTTGGCGATCAACTCTTGATCCAAACGGTCTTTGATATTACGGGTAGTTACGTATTTGCCTTCTTTACCTGCAAACGGAGAATCGTTTACTTGGAAAGTCATGCTTACGGTTGGCTCATCAACGCTCAATGGCTTCATTGGTTCGATGCAATCCGGCGCACACAAAGTGTCGGAAATACCAAGACCTTGAACACCAGTAATACACACGATATCGCCAGCCGTTGCCAAATCAGTTTCAACACGCTCAAGGCCGTGGAAACCCATTACTTGCAGGATTTTCGCTTTGCGTTGCTCGCCTTCGTGCGGAACAACAACGATTTGTTGGTTGGGCGACAAGGTACCGCGAGTAATACGGCCAATCCCGATAACACCTACGTAGCTGTTATAGTCCAGTGCAGAAATTTGCATTTGCAGTGGGCCATCAGCATTTACCGCTGGCGCTTTTACTTTATCTACGATCATTTGGAACAGCGGAGTCATGTCATCAGCCATAGCGTCTGGAGACAAACCGGCAACGCCGTTCAAAGCAGATGCATAAATGATGGGGAAATCCAACTGCTCGTCAGTTGCACCCAAACGGTCAAACAATTCAAACACTTGATCAACAACCCAATCAGGGCGCGCGCCCGGACGGTCAATTTTGTTGATAACAACAATTGGGTTCAAACCTTGTTCAAACGCTTTTTGCGTTACGAAACGAGTTTGTGGCATTGGGCCGCCAACGGCGTCAACCAACAACAATACTGAGTCAACCATCGACAGAACGCGCTCTACTTCACCGCCGAAATCGGCGTGTCCAGGAGTGTCCACGATGTTGATGCGGTAGTCGTTCCAAGTAATCGCGGTGTTTTTCGCGAGAATGGTAATACCGCGCTCACGCTCTTGATCGTTGGAATCCATGATCAGATCAGCGCCTTCATTGCAGCGATTAAGGGTGCCAGACTGAGTCAAAAGTTTGTCAACGAGGGTAGTTTTACCATGGTCAACGTGGGCAATGATGGCGATGTTACGTAATTTACGAACTGAAGCTGTATCTGTCACAGTGGTGATTCTCTTGGGAATGAATAGGCAATGGGTGCGGGGGTGCTCTCCCGCCGTTTGACAAACGCCAAACGCTAGCGCCTAAAAAGCTTGTAAATCAGACATTTACACCAACAATTTAGACGCGACCGCCGCAAAATTTCATTACACAAGATTTTTGCGGCAAATCTGAGGCCGCGCATTATACCCATGTCGGGGTTACAGGGATATGGCTTTCGGAAGGAGGCTGATGATTTTTTAAACAAACCCACTATTTGGAAGACTCCAAACAGTGGGCTGCTGAGGATCAAAAAACCTTAACAGGTGATGTCTTGGCTTCTTCAGGGGGTTTCTTAACCGCTCGCTCGCCAGTAGACGATTCAACTATTGGCAAATCAAGCTGAGTCATGAGCTCAACATAGGCAGTCTCCGCCAAAGATTTGGAGGTTTGCGATATCACTTTGCCTCGGTTAAAACTTATGCGATTAGTAGCACTGCTGATGAGCTTGGTGTCTTTACCTGAGCCGCTTGCACTAAACGCCGCTTTAACTTCGTAGGTTTTAGTATTAATCAAACTAAAATCTGCCACGAGATCGAGACTTAGCGATGCTGTTGCAGTATTGCCAAGAGACATCGAATCTTGATTAAACTCAATGCTACTCAGCGTACCAAATAAAACATAATCGGCGCCTGGATAAAGCCCTTGTTTTATGCGACCAATAACATCGTAGATTTTTTCCATATCTTTATTCGGGTAAGGGCGCGCTTGCGTTAAACGCAAGGAGCTCCCTTTAAGAATGGCACCTTTTAAATCCGCAGTGTAAGAGCGCAACTCTCCGCGATCAATATAGGTGTAATAACCCTCAGATTCGTTGTAGCTACTTTCATGCTTACCTTGAAAATTGTTGCGCTCGGAATAGGTCCTATCGGTATCCCTAACACTATTACTTTCTTTTACGCTGGTTTTAGTGCTAGCCGATACTGTGCGAAAATATTGGCTCACCTTTTCTTCGTAAGTTAAATCAGTTACTGCGATTTTAATATCTGCCGCAAATGTGCTCACCGCACTAATGGCGGCAACAAAACCGACAAGCAGCGACACCCTGTATTTACTCAACATAAATTCCTCACTGAAATTAAACGCCTCGCTGCACGCAGCAAAGCGTATCGTGGCTCCAAAAATCTATTCCATGGAATAATCGCGAGAAGCTAACATCTGCTTCACGATTAACATTTATTTTTTAGATGTTTTACGAATTTCTTTTTCTTCTTGCCACTCAACAGTGCCTTCCTCTACGCTGTAAACAGTCAAGGTCATTTTATAGAACACATCTTTTGCCTTCGCTGTTTGTTTTACTATAGAGGTAATTTCGCCTTCCAAAGTGTATTGCGCGGCAGTCATATTCCCAACTTTTGCTTTGCTTTTCTCTTTGTACAAGCCACTTTGATTTTGGCGTTCTAGCTCAGCAACGCCTTGATCCATTTCATCGGCACTGCGCGCAAATTTCACTTTGCGGCTTTTCACAAGCTGAGTTTGAATGGAGTTCATAATGGATTTAGTATCGATATATTCACTGGTTTTATTTTTCACCGAACCCAAGGTCATCACTGGGCGATCAGTCAGCAAGGGATCTTCTAACAGCGAACCAACCATGGTCTCTGCAATCATTTGCAAATCGGTTGAGCCAAATTCGTTAGTAAGCGTTTCTACTGCTTTGCTATCGCCGTAATTAGTGGCGCGCGAGAAGCGCTCTACGGGCTGAGAAAGTGACGTACACGCACTTAACACTATGCCTGCCACAACAGGAACCAATACCGCAATTAATGTATTTTTTTTCATGATAATTCCTTAATAAATAATAGTATTAGCGCCCTTCAGCACTCATTTCAATTTCAAAATCAACAGCTTTTGGGCTGCCAGCTATACCCTTTATAAATTGGTTTTGTTTACCTAAAAACATTAAGGGCTTCCATACCTCACCACTACCTACTTGCATGCCATCTTCATCTACCCAACGGAAGCGATAATATAAGCGCAGGTCTTTTTTATTGGTGTTTTGAATTTCTGCCTGCACAACCAATACGTCATTTTTTCGTAAGGCTCGCAGGTCAATAACTTGTAGCCCCTTTAAACCACCTCTTAGGATAAGTTTGTTGGCAATCCCTTCACTGGCTGCAGGGTCAGCAGTTTTAGCCTCTACACCAACACTCAATGCAAGTAGGGAGGACGCTAAAAAAACCACCAGGCTTCTTTTGTTAAGGTTCATTCTGAATTCCTATATGAATAAAACTAATGAGAGAAAAACCAAGCCACCACCAATTAACGAATAGCAGCTTAGGATTTCAGTGCACTTAATTAGCACCGCCAGCTGCTGGTGCTACCACTTTGTTGGCTGCAGGTTTAGCCGCTTTGGGTTTTACGGCTGGTTTAGCCGGTAATACTGGAGGAACCGTAACCTTACCGAATTTTACGGGAGTGCCGAAATAACTTTTGCCCGCATAAGATCTGATGGTAACCACCATGTAACGACCATCTACAGATAATTTAGAGGAATCTAGGGTCATATTAGGCAACTGCAAATCGTATTCGCCTGGCTCAATAAAGGTTCTCGCTACAAATACGCGCGATGGTAGCGAACGCCAAATGCGATCATCAGCAGGACTGTCAGTTACAACAGAGGCAGCGTTACCCAACAAACCAAGCAGGGGAACCTTCTTATTCAATTCATTTTGCACTGCACCCTTAGCAACGGCCCGAGTCACTGCTCGCATTTGAATGCCAGGTAAATCGTCTTTTAATGCCCTGCGCGCCATAACATTAAAGTCAGTAATCAACGCGGTATTTATTGACTGAGTACCTAACTGAATACTGTTGATGGTAGTTGCGTTAGAATCGGGAGCAATCGCAGGGAACGAGAAAGGCGCCATAATCAGGCCGTTAGCCGTGGGAACAGGAATAGTTAGCGATTTAGAAACGCGCGCTGGCGCGTTATCGGCTTCGATAATAAACAGAACATCAGTCACACCTTTTTGACGGCGGAAGCTAGTTCTTTTGTCGAGGCCAGCCAAACCATCTTCGAGCGCAGCGTAGCCGGGGCGCAATTCAATTGCTTTGCGGTAACCTGGCGCAGCCAAACTCGGCTCATCCAACACTTCATAAACAAAGCCTGACAAGTAATGGCTCAACGCATTTTGATAGCCATTTTTCAGCTTCAATACTTCTGGATCATTGAGTGTTTCAACAGGGTAACCTGTCAATTCTTTGGCTTCGGTTGTTGCGCCTTTTGATTTTGCTTCTGCCTCAGCTTTTGCAACAGCTTTAGCGCGAACACCCGCAATAATTGCCTCTCGTTCGTGAGTTCGCTTGATGTCAACACGCGCATTATCAAGATCGCCCAAGCTAAGACGGTTCATTGCCATACGCGTGCTAAGCATGACTTTTTCGTAATCCTGACCTTCATATTGACGAGAGCTATCGCCTAGCAAGGTTGCACCAATTTGACCGCCCAATTTAGCTGCACCCGATTTTGCTGTTTCTTCCCATGCTTTTACTTGCACATCGGCGATATCGAAAGCCGTTTGACTTTCTTGATAGCGATTGCTCAACCGTAATAATTCCGCTTTTTCAAGATTCAATAAAAAGTCATTTGCTTTCTTATTTTTATTGGCAAGCATTTGCTTGTCGAGATCTGCAATAGCATCTTCAATTCTACCCTGGCTAGTTGCCGCAAGAGAGCTGCTCATTGCCTTCTCATGGGTAGGGGTCGTAACACATCCTGCGAAAAGAAGGGAAGTAACCACCATTAAGCTTATTTTTTTCATATCCTGCATCATCCTATAAAGTTATTGTTCCGAAGCGGGAATTTACCGAATGCAAAGCCCTTAATCAAGTTACCTCTTGAGGTTTTGTCTAGTGTTGTGCACCTAACCACATATCCATTTTATGAAAAAAATCGGGGAGGAAATTTACGTTTTCACTTACTAATGAGTGATTGGCGCCGAGATATGTAATCAAAGTAAGATTATTGTTACTTTGATTCTCAAATTTTTCTTTCGCATACCAAGCCGACTCTATAGGTACCACCGGATCCTCCACACCCATTGTCATTAAAATAGGCTTATTCAATAGCAATAAATTCTCAATTTGCTGAATTTTATTTACCTGCAACCAATAAGTCGCCGTTCGCCCAAGAATAAGATCGGTATTTTTACTGGTATCTAGCGCGGGGGTTTCGAACAGCTTACGAAGTTTGTCAGGAAGCACCAAACCCTGCTTCGCTCGCTGCAATGAATATGCATCCAAAGGGTCAAGCCCCCCATTTGCAAGAATAATCAGATGTGTTGTTTGCGGAATTCGCTGCGCTAAAATAGGTGCAATTTCACCACCTTCTGATATGCCCAGCAATGCGATTCGTCGGTTTGGATGAGCCCCCAAAAAAGATAGTTGCTGCTGAATAAACTCCAACTGATCAGCAATCCATTGCTCGGGGTAATCGGCACGCACGAATTGCTTGCTACACCCAAAACTACGCCCCCAAGTGTGCGCACCAATAAAGCGTTTTTGCAGCATGTAGATGTGAATATCGCCCGACTCCCCCTCTAAGCCACGAAAATACTGCGGCAGAAAATGGGCAAAACTGGTGCAATCAGAACCACCCACAACGAACAAATATGTGACTGGATCCGTTGGCGACTTTACCGAGCTCGCTAGCGTTTTTTTAAGATGAAAATACTGCGCATTGCCGCCGTCGGCAAATGTGTAAGTAAGCGGCTGTGCCGATCTATTTTTATAGAAATTCACTAGGCTTACGGGATAAGCGCACCCAACCAGTAGCGGCAAAATACTGCCAAGAAGAACAAAGAGTTGTAGATTTTTTTTATACATAATCACACTCCCGTATCTTGCAAGCCGTACAACTCTTCTAGAAAAATTTAGGCAATCGCACAAGCACTTTTCGGCTCAGGCCTATACACCCCTACATTCAAATGCCCGGCATCTTTTAAATTCGCGGCATGCAATTGGCTCATTACACCTTTTTGGCAGTACAAATAATATTGAGCACTTTGCTCTAGTGTGACGAATTTGTTGTTGAGGCCGTAGAAAGGAATTTTAAGAATGGTGATGCCATCCAGCCTTAGCGGGCTTGCCTCTTCTTCATCGGGATGACGGATGTCGATAAGAATTTGCCCAGCGCTTACCTCACCAACAACTGTCACCGATAAATCTGCATCCAACTCATTGACGATTTCATCAATATTTTGCGCGCGGCGGTCGGCGATGGCGCGCTCAAGCACCGCCATATCAAAGCGGGATTCCTCCATCTCCACTTTATGCAGCTTGGCTTTTGTAGTGGGATTAACCGAGATTACGCCGCAGTATTCTGGCATTTGCGCAGCGAAGGTTTCGGTGCCGATCTTGCGCGAGATATCAATAATCTCGCCCTTATCCATAGTTGCCAGCGGGCGTAGCACGATCATATCGATAGCGCGATCAATAACGTTCAGATTAACCAACGTCTGGCTAGACACCTGCGCAACGCTTTCGCCAGTCACCAGCGCAGGCAACTCGAGCGATTCGGCAACCACTTCAGCAGCGCGCAACATCATGCGCTTAAGAATTACGCCCATGTAGGGGTTTTCGACTTTTTCTAAAATCTCGCGCACTACATCTTCAAAGGGCACTGTTACAAATTTTACGCGGTGCGAAGCACCGTATTTATTCCACAAATAGTAGGCAACTTCTTTAACGCCGATTTCGTGGGCGCGACCGCCAAGATTGAAGAAACAGTAATGCGCACGCAGCCCGCGCTTGATGCAGAGGTAAGTTGAAACCGTAGAATCGAATCCGCCAGAAATCAGCGATAACACAGCATCTTGTGCGCCAAGTGGGTAGCCGCCCAGACCCTGGGTTTTCTTGGATATGACAAACAGGCGATCCCATTTAATCTCCAAGGGCACCACTATGTCAGGTGTGCGCAATTGCACACCTTTGGCATCTGAATTGTGCAGCAGACCACCGCCAACATATTGCTCAACTTGAGTGGAGGTAAACTCATGATTACCGTGGCGACGAGCGCGAACGCAAAATGTTTTACCGGCGAGTGCATCCCTCCAATGAAACAGAACTTTCTGGAAAATATCGTCTAAATCGCCCACCGGGTATTCCGCAACCAAGGAGAAATTAGCAATACCCGGTGTATGCGCCAGCACAACTGAAACTTGGGCAATCACCGATTCATCCACATCTGGCGCAACAACCTCCAACTTCTCCCAGTCATTCCGCACCTTAATGCGATTATCAATTGGCTTGAGCAATAGGTGCAGGTTATCGCGCAATTGGCGCATAAAACGCTTACGAACTGGCGGGCTTTTGATGATGATTTCGGGAAAAACTTTGACGATGAAGTGCATGAAGTAAGGCCTAGCTGGGTAAAAAGGCGGCGATTATAACGCAATAACCACTACCAAGCCTTCTTCAAAAAGAGATAAAGGTACCCCTCCCAACCTCCCACCCCTTTGCGAAGGGTAGTGGCTGGATGGTGTCTATAGGCAATTACTTACTGCGGAAAATAATCTCTTTCATTTTTTCCAGCTTGGGAGCCGCTATGGGTATTGTCAGCATGGTACTAGCCACTGCCATTACTAACAGGGCGGTAAAGGTCTCACTGGTAATAATTTGTTTATCAAGTAATACGTTGGCAAAGATGATCATAATCAGCGCTTTAGTTTGCAACAGCCAGCCGATAATGGAAGCCTCTCCTTTTTCCCACTTGAGGATTTTACCTGCTGCATGCACGCCGACCAACTTACCCGATACCGAAGCAACCAAAAGTACCGCAGCAGCGATAAATACCGTAGCGCCGCCCACATCCCAATTGGTACGCAAACCGGTACTTAAGAAGAACACCGGCATAATGATCATCAGTACAAAATGGCGCAGCTTGTCCATATCAGCCTGATTAAACCATTCGCCATCCATTACCGCACCCGCCAGAAAGGCGCCAACCATAAAGTGCAAGCCAGCCCAATCTGCCGCCAAACCACAAATCGCCAACCAAATAAACCCGCAGTACCAGCGATCGCGCTCGGGAATCGCAACCATCAACTTGCGAAAGCCATAACTGATCACGGCAAAGCTGAACAGGAACATACCTTGACGCCCCACGCGCTCCCAATCCAGTAGGATCAGCGCCAGCACCCCCCAAATGGCAATATCGTCGAGACTGGCATAGCGCAAAATACGCTGCCCAATAGGCTGACGAAGTATGTGCATTTTTTCCATAAACAAAATCAGGATAGGGAGGGCAGTTACAGCACAAGCCATACCCACACCGAGAATAAACTGCCAAGTCATGCCCTTAGCACCAATCCAGCCGCCACTAAACGCCATCAAACCGACAGCTCCCACACAACCAAACAGCAGTGGCATACCCAGCGCCAAGCCAGCAGTAATGCCGCTTTCGCGCTTATATTGCCACGCTTTTTTCAAATCCAACTCAATACCGGCGATCCAAACAAAGATCATTACCGCCCACCAAGCAATACCGTTTAGCGACTTGATCACATCTGCGCTAAATACGAATTTGTAGTAATCGGGGAAAACTGCACCCAATACTCCCGGGCCAAGCACAATACCCATAATAATTTGAACCACTACCAGCGGAGCCCAGTAGTCAGTGCGCCCAAGCCGCCAAATCAAATAAGGAACAGTAAAAATGATCACCATTGCGATCAGGAATATTTCAGTAACTGACATTGCATGAGCCATATAACAACCTTTTGGTTCGCATTATTGTATGTAATTTTATGAGCACTGCTTTTGCTTCAACCGATAGCGCCTCAGGAGTGGCGCTAAAAATAACAAAACCAGCAGGAGTGGCTTTTTACAGGAGATAAGCAGGAGACCACAATAACAAGGTCATCAATTTTAGCTATTAAAAACAAGGGCAGATCTTACACCGTAAGAACAAGCTTCGTATTTCATATCTATATTTGAACCCAGCATTAAATTTCCCAAAATCTGAACGCATGAAAATACAGACCACACAAACAAAAGCACCAAAATCGAGCGAGCGCACACATCAACGATGTATTTTGGTGCATTTAAGCAAAATGCCATTTTTCCCAGCCCTTATTTTTAAAGACTTGTTGCTATTTTTGGTGGATGGCATATATTTTGCCCCTTTTCGATCACCCTAATCTCGCCCGCTCGCCTTTCAATCAGATAGTCGGGATGAGCGGAGGATGGAAGCGGGAAAATTTCACTGACCTTAGCTTTATAAATACGCTAAAAACACTTGGAGGCATTCAATGTCTAAGACTTTAGACCTGATTAAAGAACACGAAGCTCGCTGGATTGACCTGCGTTTCACCGACTTTAAAGGCAAAGAGCAACACGCTACTTTCCCTTCTCACGTAGTAAACGACAGTTTCTTCGTTGACGGTAAAATGTTTGATGGTTCATCTATTGCTGGCTGGAAAGGCATTAACGATTCAGACATGATCCTTATGCCAGATGACTCTACCGCTGTGTTAGACCCATTCTACGACGAAGCCACCATCAACGTGCGCTGCAACATCGTTGAACCAGCAACCATGCAAGGTTATGACCGCGACCCACGTTCTTTGGGCTTGCGCGCTGAAGAATATTTGAAATCAACTGGTTTGGGCGACAAAGCGTTGTTCGGTCCAGAGCCAGAATTCTTCATCTTTGATAGCGTACATTTCGCTAGCACCATGGGTGGCGCTTTCTACAAAATCAAATCTGAAGAAGCTGCTTGGCAGTCAGGCGATGACGTTGAAGGTAAACACGGCCACGCTCCACGCGTAAAAGGCGGTTACTTCCCAGTTGCTCCAGTTGACTCATTGCACGACATCCGTGGCGCTATGTGTAACGCGATGGAAGCTATGGGCTTGGAAATTGAAATTCACCACCACGAAGTAGCTAACGCTGGCCAATGTGAAATCGGCGTAGGCGCAAATACTTTGGTTAAGAAAGCGGACGAAGTACAGATCCTTAAGTACTGCATCCACAACGTTGCTCACCAATACGGTAAAACCGCTACCTTTATGCCTAAGCCATTAATCGGCGATAACGGTTCAGGTATGCACGTTCACCAGTCTTTCTCTTTGAACGGCAAAAACCAATTCGCAGGCGACGCGTACGCTGGCTTGTCTGAAACTGCTTTGTTCTACATCGGCGGTATCATCAAGCACGCTAAAGCATTGAACGCTTTCTGTAACGCTTCTACTAACTCTTACAAGCGTTTGGTTCCAGGCTTTGAAGCACCAGTAATGTTGGCTTACTCTGCTAAAAACCGTTCTGCATCTATCCGTATTCCTTACACCGTTGGCGAGAAGGCAAAACGTATTGAAACTCGCTTCCCAGACCCAACTGCAAACCCATACTTGTGCTTTGCATCTTTGTTGATGGCTGGTATCGACGGTGTTCTGAACAAGATTCACCCGGGCGAAGCAGCAACTAAAGACTTGTACGACTTAGAGCCAGAAGAAGAAGCAGAAATTCCACAAGTGTGTTCTTCTTTGGAAGAAGCTTTGGCTGCTTTGGAAGCTGACCACGAGTTCTTGTTGAAAGGCGGCGTATTCTCTAAAGACTTCATCGATGCTTACATCGACCTGAAGAAACAAGAAATTCAACGTATCAACATGACTCCGCACCCAGTAGAATTCGAACTCTACTACAGCGTGTAAGTCAGACGTTTAGGTATCCGTGGGCTGGTTTCCCAGCCTCCAGATATGAAGAAGCCCGCATTGGCAACAATGCGGGCTTTTTCTTTTGCGTAATCGCGAGTAATCTCTTAGCAATACCCAAACAGGATTCTCCACGATGCATCGCAAAATTCTAATCGCCAGTAGCGTAATGCTCAGCCTTACCTTAAGTAATTTGGCCATCGCCGAGATTTATAAAACAGTCGATAAGAATGGCCGCGTGACTTACACCGATGTACCGCCTGTTAACACCGAAGCAAAACCGCTGGAACTCAAATCCATTAACAGCCTACCCTCCCCCACAGCCATCCCCAATACCAGCCTCAGTAATAGCGGTGTTAGCGACGACACCAATGAGTATCAAGTTCAAATCACTGCACCAGAAAACGGCACAACTCTAATGGCCGATGAACGCTCGGTAATGATCGCTATAAGCCTCAATCAGAACCTCAATGCAGGCGATTTATTTGTCTATAAAATAGACGGCGACACACTCATAACAACGCGAGAAATGAGCTACACCATCGTAGAACCCCCACGCGGCGAGCACAGTTTGACGGTAGACGTCATTAATCCTGATGGAGAAATCCTTGCCCAATCTAATGCCATTACCCTGCTGGTGATGCGCCCACTACCAAAGCAAAAAGCCGTTCCCGTGCCCAAGAAATAACACCGAGCACCAAAATAAAGCATTTTGAATTTTAACTAACTAGAATAGATCGCTCAAACGCCCCATTTTCAGGCCTTGCTGTAGTTGGTTTGCTTCTTGCATTTCTTTGTATCAAAGCAACTGCACCTTCCCAAGGCATTTTGGAGTTTAAAGCGACTTGACTGAACGCGAGATCTACAAACCTCTACTGGATAGCTTAAGCACAGCCATAGTTCTGGTTGATAGCAACCTGCTGCTGATTCATATGAACCCAGCGGCAGAGGCATTGCTGGCGATGAGCTGTGAGACCAACAGAGGCGAACCCATCACTTACTTCTTCTTCGAAACTGAAGAAACAGAGAAGCAGCTTAAGCTCGCTGCCAGCAAAGCCAACCACTACACCAAACGCCACGCCGAATGGCGCTTGCTGCACAATGGTCATATCACGGTGGACTACACTGTGACGCCATTTGGCGAGCAAGAAGGTCTCATTATTGAGGTTCAACCTATCGACCGCTTGCTGCGTATCAGCCGCGACGAAATGGTGACATCCTCACATGAAACTACCCGCAATTTAATTCGCGGTATGGCGCACGAAATTAAGAATCCACTGGGCGGAATTCGCGGCGCGGCACAGTTGTTAGCGCGCGAACTACCTCACTCCAGCCTCACCGAGTACACCAATGTGATCATCGATGAGGTTGATCGGCTACGCAATTTAGTGGATCGCATGCTGGGCCCCAACCAATTGCCCAAATGGTCTGAATTGAATGTTCACGAAGCCCTAGAGCGCGTTACCTCTATTATCAAAGCCGAAAGTAATGACGCCATCAAGCTCGTGCGCGATTACGACCCCAGCATCCCCAATATTT
>Ga0116157_10001069_pt1 | contig 27619 bp, 18 predicted proteins | sample AD_UKC048_MetaG_FD_89882 | JGI IMG/M metagenome (GOLD analysis project Ga0116157, IMG submission 89882) | Active sludge microbial communities of municipal wastewater-treating anaerobic digesters from USA - AD_UKC048_MetaG | ecosystem: Engineered > Bioreactor > Anaerobic > Digestate | place: USA... | reverse complement strand
TGCTGGTGGTCGCGGCCTTGATGACCCCGGCGATGTTGAGTCTGGTGGCCGAGCGTCGGTTTCCTGCGCTCGAACGGCGCCACGGTGGATCGGCCACGGCCGGCGCCCTGGCTGCCGTGCTGACCACGTTCGTGGCGCTGCTGGCACTGATCGTGTCGATCCCGCTGTGGTTCGTTCCGCCTCTCGTGCTGATCCTGCCGCCACTGATCTGGGGCTGGCTGACCTACAAGGTCATGACCTACGACGTGCTGGCCGAGCACGCGACCAAGGAGGAGCGCCGTGAGCTCGTCAAGCGGCATCGAAGCTCGTTGCTGGGCATGGGCATCCTGACCGGATACCTCGGAGCTGCGCCGTCGCTGGTGTGGGCCTCTGGCGTGCTGTTCCTCGCGCTGGCTCCGGTGCTGGTTCCGGTGGCCGTGTGGATCTACACGCTCGTGTTCGCGTTCGCGGCCCTGTGGTTCTCGCATTACGCGCTCAGTGCCTTGCAGGTCCTGCGCGCCGAGCGCGACCTCGCGACGGGGCGCCCCGAGCCGGGGAGTCCTTCGTCCGTGATCGAGGTGGACGCGCCGGCGGCGCTGCTGCCGCTCCCACCAGCCTGAGCACATCGACATGGCATTCGGGTTGCTGATCGTCGGAGACGAGATCCTTTCGGGAAAGCGTGCGGACAAGCACGTGCCCAAGGTGATCGATCTGCTTGCGGCAAGGGGTTTGTCGCTGAGCTGGGTGCGCTACGTGGGCGATGACCCGCTGCGCATCACGTCGGACCTGCATGACGCGCTGGCGAGCGGGGACATCGTGTTCTCCTGCGGCGGCATCGGCGCGACGCCCGACGACCACACGCGGCAGTGCGCTGCCAGGGCCCTCGGTGTTCCTCTGGCGTTGCACCCCATCGCCCGAGATCTGATCTTCGAGCGCATGCGAGACGTGGCTGCAGAGAAAGGCGAGCCCTTCCTGCCTGAGCGCGCCGACAACGTTCATCGCCTGAACATGGCGATGTTTCCGGAGGGGGCCGGGATCATCCCGAATCCCTACAACAAGATCGCCGGCTTCTTCGTGCGTGCCACCGCGCGTCCGGACGCTCATCCCGACGCCGCGGTCTACTTCGTGCCGGGCTTTCCTGTGATGGCCTGGCCGATGATCGAATGGGTGCTCGATCAGCGCTGCGCCCACCTGCACCGCGCACAGGGACAGCGCGAGCAGTCGGTCATCGTGCTCGGCGCGATGGAAGCCGCGCTGACGCCCTTGATGGAATCGGTCGAAGCCCGGTATCCCGGTGTGAAAGTGTTCAGCCTGCCGAGCGTCGACCATCCGGAGTGGGGCGCGCACATCGAACTGGGCGTCAAGGGCGAATGCATGGATGTCGAGGAGGCCTTTCGCACGTTGATGGGCGGATTGCGTGAACGCCATGCCCGTCTGGGACCCGAAATGGTGCGTTGACTGGTTTTGGTGCGCCCCATTGTTGGGCGTCTTATTGCACGCATTCGGGCCTTGGCTGAGGTTAAATTCCGGCATTGCTGTGTCGCGATGCGCGCGCGGAAATGCCCCGTTTTCCTGCAGGCAGGCACGGGGTCGATGCGCAGGTCGGGTGCCCCATGGGCACGCTTTCTGCTACTTCTCAGTGCGCATTTTTGAGGTGGCTTGTCAGCGCCGCAGCAGTGTTCGTTCCTTCCCCTTACCCCAACACACCCAAACAGCGTCCCGCTAGGAGATTCCTGATGGCCAAGACCGTCGCCGATGTGATGAAGATGGTGAAAGAAAACGAAGTCAAGTTTGTCGACTTCCGTTTCACCGACACCCGCGGCAAAGAACAGCACGTCACCGTGCCCGTGTCCCATTTCGACGAAGACAAGTTCACGTCGGGTCATGCCTTCGACGGTTCGTCGATTGCTGGTTGGAAGGGCATCGAAGCGTCTGACATGCAGCTGATGCCCGATGCGAACACGGCCAACATCGATCCGTTCTTCGAAGAGCCGACGATGATCCTGACCTGCGACGTCATCGATCCCGCTGACGGCAAGCCCTACGAGCGCGATCCGCGTTCGCTGGCCAAGCGCGCCGAGGCCTACATGAAGGCCTCGGGCCTGGGCGACACCGCCTACTTCGGTCCCGAGCCCGAATTCTTCGTGTTCGACAGCGTCCGCTGGGGCAACGACATGTCGGGCTGCTTCTCCAAGATCGATTCGGAAGAGGCATCCTGGAACACCGGCCGTGAATACGAGCACGGCAACACCGGTCACCGTCCCGCGGTCAAGGGTGGTTATTTCCCGGTTCCGCCGGTCGACAGCTTCCAGGACATGCGCTCCGAGATGTGCCTTGTGCTTGAAGCCCTGGGCGTGCCGGTGGAAGTGCACCATCATGAGGTGGCCAACGCCGGCCAGATGGAACTCGGCACCAGATTCAGCACGCTGATCCAGCGCGCCGACTGGGTTCAGCTGCAGAAGTACGTCATCCAGAACGTCGCTCATTCGTACGGCAAGACGGCCACCTTCATGCCGAAGCCGATCGTCGGTGACAACGGCTCGGGCATGCACGTGCACCAGTCGGTCTGGAAAGATGGCAAGAACCTGTTTGCCGATGACGGCTACGCCGGCCTGTCCGACTTCGCGCTCTACTACATCGGCGGCATCATCAAGCACGCCCGTGCGCTGAACGCGATCACCAACCCGGGTACCAACAGCTACAAGCGTCTGGTTCCTGGGTTCGAAGCACCGGTCAAGCTGGCCTACTCGGCCAAGAACCGGTCGGCTTCCATCCGCATTCCGTACGTGGCCAACCCGAAGGGCCGCCGCGTCGAGGCGCGTTTCCCGGATCCGCTGATGAATCCGTACCTCGGGTTCGCCGCCTTGCTGATGGCCGGCCTGGATGGCGTCGAGAACAAGATCCATCCGGGCGAAGCCGCGACGAAGGATCTGTATCACCTGCCGCCGGAAGAGGACAAGCTGATTCCGACCGTCTGCCACAGCCTCGATCAGGCGCTCGAGTATCTCGACGGCGACCGCGCATTCCTGACCAAGGGCGGCGTGTTCACCGATGCGTACATCGATGCCTACATCGACCTGAAGATGACGGAAGTCACCCGCTTCCGCATGGCGACTCACCCGGTCGAGTTCGACATGTACTACAGCCTCTGAGGCTGGCGTAGCAGAATCGAGGGACGGCGTGAGCCGTCCCTTTTTCTTTGGATGGGGAATTTCATCGGTGATCGAGAATCCGAGATGAATCAAGTTGGTGCGCGTCGATGCGCAGCTCCTGTGGAATCGAGTGTTTCGAGAGAGGGTTATCGGATGATGTCTTTACGCGGCAGTCGGTTGTTCAAGGGCGGGTTCATCGCAGCCAGCCTGCTCTTGTCGGTGTTTACCGTGCAGGCGCAGGGCGACACGGCCGTCGTGTATCGGTGCCCCGGCAACCTTTACACCAGCACGATCACCGCCAAGGAGGCCAGGGAGCAGGGCTGCCGCACGCTGGATGGCGCTCCCATCACGGTGCTGGCCGCGCCGAAGCGGCCCGCGGCGGCAAGCGGCAACGCTCCAACCGCATCTCCGCGTCCGGACACCCGCATCGACCCGAGCGAGCAGCGAGCCCGCGACAGCGACGCGCGCAGGATCCTCGAGGCTGAACTGCAGCGCGAGGAACAGCGGCTTTCCGAGATGCAGGCCGAATACAACAAGGGCGAGCCGGAGCGTCGCGGCGACGAACGCAACTACCAGAAGTACCTCGATCGCGTCTCCGACCTGAAATCCGGCATCGCCCGCAAGGAAAGCGACATTGCCGCGCTGAAGCGCGAACTGTCGAAGCTGCCTTGATGCCCGATTTCCAGGAGCCACGGTGCGGTTGAGCCCGATGACGATCGCCGCCGCACCCTACGCAGCGTTCGACCACCTGGCCACGATGGTGGCGGTGGTGAGACCGAACGGACACTGCGTGTTCGCGAATGCCTCTTTCGGATACGTGCTGGGCTGGTCGAGCCGCAGCGTGCTGCGCGACTCGCTGTTCGACTGGTTTGTCGATTCCCAGATCGTGCGTGACACCGTCGCCGCCGTTGTTCGCAACGAGTTCTCGACCAGCCGCTTCGAGGCGCTGTTGCGTCGTCCTGCTTCGACCCATGGCGAACCGCTGCCGGTGCATGTCATCGTCAACCAGATGGATGGCACCACGGACGTGTTGATCGAACTGGTCGAGATCGAGCAGCAGACCCGACAGGATCGCGAAGAACGCGCGCTCGGTCAGGCCCGCGCCAACAAGGAACTGATCCGCAACCTGGCCCACGAGATCAAGAACCCCCTGGGCGGCATCCGCGGCGCGGCGCAGCTGCTCGAGATGGAAGTCGAGTCTCGTGCACTCACCGAGTACACGCAGGTCATCATCCAGGAGGCCGATCGACTGCAGGCACTCGTCGATCGCCTGCTGGCTCCGCATCGCAAGCCACATGTGGTGTGCGATGTGAACATCCATGAAGTCTGCGAGCGCGTGCGATCGCTGATCCTGGCGGAGTTTCCGCGCGGTCTGCGGGTCGAGCGCGACTACGACACCTCGATTCCCGACTTCCGTGGAGATCGCGAGCAGCTCATCCAGGCGGTGCTCAACATCGCGCACAACGCGGCCCAGGCATTGACGGAACAGATGGCCACTGGCGATGCAGCGATCACCTTGCGCACGCGCGTGGCCCGACAGGTGACCCTGGGCAAGCAGCGTTATCGACTGGCACTGGAATTGCATATTCTGGACAACGGCCCGGGCATCCCGGAATCCATCCGAGATCGGATCTTCTATCCCCTGGTGTCGGGGCGCGAAGGCGGTTCGGGATTGGGATTGACGCTGGCGCAGACGTTTGTGCAACAGCACCAGGGAATGATCGAGTGCGAAAGCGAACCCGGCAGGACCATTTTCAAGATCGTGATTCCGCTGCCCTGAGCTCTTTCCTGGGCACCGCAGTGTGTCGGTGTCTTCCATTGAAGAGGCAGTGAATGAAACCCATCTGGATCGTTGACGACGACCAATCCATCCGCTTCGTGCTGGAAAAGGCCTTGGCGCGCGAAGACCTTGCGGTGCGCAGCTTCACCAACCCGCGCGATGTGCTGATCGCGCTCGAGGAGGACGTGCCGCAGGTTCTGGTCTCCGACATCCGGATGCCCGGCGGCTCGGGCATCGATCTGCTGGCCAAGGTCAAGCAACTCCACCCGGAACTGCAGGTCATCATCATGACCGCGTACTCCGACCTCGACAGCGCGGTCAGTGCGTTCCAAGGCGGCGCATTCGAGTACCTGCCCAAGCCCTTCGACGTTCCCAAGGCGGTCGAGCTGATCCGCCGAGCGCTCGACGAGAGCATGCGCGAATCGGTGCGCGACGAGCGTCTGGCCGAGATGCCGGAGATGCTGGGCCAGGCGCCGGCGATGCAGGACGTGTTCCGCGCGATAGGTCGGCTGAGCCAGAGCATCGTCACCGTGCTGATCACCGGCGAGTCGGGATCCGGCAAGGAACTGGTCGCGCATGCCCTGCACAAGCACAGCCCGCGCGCGACCGGTCCGTTCGTTGCCATCAACACCGCCGCGATCCCGAAGGATCTGCTGGAGAGCGAATTGTTCGGCCACGAGCGTGGCGCCTTCACCGGCGCGCAGACCACTCGACGTGGTCGCTTCGAACAGGCCGATGGCGGCACGCTGTTCCTCGACGAGATCGGTGACATGCCGTTCGACCTGCAGACACGTCTGCTGCGCGTGCTGAGCGATGGTCAGTTCTATCGTGTCGGTGGCCACAACCCGATGCGCAGCAACGTGCGGGTGATCGCCGCGACTCACCAGAACCTCGAAGACCGGGTCAAGCAGGGGGTCTTCCGTGAAGACCTGTTCCACCGCCTGAACGTCATCCGTCTGCGCCTGCCAGCGTTGCGCGAGCGGCAGGAAGACGTGCCCGCTCTGGCGCGCTTCTTCCTGCAGAAGAGCGCCAAGGAACTGGGTGTCGAGGCCAAGCGCATCACGGACTCCGCCGTGGCGCTGATGATGCGTTTTGATTTCCCGGGCAACGTTCGGCAACTCGAGAACATCTGTCACTGGCTCACGGTGATGGCCCCTGCGCAGACCATCGAGCCCAAGGACCTGCCGCCCGAACTGCTGTCGCTCGGCGTGTCTGCGGCCCTGCCGGCGGCGCTCGCCGGCAGCCCCGCGACAGCGACGGCCTTCTTCAGCAGCTCAGTGCCCGCGGCTTCGATGCCTGAGCCGGTGTCTGCCGGGGCGGTCTTGCCCGATGCGATGGCCAAGCCGTTGGCGGCCGAAGTGCCGCGAGATCCCCTGTCGAGTGCAGAGGTGCCCGACGGCCCCTCTCGCTGGCTGGTCGATCTCGAGCGGGAGTCGCGCAGCTTGCTGCTGGCGGGCGAGCCAGGCGTGTGGGACACGCTGACCCGAAAATTCGAAGCGCAGCTGATCCACACCGCCCTCGACATGACGCGGGGTCGCCGCATCGAGGCCGCTCAGAAACTCGGAATCGGCCGCAACACGATCACGCGCAAGATCCAGGAACTCGGCCTCGACGATTGAGCTGGAGGCTTCAGCCGATCAGCCTTCGCCGGATCGGCCCGCTGCTGCATCCAGTTCAACCCACACCGGCGCATGGTCACTGGGCCGTTCGTTCTTGCGCGGCAGCTTGTCGATCGAGCAGGCCGTCACCCCGGGTTTCAAGGCATCGCTGACCAGGATGTGATCGATGCGCAGGCCCTGGTTCTTGCGGAACGCCAGGTTGCGATAGTCCCACCAGCTCCAGCTCCTGGCGGGCTGGTCGAACAACCGGAACGCGTCGTGCAGCCCGAGTGACAGCAGCCGCTGGAAGTGGGCGCGCTCCTCGGGCGTGCAGTGGATCTGGCCGGCCCAGGCCACCGGATCATGCACATCCCGATCCTCGGGGGCGATGTTGAAGTCGCCCACCAGAACCAGATTCGAGTGCGTCTTCAGTTCATCTGCTACCCAGGCATTCAGCCCTTCGAGCCAGGCCATCTTGTACTGGAACTTGTCGCTGTCGGGCGCTTGCCCATTCGGGAAATAGCCGCCGATCACCCGCACGCCGTTCACCGTCCCCGCAATGACACGCGACTGCTCGTCGCTGTAGCCGGGGATGTTCTTGACGACCGCATCGACCGGCCCGCGGGTCAGCAGCGCGACGCCGTTGTACGTTTTCTGGCCGAACCACTGCGACTCATAGCCGGCGGCCTTCAGTTCCTCATGCGGGAACTTGTCATCGGTCAGCTTCGTTTCCTGCAGGCACAACGCGTCGGGCTGATGCTCGGCCAGCCAGCCCAGCACCTGGGGAAGGCGAACGGTGAGCGAATTGACGTTCCAGGTGGCGAGTCTCATCGTTCCGAAATTTCTCTGTGAGTCAATAAACTGCCGACCAGGACTTTGGTCTCGCCACGCGTCTGGCCACACGAATCGTCGTTGCGTCCCGAATTGTGCCGCGCATGGCGCGCTCGGCTCTCGGGTGTCCAGCCGTTCACCATGTCGGCAGCCACCAGTTGGGATGGCCTAGTTGGGAAATCGCCCGCGGAGGAGCCAATCGCATCGAATGTCGGCCTGCTGGCAGCGGGACCGCAGCTTCTTGCCGGTCACCCGCTGTCAGTCGCGGGCAGCGGCTCCCGCTAGTTGGTGAAGATCCTCATGCCCCTCTGTCCGCATGCGATTGCGCCGCCGCGGGCAGAGGCTGGAGTGGTGCCTTTGACTCTGGATTTCCTGTTCGCGACACGCGCCACCGTGACGCACACAACAGGGCCAGGCCCAGGACGAGCAGCGCGGCCGGCGCGGGCTCCGGCACCGCGTTCAACGAGCGCACGGTGAACTGCCTGACGTCCACGTCCATCCGCATCTCGGCGGCGCTACTGGACATGCCCGTGTGCATCGACAGCGGCTGCGACGGGTCGAAGTGCAGCGTCGCCACGTCGATCCCTTCGAACAGGCCGCCCGGCATGCCGCTCAGTTCGATCGAGGCGCCGTCGTACCTGTTCGTCCAGTCGGTCGCGAAGAAGACCGACTGCAGAGCATGGCCTGCCCCGGAGGGCGACAGGATCAGGATGCTCGGGCTGCCGGGTGGCCGCGTAGATTCCTTGAGGTAGGTGAACGTCTCTCCACTGACCGTGTATGACAGCGAGAGCCAGCCGCCCAGGTTGTAGAAGCTGCTGTCGGAGAACGAGACGGGCTGCGGGTTCGGCGCAAAGACCTCGAAGCTGCCGGTCACCGTCGCGCCTTCGTAGTACGACATCGGATGCGGCGGCGTGAAGTTCAACGGCAGTTGCCGCACCGACGCGATGCCGCTGAACGTGCCTCCGATGAACAGCGGGCCCGCGCCAGCGGTCGGGGTTGCCGCCAATGCGACGACGACGAGCAGCCCGTGCAATGGTATGTTGTTCATGCCTGAACGGTGCTGCATTCGAACGGGCTGCACCGTTCGCCATCGCACACACCGAGGGATCGCCCTGGCGACCGCTGGCAGCGGCCGCCTCACTTGGGCCGGATCGCCCCGGCGTTCTCGAGCTTCGGCTGCGCCTTGCGCTGGAGACTCCAGCCGGTCAAGCTTCCGCCGGTGCCGCCTTTGTTTCGATTGCAGCGGCAGGATTCACCGGACGGACCTTGAACCACGCGGCATAGAGCGCCGGCACGAAGACCAGGGTCAGCGCCGTGCCCACCACGAGGCCGCCCATGATGGCCATCGCCATCGGTCCCCAGAAGATGCTCCGAGTCAGCGGGATCATCGCGAGGATCGCGGCCGCAGCCGTCAGCACGACCGGCCGCGCACGTCGCACCGTGGCCTCGACGATCGCCTGCCAGGGCGCGCTGCCTTGCGCGATGTCGTGGTCGATCTGATCGACGAGGATGACTGCGTTGCGCATGATCATCCCGCCGAGCGCGATCACTCCGAGCAGCGCGACGAAGCCAAATGGCGCATTGAACGCGAGCAGCGCCGGCACCACACCGATCAGACCCAGTGGCGCGGTCAGGAACACCATGAACATGCGCGAGAAGCTCTGCAGCTGCACCATCAGGATCAGCAGCGTCACGACGAGCATCGCAGGGAACACCGCGAACAGCGCCACGTTGCTCTTGTCGCTCTCCTCGATTGCACCCCCCTGTTCGATGCGGTAGCCCGGCGGCAGCGTATCCAGAACCGGCCTGAGGCCCGGCCAGATCTGCTGCGTGGCGTAGGGGCCCTGGATGCCGTCGGCCACGTCGCTGCGCACGGTCAGCGCGAGGTCGCGGTTGCGTCGCCACAGCACCGGGTCCTCGAAGGCCGCGTCCAGGCGCGCCACCTGCGACAGTGGCACCGTGTTGCCGTTGCGGGTGGGCAGGTTGATGTCCTGCAACTGATCGAGGGACAGGCGCTCCCCCGGGGTGGCGCGCAGCACGACGTCGACCAGGTCTTCGCCGCGCCTGATCTGCGTCACCGTCACGCCCGACAGCGCCGCCTGGACAGTGTTCGACACCTCGGCCGAGGACAGTCCCAGCAATCGCGCCTGGTCTTGATCCACCTGCACCTGCACCGTGCGCACCTGTTCGTCCCAGTCGAGATGGGTGTCGCGAACCAGCGGGCTGCCGCGCACGATGTCGCGCACACGGTGGGCGATCTCGCGCACCTGCTGGGCGTCGGGTCCGATCACGCGGAACTGCACCGGAAACCCGACCGGCGGGCCGAACTCCATCCGCTGCACCCGGCCTCGCACCTCGGGGAAGGCCTCTCCTGCGTCGAAGAGCGCGATCAATCGCTTGCGCAGCGCTTCGCGCTCGGGGATACCTGCAGTCTGCACGACGAACTGCGCATAGCCCGGGTTCGGCAGTTCGGGCCCCAGGCTCAGGAAGAAGCGCGGCGAGCCGGCGCCGGTGTAGGCGGTGTAGTCCTTCACGTCGGGGTCGGCCTCGAGCACGCGTTCGAAGCGTCTCACTTCGGCTGCGGTGGCGGTGAACGACGCGCCTTCGCGCAGCCGCAGCTCGACCAGCACTTCGCTGCGCGACGCGCTCGGGAAGAACTGCTGCTGCACCAGCCCCATGCCGGCACCGGCCAACAGGAACAACAGCGCTGCAGCACCGAGCACGGACCAGCGGTGCGCGAGTGCCCACTCGACGGTCCGGCGCAGGCGGGGGTAGGGCGAGGCATCGTGTGCTGCTGCCGCCTTGTCGCTCCTTGATCGAGGCAGCAGCAGCACACCGAGGTAGGGCGTGAAGACCACCGCGACGATCCACGAGGCGAGCAGCGCGACTCCCACGACCCAGAAGATGCCGCCGGCGTATTCCCCGGCGATCGATTTCGCGAACCCGACCGGCATGAAGCCGGCCACCGTCACCAGCGTGCCGGTGAGCATCGGCAGGGCGGTCGAGCTGTAGGCGAAGGTCGCGGCGCGGGCGCGGTCCCAGCCCTGTTCGATCTTCACCACCATCATCTCCACGGCGATGATCGCGTCGTCGACCAGCAGGCCGAGCGCGATGATCAGCGCCCCGAGCGAGATGCGGTCGAGCGCCCAACCCGCCGCGTGCATCACCGCAGCGACGATGCCCAGCACCAGCGGCACCGACGCCGCGACCACGATGCCGCTGCGCCAGCCCAGCGCCAGGAAGCACACCGCGAGCACGATGGCCAGCGCCTCCAGGAACGCCTTCTCGAACTCCCACACCGCTTCATCGACGACGCGCGGCTGATCGGCGTATTTCTCCAGGGACACGCCCAGCGGCAAGCCGGCCTGCAGGGCCGCGGTGGCGGCATCGAGCTGCTCGCCAACCTTGAGAAGATTCACCTGACGCGACAGCACGACGCCGAGCGCGATCACCGGCTCGCCGTTGTGGCGCACGGTGAACCTCGGCGGGTCTTCGTAGCCTGATGTCACTTCGGCCACATCGGACAGCCGCAGCAGCCGACCGCCCGCCTCGATGGGGATCGCGGCGACATCGGCCGCATCGCGCAGTGCTCCGCTGGTGCGAACGAAGGTGCGGTCCGCTGCGCCATCGACCGAGCCCGCTGGTTCGAGCATGTTCTGTCGTCCGATCGATTCGATCATCGCGTGCGGCTTCACCCCCAGCGAGGCCAATCGCCTGGACTCGAATTCGACATTCACCTGCTCGACCTGGCGGCCCATCACGTCGACCTTGTTCACTCCCGCCACCGCCTGCAGCGAGCGCTTGATGTCCTCCGCCAGCACCTGCGTTTCGGCCGGGCTCAGCTCGGGCGCGTGCAGCGCGTAGATCACGGTGTAGACGTCGGTGAACTCGTCATTGAAGAACGGTCCACGCACGCCTTCGGGGAACTGTGCTCGCACGTCGCCGATCTTCTTGCGCGCCTGGTACCACGCGGTGTCCAGCGCGGCCTTCGACGTGCCGCCCTTCATCCACAGCGTGAGCCCGCCATAGCCCTGCCGGGAGAAGCTGCGCACGTAGTCGATGTCCTCGATCTCCTGCAGCTCCCGCTCCATGCGGTTGAGCACCTGATCCTGCACCTGTCGTGCGCTGGCGCCGGGCCAGGCGACGACGGCCGTCATCGTCGGCACGTTGAAAATCGGGTCTTCCAGGCGCCCGAGCTTCGAGAACGACCAGCCGCCCACCAGCAGCGTGGCCAGCATCAGGAACAGCACCAGCGGCCGGTGCGTGACGGCCCACTCGGACAGGTTGAATGACTTCATGGCTTTGACGCGGCCGCCTTGGGTGCGCTCGCGACCTCGGCCGGCACCGACTTCGTATCGGATGTCGGCGCTGGCAGTGGTGCATCGAGAGGCCGCTGCACCGGACGCACGCGCATGGCGGCATCCAGCTTGTGCGCACCTGCCGAGACCACCAGCGCTCCGTCGGCGACACCGCTCACGCGCACGCGGTCGCTTCCCTGCGTCACCACGCGCACCGGCTGCAGCGCAAGGCGGCCTGCGGCCGGGTCGGCCACGATCCACACCGCGGGTTGACCTTGCGCCGAGACCAGCGCCGTCGCGGGCAGCTCGGCGGCCGATTCCGCTGAACCGGCGGGTGCCAGCAGCAGTTCCGCCGTCATGCCGATGCGCCATGTCTCGGGGCGGGGCTGCGTGATCGCGTAACGGGCGCGGAACGTACGCGTCGCCGCGCTGGCCCCCGGTGACAGCTCGCGCAGCCGCACAGCGACAGGCACACCGCTGCCGATGCGCGCGCTCGCGACCTGCGAGGGCAGCTCCTGTGCAAGCCGTTCGGGAATGTCGGCAACGATCTCCAGATCGCTCTCGCGCGCCAGCGTGAGCACCGCCTGTCCCTCGCCGACCACCTGCCCGGCCTCGAAGCGCCGCGAGGTCAGCACCCCGTCGAACGGCGCGACCAGCGTCGTGTAGCTGCTGCGGTTGCGTGCCAGGTCAAGCTGTCGCCGGGACTGGATGACGCGTGCGGCGGCTCCGTCGGCGCGGGCCTGCAGCCGCTCCTGGTCGGCTGCTCCGACCGAACCGTCGGCCAGCAGGCGCTTGAAGCGGGCGGCATCGCTGGCCGCCTGGTTCGACTCGACCTCAGCGGCGCGGAGCTGCTCGGCGGCAGCTTCGACCGCCAGTTCGAGATCGGCGGGATCGAGCCGCGCGAGCGGTTGGCCGGCGCGCACGCGCTGACCGACATCGACCAGCCTGGACAACACCTTGCCGCCGGTTCGAAACGCGATCTCGCTTTCGACGCGCGGTGCCAGCGTCGCCGTGTAACGGCGTTCGCCGGCTGCGTGTTCCAGTCGCACGGGCGTGACGTAGACCGCCTGCGCGACCGGCGTGGGAGCCACTGCTTCCGAGCAGCCGACGAGCAGCGCAGCGACGCTGCTCGCAGCCAGGGCAACCAGGCCACCGCGCGGAGCATGGGGAGTCGGTAGTCGATTCATTGCGGACTCGCTGAAATGGGCCGGCCGCCAGCGGCAGCCGCGTCCTTCGTATCGGGCATGCGCCAGCCGCCGCCGAGCGCCTTGTAGAGCTGTATGGCATCAAGTGCCAGCTGTGTCCGGTGTTCCGTGCGTGCCAGTTCTGCAGAGATCACGCCGCGCTGCGCATCCAGCAACTGCAGCAGGTCGATCTGGCCTTCAGTGCGCAGCGATTCGGCATGTCGAAGCGCGGTGCGGCTCTGCGACTGCAGCGCATCGAGCGCGTGCGCCCGCTCGCGTTCCTGGGCCAGGGCCACCAGGCTGTCCTCGACCTCCTGCACCGCACCGAGCACCGCACGCTCGTACTGCATCGCGCTGCCGCGCTCGCGGGCCGTGGCACGGTCCTCGGCCGCGCGCAGTCGCCCGGCGTTGAACAACGGCATCGAAAAAGCGAGCGCGACGTTGCTGTAGCGCACCGGCGAAAGCGCTTGCGAGTTGACGGTCAGATCCTGTGCGCCGAACAAGGCGGCGAGGAAGAACCGCGGAAGCAGATCGGCGCGCGCTTCACGGACCCGAGCCCCCTCGGCGGCAAGCTGGCGTTCGGCTGCGCGCAGATCGGGTCGCCGCGCCAGCAACTCCGCGGGCTGTCCCGGCGGCAGGGCGGGCACCTCCGGCAGCCGGGGTGCGACCCGCTCGTCGAGCATCGGCAACGGTTGCGTCGCACTGCGCCCGAGTAGCAGTGAAATCTGGTGCCCGGTGGTCGCGACCAGCGTGCGCAGCGGGGGCAATTGCGCGGCAAGCGACTGCGTCTCGGCTGCGGCACGGGCCACGTCGAACCGGCTCGCCAGTCCCTGGGCCTCGCGATTGCGGATCAGGCGCTCGGTGTCGAGTCGCATCTGCAGCAGTTCCTCGAACTGCTGCTGTCGCAGTCGCGCTCCCTGCCAGGCGAAGTACAGCCGGGCGACTTCGCTGGAGGCCAGCAGCCTGGCGCCTTCGGCTGCTTCGGCAGAAGCCTGCGCGTCGAAGTCGGCCGCGTCTGCCGATGCCCGGGCGGCACCGAAGACATCGATCTCCCACCCGAGGTCGAGCGAGACGCGCGTTGCACGGGTGTCCGGCGAGGTGCGCTTGTAGGCGTCGGGCAGACCGCTGCGCTGGTCGGAGACGCTGCCGTTCAGTCCGAGTGTGGGCGCCAGTCGAGAAGCTGCAGCGGTGCTGCCTGCGCGGGCCTGCAGCACGCGCGTGGCGGCGATGCGCACATCGAGGTTCGCCTGCTGCGCTTCGGTGACGAGCGCGGACAGCACCGGATCGTTGAAGGCTGCCCACCAGTTCGGGTCGAACGAGCCGGCATCGCTGCCCTGATGGCGGAACTCGGCTGTCTGCACCGCGTTGCGGGCGGAACGGGTATCCGGGCCATCGACCGGCGAAGCGCAGGCAGCGGCGAGCACCACGATGCAGAGACACGCGGCAAACCGCACCGTTCGATGCAGCCCGGCGCGGGCCGATGCGCATTGCGCGGCCGGGAAGGGATCAGGCCTGGCGGGCGGAGATCTTCTGTTCATGGGCAACGGCTTTCGGGTCGATCCGGACCTGCGACAAGGGAGCGGAGTTGACAATGTCAACCATGATCTCAAGCTTTGTTGACAGTGTCAACAGCTGGGTTCGCATCCGACATCATCGATGATCGGTCCGGTTGCCCTGCAACGCGAGTCAGACGGGACGGTCCCGTGCTAGGGTGCGTGCCGGAAGCGTGAACAGTCCCTGCGACGATGCCCAGGAAAATCGAAGAACCGATCGAGCTGAAGGAGGCCTGCGTGCGTGCGGCACGCGAGGTCATTGCCGAGCACGGCATCGAGCAGCTCAGCCTGCGCGAGGTCGCGCGCAAGCTCGGGGTCTCGCATCAGGCGCCCTACAGGCACTACCCCAGCCGCGATCATCTGCTGGCCGAGGTGATGCGGCGCTGCTTCGAGAGTTTCGCCCGCTCGCTCGACGAGCGACAGCGCAGCGGCGAGGGCGCCATCTGCGACCTGGAGTCGCTGGGGCGACAGTACCTGGCCTATGCCGCCGCGCACCCGCTCGAATACCGGCTGATGTTCGGCACCCCCTGGCCGGAACCTGCGGAGCACCCGGAACTCGTGCACGACGCGGTGCATGCCTTCGACGTGCTGCGTGGCGTGCTGCGCAGCCTCTACGGTGATGGCGCCGAAATGCGCTCGCAGGTCGACCTGCAGGCGATGTTCATCTGGTCCACGATGCACGGGCTCGCGAGCATCATGCAGTCGAATGCAATGGATTGCCTGACGCTTGCGCCCGGCGCAAAGGCGCAGGCCCCCGAATACGTGATGGACATGATCAGGCTGGCCCTCGGGCCCTGTCGTTGAGCGCGAAGCAGGGGGTCTGGGGCCGGCGGATGGGCTGACCGCCGGTGGTGATCACCGGCGGTGCCCGAGGCTGATCTTCGCCAGTGGATCAGTGATCGTCGGAATGATGGTCGCGATCGCGACCCTTCGACAGATCGATCTCGAACAGCGAGGTGGTGTCGCTGACCTCGTGCGCTGCTGCGACGAAGTAGCGCTTGCCTACTCGGAAGGCCTTCAACCCTTCGGGCGACACGTCATTGAGCACACCGTCACTGACGATCATGTCGATGAAGCGGGCGTCCCTCGGGTTGGTGATGTCGTAGACCGCGATCGCCGATTTCAGCGTGCGTTCCAGACCGATGAATGCCAGCACCCGTCCCTCGATGTGCAGCAGCGCCACGCCTTCGGGCTCGACACCCTTGTTGTCGCTGCGGCCATCGTCGTAGATGCCCCGGGTGATCGCTTCCCGATCGAGCTGGCTGCCGCTGTCGAACACGATGGTTCCTGCGGCGTCGCGGATCGAGAACGAGTGGCCTCCGAAGGTGACCAGCGCGCCCGCGGCTGAATCGACGTTGGACAGGGTCAGACGCGACAGATCGTTGCCTTCCGGCACCAGTTCGGCGGCGCCACTGCCGGCCGAGCCACGTCGCTCGTCAGCAGAATCCTCGCGCGAATCGCCCTCGTTGGCCATCACCAGGTAGGTGCGGTCCTTGTGGCTGTAGGCCGCGATGGTGTCGGGCTGGTAGAGACCCTTCACCGCCGCCGGGCGGAGTTCGATCCGCCCCGGAACGCCAGAGCCGTTTTCCTGATCGTGGGGATCGATCTCGTTGCCTGTCAGGCTGAAGTCCTTCAAGCCGAGGCTGTAGATCTTTTCGAAGCTGTCGGTCTTCAGGTTCAGCACCGCGATGCCATTGGCTTCCTGAAGGCCGACGTAGGCGTACCTGCCTTCCTTGTCGACGGCGATGTACTCAGGCTCCGGGCCGTAGGGCGTCATGTTGGGCCGGGTGGTGCCGTTGCCCAATGCCGGAAACTGCCGCAGCGTGTCGTATCCGACGATCGCCGGGTCGATCGGCAGTGTCTTGACGCTGCGCGACTTGACTTCGACGATGCTCACGGAACCCGCCGGGTCGACCTGCGATCCTGCATTTGGGGTCGCCTCGCTGGCCACCAGCACACGCTTGCCGTTCGGCGTGAAAGTCAGCATGTCGGGCAGCGAGCCGACCACCACGGGCTGGCCGCTCTGCGCACGGGTGCGGGTCTCGTAGAACACGACAAAGCCCGGCAGGCTGCGATCGATGCCGTTCTCGATGGCCAGAGCGGCCAGGCCGTCATGGATCGCGACGCTGTTGACCGCACCCAGGTTGGTCACATCGATGTGCGCCACCAACTGTCCGGTCGAGCGGTCGAGCACATCGACGCCGACGACGCCAGCCACCCACAGCGTGTCGGTGCGGTCGTCATACGCAACGATCTCGGCCTTCTGGCCGGCGACACCGCCGAGCGCATGGGCGTATTGCCAGACGCGGCTGATCTGGACGGCGGCGGTCTGCGGGTGCGCAACGGCAGCCGTGCTCAGTGCGCTGACAGTGAACGCCAGCGCGCAGGCACGCAGCAACGGACGCAGGGTGAAGGGCAAGGGCATCGAAGGACTCCATGGGAAACGGGAAGTCCAGGAGGTTCTGACATCGATGTGTCATCTTCATGACACATGAAGTGCCAAGGGGTTCTGTCCCCCTCGGTTCGGGGGCCGCATTCGATGCAGCGAGCCGCGTCGATGACCGCAACGGTCGTTCGCGTGTCAGGCGGGTGTCATCGCCCAGCCAAAGCGGCCTGTGCCTCCATCCTGTCGTGAGGGGTGGCCCGGTGCTGCCACCGCACGGCGAACCATGAGGCCTCTCCCAACTGGCTCGACACATCGATTCGGCCACCCATCGACTCGACGAGGCGCAGCGAGACAGTCAGGCCCAGACCGGTGCCCGGCACGGGTCCGTTTTCCTGCCCTAGTCGATCGAAGGGGCTTGAACAGCCGGCCGAGCCGTTCCTTCGTCAAGCCGGCAACGTTGTTCTGAACCGCCGTTCACGCAGCCGCGTTCCCGGCTGCTCCGGCACCGATCTCGACCTGGCGTCCCTCACGGCCGTACTTGATGGCGTTGCTGGCCCGTGCCGAATTGCAGAACGAGATGTCGCGCGGTGGCTGTGCCGCATCGAGACCGGTGCTCGACTTGAACCAGGTGCGGCCTGCGTCGACCAGCCCGATCAGTGTGATGGGTCGTCCGGTGACCTGTGCCTCCAGCACGGACGCGCTTGATTTCTGCGCTGGATCAAGAAGAGCGCGCAGCGACGATCCTGCGTTGACATGGATCACGCGTCGATCCGTTGCATGGCTTCATGCTTCGAGGGCCGTCATCATCTGCGCCTCCTGGCGCCGGCCCAATTTGACGAGCCCATGACCGATTCCCCATCGAAGTTCCCACGCCGCCGAACATTCGCGCTCATCCTTCTTTCCGTGCTGGTGATCGCGGGTTTGTCTGCGCGTTGGTGGCTCGGGCCCCAGGTGGCGGCCGAGACCGTGCAGCGGCGTGACTTCGTGCAGACCGTGGTGGCCAGCGGCCGCGTCGAGACGCCACATCGTGTCGACATCGGTGCCCAGATCACAGGCACGGTGGTGCGGGTTCCGGTCGCCGAGGGCCAGAGCGTGAAGGCGGGTGACGTGCTGATCACCCTCGAGTCGGCCGAACTGCATGCGGTGGTGCGTCAGGCCGAGGTGTCCGTTGTCCAGGCCGAGGCACGTGTGCGGCAGCTGCGTGAACTTCAGGCCCCGGTGGCCGAGCAGGCATTGCGGCAGACGCAAGCCAGTCTCGACAACGCCCGCTCGACGCTGCGCCGCAACCAGGACTTGTTCCAGAAGGGGTTCATCGGCGAGGCTTCCTTCGAAGACTCGCGCAAGGCCTATGAACTGGCCGATGCGCAGGTTCGGTCTGCGCAGAAACAGCTCGATGCCGCTCGCCCGGCGGGCAGCGATCATGCGCTTGCAGTCGCCGCTGTGGCTCAGGCCCAGGCCAGTGCCGAGGCGGCGCGGGCTCGCGCGGCCTATGCGGTCATCAGCGCGCCGGTGTCTGGCACGCTGATCGGCCGCAACGTCGAGGTGGGTGACGTGGTGCAGGCCGGCAAGGTGCTGATGACGCTGTCGCCCGCCGGCCGCACCCAACTGGTGGCTGAAATAGACGAGAAGAACCTGCGCCTGCTGGCACTCGGCCAGAAGGCGGTTGCATCTGCCGACGCCTACCCGCAGCAGCGCTTTGATGCCGAACTGGCCTACATCAATCCCGGCATCAACGCGCAGACTGGCGCGGTGCAGGTCAAGCTCGACGTGCCCGCGCCGCCATCGGTGCTGACGCAGGACATGACGGTGTCGGTGGATATCGAGGTCGCGAAGCGGCCCGGCGCGTTGCTGGTGCCCCTCAGTGCAATCCACGATGCCGACGGTCCCGAGGGCACCGAGGCCTGGGTGTTGCGCATCGAGGGCGGCCGGGCGGTGCGAAAGGTGGTCCGCCTGGGCCTGCGCAGCGGGGGCTGGGCCGAGTTGCTCGATGGCTTGAGCGAAGGGGATCGCGTGTTGCCGTCGTCGGCGTCCGTGCTCACCGGCTCGCGTGTGCGGGCGGCTGCATCCTCGGTGAACTGACGCTGCGCATGTTCACCGCCTGGGTGCCGTTCGAGTGGATCGTGGCGCTGCGCTTTCTGCGCGAGGGACGATTGCAGACGCTTTTCATCGTGGCTGGCGTCGCCGTCGGTGTCGGCGTCATCGTGTTCATGTCGGCGCTGCTGGCAGGATTGCAGGCCAACTTCATCAACCGTGTGCTGTCGGCGCAGGCACATATCCAGCTGCTGCCGCCGCAGGAGATCACGCGGCCGTTGCGCGGTGACCGTGGTGGCGCGGTTTTGCCTGGCGGCGAGGCTGAAGGCGCGATCGTGCAGCCGCCGCTCCAGAGACTGAAGTCCATCGATCAGTGGCGGTCGGTTGCCGCTCAGATCCGCGCGATGCCCGAAGTGCTGGTGGTTTCACCGGTAGCCGGCGGTTCCGCGCTGGCGATACGGGGCAACGTGAGTCGCTCGATCTCGCTCAACGGCATCGAGCCCGAGCTGTATTTCCGCATCGTCGATCTCGGAGCGAAGATCGTTAGCGGAAGCGCCCGCCTGACCGGCACCGACATCCTCATCGGCACGGAGCTCGCCAGTGACCTCGGCCTGGACGTTGGCGACAAGTTGCGCGTCAGCACCGCGAGCGGCGCCGCCATCGCGCTCACCATCACTGGCGTGTTCGACCTCGGAAACAAGGGTGCCAATGAGCGAAGCGTCTTCGTGGCGCTTCACACCGCTCAGAGCCTGCTCGGTCTGTCCGGTGGCGTGTCCAGCCTGGAGGTGACTGTGCGTGACGTCTATGCGGCCGAAGCGATCGCGCAGCGCATCACGGCCTCGACGGGCGTCGAAGCGGACAGCTGGATCAAGACCAGCGCGCAGTTCTTCGCTGCCATCAGTGCGCAGACCCTGGCCAACACCGCGATCCGATTCTTCGTCGGCTTGTCGGTGGCCTTCGGCATTGCCAGCGTGCTGGTGGTCGTGGTGGTCCAGAAGTCTCGAGAGATCGGCATCCTGCGGGCGATGGGCATCTCGCAGGGCCAGATCCTGCGCGTGTTCCTTCTTCAGGGGGGGCTGCTCGGGCTCGGCGGTGCCATGGTCGGCAGCGCGATTGGAGCGGGGGCCCTGATCCTGTGGCAGCGATACGCACGAAACGCCGATGGAACGCCGCTGTTTCCGCTGGTATTCGATCCCCATCTCTTCGCGGCGGCGCTGCTGCTGGCGATGCTCACCGGCCTGGTAGCCGCCTTTGCGCCGGCGTTGCGTGCCGCCCGTCTCGACCCGGTGGTGGCGATTCGTGGCTGACACCTCGCTTCTTGCCGCGCCAGCGGGTCTGGCGGCGCGCTCGATCGTCGTGTCTCTGCACGGTGTCAGGAAGGCGTACAACGCGGGCACGCCGATCGAGACCGAGGTGCTGCACGGCATCGACCTGACGCTGCTGCAGGGAGAGTTCTGTGCGGTGATGGGTCCGTCGGGCTCGGGCAAGAGCACCTTGCTGAACATCATCGGGCTGCTCGACCGACCGAGCGCCGGCACCGTGGCCGTCTGCGGCGAGGAAACCACTTCGCTTGATGACCGCGCTTTGACGCGGCTGCGCGGCCATTCGATCGGCTTCGTCTTCCAGTACCACCACCTGCTCACCGCCTTCACTGCTCTGGAGAATGTGATGATGCCGATGCTCGGTGCTGCAGGCTTCCCGAACGATGCGATGCGTCAGCGAGCCATCGAGTTGCTGGATGCCGTAGGTCTGAAAGATCGTCTGCACGACGGTGCTGGCAACCTCAGCGGAGGGCAGCAGCAGCGGGTGGCGATCGCGCGCGCGCTGGCGATGAACCCGGCGCTGCTGCTGGCCGATGAACCCACCGGCAACCTCGATACCCGCACCGCCGGCGAGGCGTTCTCCCTGCTGCGTCGCTTCAACCAGGAGCACGGTACGACGGTCCTGTTCGTCACCCACAACCCCGCGCTGGCCGAGCGATGCGACAAGACCATTCAGGTGGTCGACGGGCTGGTGGACGGATGATGTCGCCGTCAGCGCAGCGTGTAGCCGCGCGCATCCATGCAGGCCGCAACGGCGCGGTTGAAGACGTCGGCGTCGTTCATCGCATTCTGCTGGGTGGTTGCCCAGCGGTTGCAGTCCTGGCGGTCCGAGTCGGTCTGCTGGGTGCTCTGTCCGTTGCGGGGATAGATCACCGGATCGGGCGCTGGCTTTGCAGCAGCAGCCGGCAAGGGCGCCGGTTGCGCGTTCTCGATGCCCGGTGGCGGATCCACCACGGCATAGCCCTGACCCGGCGCCAGTGCGTAGTAGACGCCGTTCGCGTAGTAGTAGGGTGCCCCGCCGATCCACAAGGTGGCGTAGGCGGGTGGCAGCAGCGGAACGATCACACCGATCGGCGGCGCAATCACGACGAAGCGTCCGCCAAGCGCCCGGAACCACACGCCGCCATGGAAATAGAAGTGGCCCCCGCCGAAGCCGATGCTGATGCTGCCTCCTGGCAGCGCCGGGATCACCTCGCCATGTCGCGGGTAGTAGTGATCGTGTCGAAAGCGCTGGTCGAGCCACAGGTGCGGAGCACGGGTGTTGCGAGAAGGCGGCGGCTTGCGACCGTCGTGTCGATCCGCGGCGACCGTCGGGCCTACGGCAAGCGCCGATACAGCAAGGATCGCGACGATCGAGCAAGTCAGGAGTTTCATCATGATGAGCCCCATGCTGATGGGTGTGGATCGAACTCGGCTCACCTCGGCATGCGCGCCGAGTTGCCGCTGAAGATGCGCACATTGCAAGCGATGGGCACGTCGCGGCGATTGCGCTTGCGCAAGGAATTGCGTATTCGGGTGCGCGGTCCGGTTCCTCCGGGTCGATCCGCGCTTCACCTGCCGGCTCCACGATGATCTCAACCTGATGGGAACCGACTGGAGAAAATGGTTCAGTGAGCTCGCGCGACGGCGCCGCACGCTGCGCCATTTCGGGCGTCATCCACTGTTGGCCACGCTGGCCGGCCGCGGTCCGGTGGCTTCCGTGCCCGACCACGCGGCCTCCGAGTTGCTGTTGGTCGCCCGGGCCGAGCCTGCGGCAGCCATCGCTCGGCTGCGTTCGCATGCGGATGGCCTGAGCCCGCGTGAAGCAGCGGCAAGGCTGCGCCGCCACGGGCCCAACGAGGTCGCGCACGAGAAGCCGCTGCCTCCCTGGCTGCATCTGTGGCACTGCTACAAGAACCCGTTCAACCTGCTGCTGACCGCGCTGGCCGCGGTGTCCTGGCTGACACAGGATGCGAAGGCCACCGTGGTCATCGGGGTGATGGTCATCCTGAGCACCGGCATCCGCTTCGTGCAGGAAGGTCGTTCGCATCGCGCCGCGGATCGCCTCAAGGCGATGGTGAGCAACACCGCCACGGTGATGCGCCGCCCGCCGGATGGGGCGGACCCGGCGGCACCGGTTGCTGTGCCTGCACCCCGCGAGATTCCGCAGCGCGAACTCGTGCCCGGCGACGTGGTGGCGCTGTCTGCGGGTGACATGATCCCGGCCGATTGCCGGGTGCTGACTGCTCGGGACCTGTTCGTGGCGCAGTCTGCTATGACCGGCGAGTCGTTGCCGGTGGAGAAATTCGTCCAGCACGAAGGGGAGGGCGGCGGGCTGCTGGAACAGGGCAACCTGGTCTTCATGGGCACCAACGTCGTGTCCGGGGCGGCGACGGCGCTGGTGGTCGCCACCGGCAACCACACCTGCTTCGGAGCGCTGGCGCAGAGCGCATCGGCGAACGAAGCCGAGCCGAATGCGTTCCATGCGGGGGTGAACGGCGTGAGCTGGCTGCTGATCCGCTTTGCGATGGTGATGGTGCCGATCGTGCTGGTGGTCAGCGGGTTCGCGCAGGGGGACTGGTTGCAGGCCTTCCTCTTTGCGCTGTCGGTCGCGGTCGGGCTGACGCCCGAGATGCTTCCGATGATCGTGACCTCGACCCTCGCCAAGGGGGCGGTACAGCTGTCGCGCAAGAAGGTCGTCGTCAAGCGCCTGGACGCCATCCAGAACTTCGGCGCGATGGACCTGCTGTGCACCGACAAGACCGGCACGCTGACGCAGGACCGGATCGCGCTGGCGCGCAAGAGCGATCCGTTCGGCCTGCCGTCCGATGAAGTGCTGAAGTACGCGTTCCTCAACAGCTATTACCAGACGGGACTGAAGAACCTGCTCGACCATGCGGTGCTTGAACACGTCGAACTGGCCACCGAGTTGAAGCTCAAGCAGGACTACCGGAAGATCGACGAGGTGCCGTTCGATTTCGAGCGCCGGCGCATGTCGGTCGTGGTCTCGCTGAAGTCAGCCGAACTCGGCGAGCAGCACCAGCTGATCTGCAAGGGCGCGGTCGAGGAAGTGCTGGCCGCCTGCACCCGGCTGCGCATCGTCGACGCGACGGGGACACGTGATGTCGCGCTCGACGCGGACATGCTGTCGCGTGTGCAGCGCGCCGCACACCAGCTCAACGACGAGGGCCTGCGGGTGGTGGCCGTGGCGATCAAGACGCTGCCGGCGGAGCAGACCACCTACGCGATTTCCGACGAGTCCGAACTGACGCTGGTGGGCTCCATCGCCTTCCTCGATCCCCCGAAGGATTCCGCCGCCGCTGCACTGAAGGCCCTGGGCGCACACGGCATCCGCGTGGTCGTGCTGACCGGCGACAACGATCTGGTGGCCGCCCGGGTATGCCACCAGGTCGGCCTGGACGCGTCCACGGTGCTGCTCGGTTCGCAGGTCGAGGCGATGGACTCCGCGCAGCTGGCGAAGGCCGTCGAGCAGCACACGGTTTTCGCCAAGCTCTCGCCGATGCACAAGGAACGCATCGTGCGGGCGCTGCGAGCCAACGGACACGTCGTTGGCTTCATGGGCGACGGTATCAACGACGCCCCGGCGCTGCATGCCGCCGACATCGGCATCTCGGTCGACACCGCGGTCGACATCGCCAAGGAAGCAGCCGACATCATCCTTCTGGAGAAGAGCCTGCTGGTACTCGACGAAGGCGTCGTCGAGGGCCGCACGACCTTCTGCAACATGCTGAAGTACATCCGCATGACGGCGAGCTCGAACTTCGGAAACGTGTTCTCGGTGCTTGTGGCAAGCGCGTTCCTGCCCTTCCTGCCGATGCTGCCGCTGCAGCTGCTTGTTCAGAATCTGCTGTACGACGTCGCGCAGACCGGCATCCCGTTCGACAACGTCGACACCGAACTCGTCGGCCAGCCGCTCAAGTGGGATGCCGGCGGCATCGGCAGGTTCATGCTCTTCTTCGGGCCGATCAGTTCGGTGTTCGACCTGACCACGTTCGCCGTGATGTGGTGGGTGTTCGGTGCCGATACGGTTGCCGAGCAGGCGTTGTTTCACACGGGCTGGTTCGTCGTGGGCCTGCTGACGCAGACGCTGGTGGTCCACATGATCCGCACGCCGAAGCTGCCGTTCATCCAGAGCCTTGCGTCGGCGCCGCTGCTTGCGATGACGGCGGTCGTGATGGCGGTGGGGGTCTGGCTCCCCATGGGGCCTCTGGCTGCCCACTTCGGGCTGCAGCCCCTGCCGCTGGGGTACTTTCCCTGGCTCGTCGGTATCCTGTCCGGCTACTGCGTTCTCACCACGCTGATGAAGCGCCTCTACATCCGACGTTACGGCTGGCAATGAGCCAGGCGCACACGCCCACCCGTCCGGCCCGAATGATCGCTGCTGCGCAGCGGGCCCGACACCTCACGAAGGTTCCCGGATGACCTACATGGAATTTGCGGGCGATCCGTCGACGATGGAGGCCACGCAGGTCGCCAGCGCGCTTCAGGTCGACGTCGATCAGGGATTGACGCAGGCGGAAGCGTCGAAGCGCCTGGCGCAGTGCGGTCCGAACGCGTTGCGAGCCACGGCCACGCTGCCGGCCTGGCGCCGCTGGCTGTCGCACTTCAACGATCCGCTCGTGTTCCTGCTGCTCGGTGCGGCAGGCGTGGCGTTCGCCGCATGGGTCGTGGAAGGGCGCCACGGTGCCCCGGTCGATGCGATCGTCATCGTGCTGGTGGTCGTGCTCAACGCCGTGCTGGGCTACCTCCAGGAAGCCAAGGCAGCCAGCGCCGTGGCTGCGCTGGCGCGCATGACGGCCACGACCTGCACCGTCCTGCGCGATGGCCACCAATCGCGCATTCCGAGTGCCGGCCTGGTGCCCGGCGACGTGATGCTGCTGACTGAAGGCGATGCCGTCGGCGCCGACGCGAGGCTGATCCAGGTGGCGTCCGCGCAACTGATGGAAGCTTCCCTGACCGGCGAAAGCCAGTCGGTTCTGAAGGACGCGGCCACGCTGCCAGCGCCGGTGCCGTTGGGCGATCGCCTGAACATGGTCTTCAAGGGCACGGCGGTGGCGCAGGGCAGCGCCCGCGCGGTCGTGACGGCCACCGGCATGCACACCGAGGTAGGCTCGGTCGCCGCCCTGATGGACGCGACCCGGGACGCGCCGACCCCGCTGCAGCAGGAGGTCGCCCGCATCGGCCGCCGGCTCGGCATGGCGGCGCTCGTCGTGGCTGCGGTGGTCATCGTCACGATCCTGCTGGTGTCCGACATCCGCAGTGCGGCCGATGTGATCGAGGTGCTGCTGCTCGGTGTCTCGCTGGCGGTCGCGGCCGTGCCCGAGGGGCTGCTTGCGATCCTGTCGGTGGTGCTCGCGATGGGCGTGCAGCGTATGGCGCGCGAGAACGCCATCGTCAAGAAGCTGGCGTCGGTCGAGACGCTCGGCTCCGCAACGGTCATCGCCACCGACAAGACGGGCACGTTGACCCGTGCCGAGATGACGATCGTGCGCGTGATGACCGCGTCCGGCGGCAGCCATGTCACCGGCGTCGGCTACGCGCCGGAGGGGCGTGTCGAGCACCAGGGTGCGGTCCTGACTGAAGGCCCGGTGCACGACGAAGCCCGGCTGGTGTTGAGCGGTGGCAGCCTGGCGGGCAATGCCGATCTGCGCCAGGCCGACGATGGTGCGTGGGCGATCCAGGGCGACCCGACCGAAGCCGCCTTTCTGGTCGCCGAACGCAAGCTCGGCACCGACGCGCACCGCAAGCGGCGCTTCACGCGCATGGCCGAGATCGCTTTCACGTCGGACCGAAAGATGATGTCGACGATCGAGACCGATCACGATCAGGGCGATGCACCCGTGCTGATCACCAAGGGGGCTCCGGACGTGCTGCTCGCCCGCTGCACGCGAGCCCGTGTCGGCAAGGCGATCGTGCCGCTCGACGACGCGCTGCGCCAGCGCGTGCTGGCCGATGTCGACACGCTGAGCGACGCTGCGCTGCGCACGCTGGCGGTGGCGTACCGCCCCCTCGAGCCAGACGAATCACCGCAGGCCGAAGGCCTCGTGGCGCCATCGATCGAACGCGACCTGATCTACGTCGGCACCGTCGGCATCATCGACCCGCCGCGCACCGAGGTCGCTCTGGCGATCGGCGAAGCGCACCGTGCCGGCATCCGTGTCGTGATGATCACCGGCGACCATCCGCGCACCGCGCTGCGCATCGCGCACGATCTCGGCATCGTCGGCGGCGATGCCAGCGCGTTGACCGGCACCGATCTCGATGCGCTGGACGATGCGGCCTGGGGCGAAGCGGTGCGCACCACGTCGGTCTTCGCGCGCGTGGCGCCCAAGCACAAGCTGCGCATCGTCGCGGAGCTGCAGGCCGCCGGCAACGTCGTCGCGATGACGGGCGATGGGGTGAACGATGCGCCGGCGCTGAAGGCCGCGGACATCGGCATCGCGATGGGGCGTACCGGCACCGAGGTGACCAAGGAAGCTGCCAACATGATCCTGGCGGACGACAACTTCGAGACCATCGTCGTGGCCGTGAAGGAAGGGCGCGGCATCCTCGACAACATCAAGAAGTTCCTGCGCTACCTGCTGTCGTCGAACCTCGGCGAGGTGCTGACGGTCTTCCTGGGCGTTGTCGGCGCCGGTGTGCTCGGGCTCGCCGATGCGACGGGCGGCGTCGTGCTGCCGCTGCTGGCCACGCAGATCCTGTGGATCAACCTCATCACCGATGCCGGGCCCGCGCTGGCGATGGGCGCGGACCCGATCGCCGGCGACGTGATGGCCCGTCCACCGCGCAAGCGAACCGAACGGGTCATCGATGCGCGCATGTGGGCAGGCGTGCTGCAAGTCGGACTGGTGATGGCCGTGGTGAGCCTGCTGACGATCGACGCCTACCTGCCCGGCGGACTGATCGAGGGCGCGCACGACCTGACGCTGGCGCGCACCGCTGGATTCACCGTGCTGGTGTTTGCGCAACTGTTCAACTGCCTGAACGCGCGCTCGGAGCGTGCCAGCGCATTCGAAGGCATCTTCGCCAACCGCTGGCTCTGGGGGTCGATCCTGCTGTCGACGCTGCTGCAGGTGGCCGTGGTTCACGTCGGCGTGCTCAACGTCGCCTTCGGAACCACGCCGCTGTCGATCGAGCAATGGCTGGGCTGCGCCGCGATGGCCAGCGTCGTGCTGTGGTTCTCCGAGGTCCGCAAGTGGGTGCTTCGGGCAGTGTCCCGGCGCGGCGAACCGGCTCGCCGCTGAAGCGGCGGACTCGCGCAGCCCGCTGACCACGCCCTCGCGTCAGCGGGGCAGGGTTGACAGGTTCTGCGGCGTCGAGATCTCGCGGAATATGCCGCCGGTCGCGGCGCTGCCGCTGGTGCTGCCTTGCCCCTGCATGCGCGCCAGGCACGCCAGGCGCTGTGCTTCTGGCAACGGATCGCAGCGCCGAAGTGCGTTGTCGGTCAAGGCGGGGCTGCCGACTTGCAGGGCGCCCCGACGTGCAAGACAACGCACTTCGGCGCT
>Ga0116157_10001068_pt1 | contig 27636 bp, 25 predicted proteins | sample AD_UKC048_MetaG_FD_89882 | JGI IMG/M metagenome (GOLD analysis project Ga0116157, IMG submission 89882) | Active sludge microbial communities of municipal wastewater-treating anaerobic digesters from USA - AD_UKC048_MetaG | ecosystem: Engineered > Bioreactor > Anaerobic > Digestate | place: USA... | reverse complement strand
ATCCTGACCACTGACCGCTCCCGGTTGCAGCATATGGAAGAGCTGCCCTTTTCCGACAACGAACACGCCTGATCGCATCATACGAACCACCATGCGCCCACGGAACATCCTCCCCTTCGCACTACTTCTCCTTAGCGTATCAGTATCGCTGCCGGTCTCGGCGCAGGAGGCCGCTGCTGTTGCTGCACCCGCAACAACCGGGCTCTTGGAGAATCCCACCATGGAGACCAATTACATGCTGCTCGCCATGGCTGTGCTTCAGGTGGTCATCATCATCACCTTGTCCGGTATCATGAAGACGCTTGGAGGGACCGGGACCGTATGGGCCGACTATTTGAAGGGTCGTAAGATGTCCGCCGTGCTCGTCCTCGTGTTCGCCACCGCCTCGCTCAATGTGAGCGCCGCTGTTCCCGAACTAGCGATGATCACCACGCAAACCTTGATGTATTGGCTGATGTTGGCCAATGTCATCTTCTTCATCATCATCGTTTCTCAACTGACCGTCGTGCGTGGCATGGTGAAAGCGCTGAGCGGTCCTGAGGAGGAGGCTGCACGTAAAGCGGCGGAAGGACCATCATTCGCGGACAGCATCCTCAACAAACTCACCCGTACGGTGAAGGTGGAAAAGGAGCAGGACATCCTGATGCACCACGAGTACGATGGTATCCGGGAATTGGATAATGTGCTGCCTCCTTGGTGGCTGTGGCTTTTCTATGGCACCATCATCTGGAGCGTGGTATACATCTTCAACGTCCACATCTCCGGCACATGGTTGCATCAGGCCGATGAATATGAGCAGGAGATGGCCCAGGCCAAGGCCGATGTGGAGGCCTACCTCGCCAATGCGGCCGCTTCTGTGGATGAGAACACGGTCACCTTGATGGCCGAAGCCAATGATCTGGCGGCTGGGAAGAACACCTTCGTTACGTATTGCAAGGCCTGCCATGGCGAGAATGGCGAGGGTAATGCGGTAGGTCCCAACCTCACGGACGCTTATTGGTTGCACGGTGGTGATATCAAGAACGTGTTCACCACCATCAAGTACGGTGTGGTGGAGAAGGGCATGCAGAGTTGGAAGAAGGACCTGAAGCCAGCGGAAATGCAACAGGTGGCCAGTTATATCCTTTCCCTGCAAGGGTCCAACCCTGCCAATGCCAAAGCCCCACAGGGCGACCTCTGGAAACCCGCGGATGCGACCGTGCCAGCGGATAGTTCGGTCACCGCTGCCCCCGTGGACAGCGCTGCCGTGGCCATCGCACAGTGATCATGAACGACCTGCGATCCGGGGACGAACACCGTGATGAGAGCTTCCGCGACTCGATCGCGACCGTTGATAAGAGCGGCAAACGGGTATGGGTCTTTCCGAAAAAGCCGGGAGGGAAGTGGTTCAACAAGAGGGTCCTGGTAGGTTATACCTTGTTGTTGGTCCTTTTCCTCGGGCCCTTCATACGTATCAGCGGGGAACCACTCCTGCAGATCGATGTCCTTGAACGTCGGTTCGTCATTTTCGGGCAGACCTTCTGGCCACAGGACATTCATCTTTTCGTCCTGGCCTTCATCACAGGGGTCATCTTCATCGCGCTGTTCACGGTAGCCTTCGGTCGCTTGTTCTGTGGCTGGGTCTGTCCGCAGACCGTCTTCATGGAACTCGTCTACCGACGGATCGAATACTGGATCGAAGGAGATTGGAAGCAACAGCAGGCCCTGAACAAGGAACCGTGGTCCTTGGGCAAGATCGGGAAGAAGACGCTCAAGCATCTCCTGTTCTTCGGCGTCGCCTTCCTCATCGGCAACACGTTCCTGGCCTATATCATCGGAAGTGACCGGCTGATCGATATCATGACATCGGCGCCATCGGAGCACCTGGGAGGCTTCATCGCAATGCTCGTGTTCTCATTCCTGTTCTACGGAGTTTTCGCCTTCCTGCGTGAACAGGTATGTACGACCATGTGCCCATACGGTCGTTTGCAAGGTGTGCTGCTCGATCGCCAGAGCCTCGTTGTTGCCTACGACCATGTGCGCGGCGAAGGTCGCGCCAAATTCCGGAAAGGAGAGGATCGCACCGCTGCAGGTAAGGGTGATTGCATCGACTGCAAGGCCTGTGTGCATGTCTGTCCTACCGGCATCGACATTCGCAACGGGACCCAGTTGGAGTGTGTGAACTGCACGGCCTGCATTGATGCGTGCAACCATATGATGGAGAGTGTGGACCTGCCCAAAGGACTCATCCGATTCGCCAGCGAGGACGGAATTACGGCAAAGAAACCGTGGCAGTTCACCATTCGCATGAAGGCCTACACAGCTGTGCTCACCATCCTCATCAGTGTGATCCTCGGGCTCATCATCATGCGCAGTGATGTCGAAGCAACGGTGCTTCGCACACCGGGAATGCTCTTTCAGGAACAACCGGACGGCCGCATCAGTAACCTGTACAATTACAAGGTGGTGAACAAGACGTCACGCTCCATGCCACTGCGATTCGAACTCATCGGCACGCCGGGTGAGATCAAGCTCGTGGGTAAGGAGATCGCACTGGACAAAGCGGCTCTCGCTCAAGGCGCCATGTTCATCCACCTGGACCATTCCGCCCTTTCCGGCACCAAGACCAAACTTACGATCGGTGTCTATTCAGGTGAACGGCTCATAGAGGAGGTCACCACCACTTTCGTCGGACCAATTACCAAGCCATCATGAAATTCACTTGGGGTAACGCCATCTTCCTGGTCATGACCGCATTCGTGCTGCTGATGACCTCCTTCATGATCCGCGCTGCCAGCAATCAGGAGGAACTGGTGGCCGAGAATTATTACGAACAGGAGATCGCCTATCAAGGTGAGATCGACAAGCTGAATACCAGTGGTGCCTTGTCCAAGCCGGTAGTGATGGAAGTGGTGGGGGGAGCGCTGATCATCACCTTTCCCGATGAGGTCAAGGGCCTCCCCATCACGGGTGAGCTCTACCTCCAGCGCCCTTCCGATTCCCGAGCGGATGCGCATATCCCCATAACGTTGGACGCAACAGGTCGAATGGTCATCCCCTTGAACGGTCGGATGAAAGGCGCCTACAATGCGGTGCTTGATTGGAAGGCCGGTACGGTGGCCTATCTCAGCAAGGACCGGGTCCACGTACCATGATGACCATCGCTGCACCGGCGTTCCTGCTTGGACTGCTCAGCAGTGTGCATTGTATCGGCATGTGCGGCCCACTGGCGCTGGCAGTGCCCAGTCCCGGGAGATCGGCCTGGTCCCGGATGCGAAGTGCGTTGTTGCTCAACGGTGGTCGTGTGGTCACCTACGCCTTGTTGGGTGCGGCTGTCGGTCTTTTCGGCCGTGGTTTGGACATGGCCGGTCTTCAGCGTACGGTGTCCATCGCATTGGGTGTGGTCATCATCGTGGCGTTGGTGGCACCCGGACTGGTCAGCCGCATCCCGCTCTCCAATGGCCTAGCACGCTTGGTCCTCCAGCTGCAAGGGGTCATGGCGCGCCAACTCAAACGCACTTCCCCGGAAGGACTCTTCTTCACCGGGCTGCTCAATGGCCTGCTGCCATGTGGTATGGTCTATCTGGCTCTGGCTGGTGCATTGGCTCAGAACGGTCCCGGTCAGGGAGCCTTGTTCATGCTCCTTTTCGGGCTCGGCACTTGGCCATTGCTCGTTGGTCTGAAAGTGGGATCCACGTTCATCGGACCGGTTGTTCGCGCTCGGTTGCGCCGTGTGGCGCCCGCTGCCTATGCCCTCATGGCAGTGCTGTTCATCCTGCGCGGGCTTGATCTGGGTATTCCATACGTCAGTCCTTACCTCCCCGATGCGAACAGTGCAGCGGAGGTATGCCACACACCGGTGTTGGACTGATCAGCCCTGTTGCTGCGCGAGTGCCTTCTTGGCTTCGCGGAAATACTTGAAAGGGACCACCAGCATGCCGAAGCACTCACCGTCCTCCTTACCCAGGTGTTTGTGATGCACCTTGTGCGCCTTGCGAATGGCCAGGAAATATGGATTGGTGGTCTTCCGAAGCCACTTGATGCGCTGATGAATGAAGACCTCATGCACGAAGAAGTACAGCAGCCCATAGACAAGAATGCCAAGACCGATCCACAACCATGGGGTGTGTAGTCCCTTCAGACTGCCGACAATGAACAGGATCATGGAAGGCACCGCGAAGATCAGGAAGAACGCATCGTTACGTTCCAGGAAGCCATAGTGGTCCTTCTTGTGGTGGTCGCTGTGCAGGCTCCATAGCACGCCATGCATCACATACTTGTGCGTCGCCCAAGCCACGAATTCCATGATGATGGCCGTTACGGCCACGATCCCGATGATCATCCAAGTGTTCATGCCGGTCGAACAGACGCTATGTTCATTTGGTTCGCCCGGATCCTTCGAAATAAGCCTCCAAGGTGCGGAAGCGGAAGTCGAAGATGTCGGCTAGGCGCTGTTTCACAAAGATACCGTGTGCCAATTCTCCCAGCGGACCGAAAGGCATTTCATACTCCACCCGGTCCTTCATGAGCACTCCACCTTTCACGGCCTCGAACGTGTGCATGTGCCACCAACGTTTGTAGGGTCCTTTCACTTGGGTATCCACGAATCGATGTGGACCTTGTGCTTCCTCGATCAGGGTCACCCAGGTCAGAGGGATCCCCAACACGGGTTTCACGGTATAGGTGATGCGTTGCCCTGCATGGGTTGGACGGTCATCGAATGGCTCACGGATCACGAACCCGATTTCGGGTGGGGTGATCCGAGCCAGATTCCTCGGACTGCTGAAGAATTCCCACGCATCGTTCAACGTGATGGGTAGGAACTGGCTGCGCTCCAGGACGTGTTGGGCCATTACCGATCAACCGATGATCTCCAGTTCGGGATATCGCAGTCGCCACATCTCCAGTGCTTTCTTACTGGAGACCGTTATCACGGTGCGCGCATCAAGCTTCACCTTGATCTCCTTCACGCCCACTTTGATCGGGCGCTGCAGGATCAGTGCAGGTTTCTTGCGTGGCATGAGCGTCAGTATCTTGTGTTCAGCCAATGACCTCCAGCTTCGGATACCGCTGGCGCCAGAACTCAAGCGCTTTCTGGCTGGCAAGCGTTATGACCGTACGGGCGTCGAGGCGAACTTTGATGGCCTTCAGACCTTCTTTGACCGGTTGAGTGAGGATGAGGACCTTTTTCTTGCGTGGCATGGTTCAAAAGAGTTGAGTTTGTCGTTGTTCCATGGCCCGGGCACCTTCAAGACCCCGTTTGTAGGTCTCCAGCGCCCTGGCTCGGGCCATTTCATGAACGACCATCGGCTGCACATAGTTTGCCGAACCATACTCCGGAACCCATTTCTTCACATACTTTAACGAGGGGTCGAACTTCTCCAATTGCAGGCGGGGATTGAACACCCGGAAATAGGGCGCTGCGTCGCATCCTGAGCCCGAAGCCCATTGCCAACCGCCATTGTTGCTGCTCAGCTCGAAGTCCAGCAATTTGGCAGCGAACCAGGCCTCTCCCCATCGCCAATCCAACAACAGGTGTTTGGTCAGGAAGCTGGAGACGACCATGCGCACACGGTTGTGCATGAGCCCTGTGGCCTCCAGTTCGCGCATGCCCGCATCCACCAGCGGGTATCCCGTACGGCCAGCGCACCAACGGGCAAGGTCGCCCTCATCCTGTCGCCATTCGATGGCGTCATAGTTCGGCTTGAATGCACGCTCGGTATGAGGGAAATGCCAGAGGATCTGCATGAAGAACTCACGCCAGATGAGCTCGTTCACGTATTTCGGACTATGTGTCAGGCCTTCCCGCACCAGTTTTCGAACACTCACCGTTCCAAAGCGTAGGTGCGCGCTCATCCGACTGGTGCCTTCCACCGACGGGATATCGCGGGTCTGGTGGTAGTTCTGCAGTAGGGCGGCATCCAAATCGGATGGCAGGGCCATCAGGTCCGTACGGCGAAACCCCAATTCCTCCAACGAGGGGATCGGCGATGGAGCAGCCTTCCATAGGTTATCGAGGAGGAGCGCGCTTCCAAAGGGCTCGGCCAAATCGGGGTGGAAGAGGCTCTTCCACTTGCGCATGTATGGCGTGTATACGGTGTACGCACCGCCGTTGTCCTTGACCACTTCGCCCCGCTCGAAGATGCTGATGTCCTTGAAGGTCCGGAACGCGATCCCCCGCCTCGCCAGCAGTTCGCTCACGTCTCGGTCCCGTAGGATCGCATAGGGCTCATGGTCATGATTCGCAGTGACCGAGGTGATCTCGAAGCGTTCCAACAAGCGCTCCCAAACCTCCTGGGGTTCTCCATGCTCAACCAACAGCGTCGATCCGCGTGCCACCATCTCCTGCTGCATACGCTCCAACGCGCGATGGATGAAGTCCACACGACGATCGGCCTTGTCCTCCAACTTGGACAGGATCGTCGTGTCGAAAATGAACAGGGGCATCACGTTGCCATGATCCTGCAACGCGCGGAAGAGACCGTGGTTGTCCTCCAGACGAAGGTCACGCCGGAACCAATGGATGCTTATACGTGGTTTCATGGTCTCGGCTATTGAAGCCATTCTGTGTCGCTGAGATCGATCCGGTCCGGGCAAGTGCTCATGGTCACGCTAGCCATGGATCGGGATGGATGGGTCTTGGAAGGATCCACAGGAATAGTGCATGGAGCACCAAGCGGGCTCCTCATTTCTTCATGTAGGTCAAGAATTCGTTGCGTACCTCCGCCTCTTCGAAACGACCGCTGTAATGTGCGGTCAATGTGCTGCTGCATTCGTCCTTCACACCGCGCAACTTCACGCACATGTGTTCGGCATCGATCACAACGGCCACATCATCGGTCCGAAGAACCTGCTTCATCTCCGCTGCGATCTGTTCCGTAAGACGCTCCTGCACCTGAGGGCGTGCCGCGTAGTACTTCACGATGCGGTCGAGCTTGCTGAGTCCGATGACCTGTCCACTGCTGAAGTAGGCCACGGTGGCCTTGCCGAGGATGGGCACGAAGTGATGCTCGCAGAAGCTGTGCACGGTGATGTCGCGCTCCACCAACATGCCCTTGTAGTCGAACTTGTTGGCGAAGAGGGTGGGTGTCGGCTTGTTTTCCGGGTTCAATCCACTGAACACCTCATTGACATACATCTTGGCCACGCGCAAGGGCGTGCCTTGTAGACTGTCGTCCGTGAGGTCGAGTCCCAAGGTGTCCATGATGCCTTTGAAATGTTCAGCGATACGGGCCACTTTCTCGGTCTCTGAGAGATCGAAGGCATCCGCGCGCAGGGGTGTGTCCACCTGGCCAAGCAATTCCAATTGTTCCAACGGGTCGGTCTGTCCATGCAGCGCGATCACCGCACCGTTCTTCTTCATCAACATGGTGGTCAGGTTCAGTGGGGACACTTGTCGCGCGTTGACGCGTGGGCGCACACCTGGTCCCAGCAGGTGCGCAACCAGACCGTGTAGTGTTCCGGATGCACGGCCATGTCCGCCGCGATCTCGTGGAGATGCATGTAACGCCAATCCTCGGCCTCATCGGGATCGGGCGTGGCCACCCCCGACCATTGGCCGAACAGGACATGGTCGAGTTCATGCTCGTAAAGGCCGTTCTCGAAATGAGCCTTGTATAGGAAGCTGAAGCACGGGGCCACGTCGGTATCGATGCCCATCTCCTCACGGAGCCTCCTTCGCGCTGCATCCACCACGGTTTCATCCGGCCGGGGATGGCTGCAACATGTATTGGTCCATAGGCCACCGCTATGGTACTTTCCTACAGCCCGTTTCTGTAGGAGCAAGCGGCCTTGAACATCGAACAGGAAGACGCTGAACGCTCGGTGCAGCGCACCTTCCTGATGGGCACGCAACTTGCCCATGGTACCCACGGCCTCATCCCGTTCATTCACCAACAACACCAGCTCCTCCGTAGGATGGTCCATGTTCATAGTGCGCCGAAGCTGTGGCGTAGATAGCTGGTGGTGAGCAGGGCGATCTTGCGACGATTGCGAACGCGGACCCGTTCCTTCAGGATCCGGTCGAATGGCAGCGCCTTGATCTTGCGGAAGAGGTTCAGGTAGTAGACGTAGGCGATGTACACCCCGAACCGAGCACCTTTGGGTAACTGACGGATCCCGATGAGCGCCTCATCGAAGTCGTGTTGGATGTCCTCCTCGATCCGCGCCTTGGTGACAGCGTCCATCCGGTTCACATCGATGCCCGGGAAGTACGTACGGCCAAGGTTCTGGTGGTCGTCCTTCAGGTCGCGGAGGAAGTTCACCTTCTGGAAAGCAGCTCCCAACTTCATGGCCGCGGGCTTGAGCTTCGCGTAGAGCGCATGGTCGCCCTCGCAGAACACACGCAGGCACATCAATCCTACCACCTCGGCGCTACCCAGGATGTAGGTCTCGTAGCTCTGTTGGTCGTGTGCGGTGTCCCTGAGGTCCATGGCCATACTGTCCAAGAAGGTGTCGTACAGCTCCGCTTCGATGTGGAAGGTGTTCACCACCCGCTGGAAGCTATGTAGGATCGGGTTCAGGCTGATCCCCTCGGCAATGGACCGATGGGTGTCCTCCCGGAACCGGCGAAGCAGGTCCTGTTTGTCGTAGCCGTGGAACGTGTCCACGATCTCATCGGCGAACCGTACGAAGCCATAGATGGCGTGGATCGGCGCATGGAAACGCTTGTCCAACGAGCGGATCCCCAGTGAAAAGGACGTGCTATAACCATAGGTCGTGTGCTTGCTTGCTTTCTGGCACACCTGATCGAAGAGCGCCACGCTGTTCATGCGTTCATGGGTTGAGCAGCTGCCTTACGGCTCGCCACGGGATGTTCGTTCACAATGAGGTCTGCGACCACCTGACCGCTGATGATGGCCGGTGGCACTCCTGGTCCGGGTACGGTCAATTGCCCGGTGTAGTAGAGTCCTCGGATCTTCTTGCTCTTCATGCTCGGACGCAAGGGACCTGTTTGCAGGATGGTGTTCGCCATGCCGTAGGCATTGCCTTGGAAGGCGTTGTAGTCCGATCGGAGATCGTTGATGCTGTAACTGCGCTTGAGGATGACGTGGGACCTGGGGTCGAAACCCAGGTGTTTGCGCAAACGATCCATGACGATCCCATAGTACCGCTCGCGTGTCGTATCGTCGTCGGGGAGGCCCGGCGCGATGGGGATGAGGATGACCATGTTCTCACAACCGTCCGGTGCGACACTTGGATCGGTCTTGGAGGAACAACTCGTGTAGAACAACGGTTTGCTCGGCCAAATCGGTCGGTCGTAGATCTCCACGGAGTGCTGGTCCAATGATTCGTCGAAGAAGAGGGTATGGTGTTCCAGATCAGGGAGCCGACGGTCGAATCCCAGATAGAACAGCAGACCCGAAGGAGCCATCGTCCTTCCTTTCCAATACGATGGGCTGTAGGCGTTCATGCCCTTTGGCAGAAGCTCTTGATCCACGTGATGGTAATCGGCACCCGCCACCACCACATCGGCATTCAGTATGCCCTTGCTGGTCTCCACACCCACGGCCCGTCCACCTTCCACCACCACACGCTTCACGGGTTCGCTCAAGCGGATCACCGCTCCGTTCTGCTCGGCGACCCGCACGAAAGCATCCACCACCTTACCCATGCCGCCCATGGGATACCACGTACCCAGTTCCATGTCGGCATAATTCATCAGGCTGTAGAGCGCCGGCGTGTTCTGCGGTGCCGCTCCCAGGAACAGCACCGGAAATTCCATAAGCAGGCGCAACCGTTCATCAGTGAAATGAGCGCGCACATGCTTGCGCAACGAGCGGAACACCTTCGTCTTGAGCAAACCACCGATCAGACCGGGATGCATGTATTCGCTCCAAGAAAGAGAAGGCCGATATACCAATTCACCCATGCCGAGTTCATACTTCAATTTGGCCTCGGCCAAGAACCGTTCCAACTGTGCACCTGCACCGGGCTCCTTGCTGTCGAAAAAGGCCCGCAGTGCTACGGGGTCCGCAGGCAATGCCCATTTCTCCCCTGGTCCGAAGACCACACTGTACGAGGGGTCGAGACGGACCAGTTCATAGTGCTCCATCACTGCGGTTCCTTGCTCACGGAAAAAGCGTTCGAACACTTCTGGCATCCAATAGAAACTTGGACCCATGTCGAAGGTGAACCCCATTTCGCTCCATGTGCGTGCCCTACCCCCCGGCGTTGCGTTCTTCTCCACCACGGTCACCGCATAACCTTGACGCCCGAGTGAGGCCGCTGCGGCCAAGCCGGCGAAACCGGAACCGATGACAATGGCGTGGGGCATCAGGCGGGGACGTTCTTATCGGTGAGCATTTCCATGAGGCGTTGACGGGCTTGGAAGATGCGGCTTTTGACCGTGCCGATCGGTATACCCAAGTGTTCGGCGATCTCGTGGTACTTGTAGCCCTCATGGTGCATGGTGAAGGGCGTGCGGAAGGCCGGGTCCAATTGCTCCAAGCTACGCTGTATCTCCGACATCTTCATCGAGGCCTCGGTACTCGCGGGTGTTTGTACCCGACGGACCTGCTCACGCTCCCTATCCACATTGTCCATCAAAGCCTTCTTCCGCTTGTTGCGTCGGTGGTCGTTGATGAACGTGTTCTTCATGATGGTGTACAACCACGCCTTGAAATTGGTGTTGTCCCGGAACTTGTCCCGGTAGGTGAGCGCGCGCATCAAGCTCTCCTGAAGAAGGTCCGCCGCATTCTCACGGTCCTTCGTCAAACTGAGCGCGAAGTAGTAAAGTTGCTGACGCAAGCCGACCAGTTGCTGTTGGAACTCGAGGGTGGACATAATGTGATTTGTTTAATGTATTGCTCGAAAGAGTGAACAAAGATTGCAACCATTGTTTCATCTTTCCAAGAAAACCTTAAACAAAATGGATCTGCCATGACAATTGGGGGACCAAACCACCTACTTCATTTATGTAAGTAATTGACCACCAGGGTATTGTGTTGTGCGTTATCGCGTAGGACGAACAACGCTCCGATCTGGCTGTTCCACCCGTTTGGCCCATCCGCTGCTCCCATGAGAACCTTTCTTGCCGGTCTTGTCCTTTCACTTGTTCCAGGTCTTTCATTCAGCCAGGCCGTGGTGAAGGGGCTGGTGAGCGATGCGCGTACACGCGCCGCACTGCCTTTTGTGAACGTGCTCCTGGATGGTACCACGCAGGGGGCCACCACCGATATCGACGGTCGCTTCTCGATGAGCGACGTGAAGCCCGGGCTGTACAATATCGTCGTATCCTCTGTGGGTTACCAGCGCCGCGTGATCACCGAGGTGCAAGTGGGAACGGCCCGCCCCGTCGAGCTGGAGATCGCGTTGGAGCCCTCCGCCACCGAGCTCAAGGAGGTGGAGATCACCCGCAAACCCTTCACACGCACCCAGGAAAGTCCGTTGTCCGTGCGCACGATCGGCTCGGCCGAGATCATGCGCAACCCCGGTGGCAACCGCGACATCAGTAAGGTGATCCGGGCTCTTCCCGGCGTGGCCAGCACCGCCAGTTTCCGTAATGATATCATCATTCGAGGTGGTGCACCCAACGAGAACCGCTTCTACCTTGATGGCATCGAGGTGCCCACTATCAACCACTTCAGCACGCAGGGCTCCAGCGGTGGGCCTGTGGGCATGATCAACGTCAACTTCATTCGCGAGGTGGATGTGATCACCGGCGCGTTCCCCGCCGCGCGCGGCAATACCCTGAGCTCCGTCTTCGAGTTCAAACAACCCGAAGGCAACACCGAGAAGCGCACCTTCACCTTCATGCTCGGCAGCAGTGATCTGGGATTCACATTCGATGGACCCACAGGCAAGAACGCCTCCACCATCATCTCCATCCGACGTTCCTACCTGCAGTTCCTCTTCCAAGCACTGAAGCTGCCCTTCCTACCCATCTACAACGATGCGCAGTTCAAGCATACCATCCGCATGGGGTCCAAGGGAAGGCTCACCTTCATCGGCCTCGGCGCGTATGACAATGTGGAGTTGAACCCTTCGGCCAACGACGGGGTAACTGATGCGGAACGCTTCGAGCGGAACCGCTACATCCTAGGGAACATCCCGGAGAACGACCAATGGAACTACACTGTGGGAGCGCGTTATGATCGCTTCGTAGCCAAAGGGTTCCACACGTTCGTGGTCAGCCGGAGCCACCTCTTCAACGAGGCCAGCAAGTTCAGGAACAACGATGAGAGCGACGCATCCGGCTTGCTGTTGCGTTATGGCAGTCAGGAGGAGGAGAACAAGTTCCGCTACGAGGCCATCATGAACTTCGGCGCGTGGCGCTTCGTGGGCGGGGTGAACGCGGAGCATGCGCGCTACAGCACGGACACCTATACCCAGCGCGTGATCGCCGGCAACGCAGTGATCGTCGATTACACCAGTTCGCTCTCCCTTGACAAGTTCGGGGGCTTCGCCCAGTTGAGTCGCACCTTCGGCAAGCTCTCCAGCTCCTTCGGCCTGCGCTCGGACATCAACACGCTCAATGTGAACATGAGCGACCCGATCGATCAGCTCTCGCCTCGACTCTCCCTGTCCTATGCGGTGAACGATGCCTTCACCATCAATGCCAATGCCGGGCGTTTCTACCAACTCCCTCCCTACACTGTGCTGGGCTTCCGCGATCCAGCGGGCAGCCTGCTCAACCTGCAGCGGGGCATCCGCTATATCCAGGCGGACCACGTGGTGGCCGGTGTGGAATACTACACACGCGACAATGCGAAGTTCTCCGTGGAGGGCTTCCACAAGTGGTACGACCGCTACCCCTTGCTGGTGGACAAGGGCATCAGCTTGGCCAACCTCGGCGGTGACTTCGGGGTCATCGGGAATGAGCTGGCGTCCCCCGATTCGCGCGGTCGTTCCTATGGGGTGGAGTTCCTCGCGCAGCAGAAGCTGTACAAGGGCTTCTACGGGATCCTGTCCTACACCTTCGTGAAGAGCGAGTTCACCAATGCCGACGGTCGTTTCGCCCCCAGCAGCTGGGATTATGGCCATATCCTCAATGCCACGGCCGGCAGGCGCCTCCGCAAGGATTGGGAAGTGGGCCTGAACTTCAGGCTGCAAGGCGGTGGCCCCTACACACCCTACGATGTGGGACTCTCGTCGCGTATTCCCATCTGGGACGCCACCCAACAAGGTGTACTGGATTTCAGTCGCATCAATACGGAGCGACTGCGCATCTTCACCCAGTTGAACGCCCGCGTGGACAAGCGCTACTACTTCAAAGGCTGGACCCTCAACGTATACTTCGATGTGGAGAACGCATTGGGGTCCGAACTCCCGGGCGTTCCCTTCGTGGACGTGGTGCGTAACGCTGCGGGCCAACCCACCGTGGACCCTGCCGATCCTTCGCGTTACCTGACCCGGATCGTTCCCAACGACGGAGCCACTGTCATCCCGAGTATCGGAGTGATGGTGGAGTTCTGAAAGAACGGTTCCGGTCGCCTGATCCGATGTCACCTGTCGAGTGGCAACACTGTAACACTAGGTGTGTGAGGGATCCTCTGAACGCGTAAAAGGATGGCAAAACACGCAAAAAGCCCCACATACGCGGGGCTTTTGTGGGACGTACTGGATTCGAACCAGTGACCTCATGCGTGTGAAGCATGCGCTCTAAACCAGCTGAGCTAACATCCCAGTATTTCAATCGGACCGCAGTATGCCGGTCCTTGTGGAGGCAGCCGGATTCGAACCAGCGACCCTCTGCTTGTAAGGCAGATGCTCTGAACCAGCTGAGCTATGCCTCCGAACGGGCCGCAAATATAGAAGTTCTCCTCACACCACTTCGGCCACTACGAATACACTGCCGGTGACCAGCACGAGGTCGTTGTGGGTGGCTGCTTTCCGGGCGGCCATGTAAGCTTCTTGAACACTCGCGAACACCGTGCCTCGCAGGCCATGAACCGCGGCTTGGTCCTTCAAGGCTGCAGCATCCAGACCGCGCGGGATATCGGCTTTGCAGAAGTAGTAGCGGGCACGTTGGGGCAACTCGGCCAGGACCGCGCTGATATCCTTATCACTCACCATGCCCAACACGATGTGCAGTTCCTCGTAGGGTGTGCATTCCAACAGGCTCCTGATCACCCGGATCCCGTCCACATTATGCGCCACATCGGCAATGGTGAGCGGTGGTTCCGCCAGCACCTGCCAGCGCCCTTTCAGACCGGTGTTGTGCACCACCCGTTGGAATCCGCGCGCGATGTGCTCCTCCTGCAGGTTCCAGCCCTTGTCCTGTAGGATGCCCAGCGCCGCAAGTGCTGTGCGTGCGTTGCGCACCTGGTGCGCACCCTCCAACGCGCTGGGGTGGGGTAGGGGGGACTTCTGATCGACGAAATGAAGTGGGGAACCCTGATCGCTGGCCACTTGCTTGAACACATCGGCCACCGCTCCTTCCGCCTCGCCAATGACCACAGGCACACCCGCTTTGATGATCCCCGACTTTTCCCGAGCGATGGAGGGAAGGTCAGGCCCAAGGAACTGGACATGGTCCCAGCCTATGTTGGTGATCACACTGACCTCGGGAGTCACCACGTTCGTGCTGTCCAAGCGCCCACCCATGCCGGTCTCGATCACTGCGATATCCACGCACTGCTCACGGAACCACCACAAGGTGAAGGCCACACCCCACTCGAAGAACGACGGTTGGAGCGGCTCCAAGCGGGAGCGGTGCCGGGTGACGAAGTCGACCACCAATTCCTCCGGTACCATTTGCCCATTGATACGGAAGCGCTCGCGGAAGTCCTTCAGGTGGGGCGAGGTGTGCAGGCCCGTGCGATACCCGGCCTCCTGCAAGGTGCTCGCCAGCAAGTGACTGGTGCTTCCCTTGCCATTGGTGCCTGCCACATGGATGCACCTCAAGTCCCGCTCGGGGTGGTCCAAGGCTTCCATCAGTGCCCACGTGGTACCCAGGTCGGCCTTGTAGGCGGCCGCTCCGATGCGCTGGAACATGGGAAGCTGCGCGTAGAGGTACGCCAGCGTCTCCGCGTAGGTCATTCGAGGATGAAGACGAAGGTCATTTCGCCCTTCTGCTCCGCCTGTCCATTGGGATCGGCGGTGAAGGTGCATTGCAGCGCGGCCTTACGGGCCAAGTTGAACAGCACCTGACTGGTGGTGGTGCTGCGATCAAGGTTGAAGGCCACCCGGGTCACCTTGCCACTGCGATCCACGAAGATGTCCAGCGCCACCTTGCCGCCTTCACTAGGCTTCTCACTGATACTGGGTCCCCGCATGAAGCCGCGGCCATCCAAGCGGCCATTGAAGCCCTTGCCACTGAAGCTGCCGATACCGCCTCCTCCGGGCTTTTCCCCCGGGGTGTCGTTCCCACCTGGTGGGCCGTTGGTAGGCGCACTGCTGGGGTTGGTGGATGGGTTGAAGAGCGCGTTCGGATTGGGCTTGGGTGGTTTCGGCGTCTCGGGCTTCGGCGTTGGCTTCGGGGTGGGCTTCACCGGTTTGGGCACTTCCACCTCACTGGCCTCATCGGTGACCACATCCTCGGGTTGTGCGGGTGCTGTCACGGGTGTGGCGCTCTCCTGCGGACTGCCGGGGTTGGGGTCGGGGTCGCCGCCGGTGAGGCCTCCTGCATCCTCAAAGGCGAGTTCGATCCCCACTTCTGGAGGAATCGGGTTGGGCTGCGAAAGGCCGAAGAACAAGAACAACAGGACCATCAATACGTGCAGCACCAACGTGGTGATGATGCCCGTTCGGCGGTCGCTCTGTTGCTGTTGGATGCTGATCGTGCTCATGTGCGTGGTCCGGTTCTGGTCCTGGGTCGGCCCACCCTCGTGTGCCGCTGGTGCGGCGACCCACTCGCTTGCGCTCGTGGGCGGGCGCGACATGTCGCGCCCTTACTCGGGTTTGGTGGCCAGGATGATCTTCCACTTGTTGCGTTTGGCAATGTCCAGCACACTCACCGTCAGTCCCGTGGGAACGCTCTGGTCCACATGCATCACAATGGATTGATCGCCAGCATGCTTGCTCATCTCATCCTTCAATACACCCTCCAGGTCCGCAGGTTCGATCATGGCGTTATTCACACTGAAGTGCTCCTCCGCATCGATCCGAACGGAGACCTTGGGCTTTTCCTTGGTCTTGTTGGCGCTCTTCGGCAGGTCGACAGGTAATGCATAGGGGCTGACCAAAGTGCTCACGATCACGAAGAAGATGAGCAACAGGAAGACCAGGTCGGTCATGGAGCTCATGTTGAACCCCGCGTCCACCCGGTGTGTGCTTCTCAGTCCCATGGTCCCTTATTTGGCAGGTGAATCCAATACGTCCATGAACGCGATGGTGGTGGCCTCCATGTTCTGGATCACCTTGGTCACCCGCGCCACAAGAGTGTTGTAGGCCACATAGGCGATGATGCCCACGACCAGGCCTGCCACGGTGGTCACCATGGCTTGCATGATACCGCCGCTCAACGCGGAGATCTCCACGCCAGCGCCACTGATCTTCATGGTGTGGAAGGTGACGATCATACCGATGACCGTTCCAAGGAAGCCAAGCATTGGTGCTGCACCAGCGATGGTGGCCAACACGCTCAGCCCTTTCTCCAACTGATAGATCTCCAACTTGCCCGCGTTCTCGATGCTCACCTCGATGTCCTTCAAGGGCTTTCCAATGCGGCTGATGCCCTTGTCCAGCATACGGGAGATGGGAGAGGAGGTCTGTGCGCAGAGGTTGCGGGCACTATCGATCTTCCCCTCGTGGATGTAATCCTTGATCTTGTTCATGAAGTCTTTTTCCTCCTTCAATGCTCGCCGGATGGCCAGGCTCCGTTCGATGATGATGTAGAAAGCCATCAGCGACATGATGCCCATTGGACCCATGATGTACCATCCGCCATCCACGATGAGCTGCCAGATGGAGATGGTCTCCATCACGGGTTCGGGTGTGGCGACAGTCTGCTGTTCGAGAAGTTCTCGAGCCGATTGTTCGATCTGGGTGAAGAGCGGGAAGTGCATCGGATGGTTCGGGTTGGAATGGAACGAGCGCAGCGCCCGTTGAAGTATGTTCAGTTCAGTTTTGCCAAAGCGATCTCGAAGCCTGTTCGGGTCAGGTACGTGCGCTCGCCATGGCGGTCATGTGTCTGTTCCAGTGCGGTGCCGATGGTCCGGCTCACATCCTCGAAGATGGCCTGGTCCCCCAGGTCATTGCCGGGTTGCATGCAGTACGCGAACACCCGGGCCATGCCGCAGTTGGCGATGAAGTCCGGGATCACGCTCACCTTGCCATCGGCCTGCTCCGCAATGGGTCCATAGAAGATCTGCGGGTCGGCGAAGGGCACGTTGGCGCCGCTGCTGATCACCTCCAGACCAGCGGCTACCATGCGGTCCACCTGCTCCATGGTCACCAGGCGACTCGCGGCGCAGGGCAGGAACACTTCGGCACCGATGTCCCAGATGCGCGCGTTCACCTCCTCGAAGGGCAGCATGTCCTGCATCCGCAGCTGATTGCCCGTCTTGTCCATGAACAACGTGCGCACCTGGTCCGCGCTCAGGCCTTCGGGCAGCAGCATGCCACCCACCCGGTCGATGATGCCCACGATGCGTGCACCTTCCTTTGCCAGGTAATAACCCGCCGCTGCGGCCACATTGCCCCAGCCCTGGATGATCACCCGTTTGCCCTTCAGGTCGCCGCCGTAGACGCGGTAGTAGTGGCGCACGCTTTCTGCCACGCCCCAGCCGGTGACCATGTCCGCCACGGCATATTTGCCGGCCACGGGCACGTAGTTGGTGTCATCCACCACTTTGCTCACGCCCGTGCGGAGCTGGGCGATGGCCTGGCTCTTAACGACCTCATCGGTCCCGATGTGGCCGTTCACCACACCTTCCTGTGGGTGCCGCAGACCGTAGCGTTCGGTGATGGGGATCACGTCATGGAGTTCATCCACGTTCAAGTCGCCACCCGTGCCGTAGTAGGTCTTCAGCAGGGGCATCACAGCCTTGTACCAGCGGTCCAGTACGGCGTTCTTCCGCGGGTCCGCCGGGTCGAAGTCGATGCCGCTCTTGGCACCACCGATCGCCGGTCCGCATACGCTGAACTTCACTTCCATGGTCTTGGCCAGGCTCTCCACTTCGCGCTTGTCAAGACCCTTGCGCATGCGGGTGCCACCACCGGCCGCGCCGCCACGCAGGCTGTTGATCACCACCCAGCCTTTGGCGCCGGTAGGGGCATCGTTCCATTCGAATACGATCTCGGGGGCACGCTCTTCAAAGCGGCGCAGGGCATCACGCATCACAGGTTCCGGTTGCAAGTGGGGCGAAGGTAACCGGTGCGTTCCGCTGACCTCCCCACACGTTCACGGTGATTAACACCGGACTACTGTTAATTGATACGGTATACTGAACCTCCGATGCTATCCTTTACGGCCCCGGTAACACTGGCCAGGGCATTGACCTCCTTGCGTATCCGGAGCACACCCAGTAATGCGAAGACCAGGGCCTCCTTGAAGTCCACGGTCCGGATATCAGGTACCTCGATACGGGTGGTGTTCAGGCTGCGTAGGCGTTCCAGCAGGAACGTGTTATGGGCGCCGCCGCCGGTCACCAGCACTGGTCCCTCGGCGAAGGCTAGTGCTGTGGCCACTTGCTGCGCGATGTGCTCAGCAACGGTGGCCATCCGATCAGGTAGATCTGCTTGCACCGCGATCAGCGGTTTCAGCCATGCATCGAACCACTCGCGACCCAATGATCGCGGCGGAGACTGGTGGTGGAAGGGTAGGGCGTTCAGCGCGTTCAGGAGTTCCGGGATCATCCTGCCGGTACGTGCCAATGCACCATCCTTATCGAAGGGTACTCCTGCCTCGTTCGCAAGGAAATTCAAGGCCTGGTTTCCTATGCAAACATCGTAGCCGGTCACCTTGTGATCACTGTGCAGCGCGACATTACAGATGCCGCCGATGTTCAGGAAGGCCTGATGATCGGGGAAAAGGAGCTTCTCACCCAGTGGCACCAGCGGCGCGCCCTGCCCTCCCAGCGCCACATCCATGCTGCGGAAGTCGCAGACCGTGGTGGTGCCTGAAATGGCTGAAATGCGCGCGCCACAGCCGACCTGTGTGGTGAGCCCTTCCTCAGGCTTATGGAACACGGTATGGCCGTGGGATGCGATCAGGTCCACGCTCCGGCCGTTCATCAGGTCCCGGCAGGCCTGTCCGATGCGGTCACCGAGGTCGCGATGCAGGCGTGCCAGGTCCAGCGCGCTGCCCTCCATGGCGTGCACCAGCCTCTGCTGAAAGGCCTGGTCGTAAGGAACCGTTAGGGCCTCCCGGATGTTGAAGCTCCAGTCGCCCACGTCATGGACCAGCTCGCACCAAGCCACATCAAGCCCGTCGAGCGAGCTTCCGCTCATCACGCCGATGACCTCGTACCGATCCGCTCCGGGGGCTTCCATGACGCGAAGTTACCCCCTACTTTTGCGCTCCCTTGAACAGAATTCCCATGCAGGATACCACCACCCTCGCCGGCCTCAATTTCGAACTCTCCGAGGAGCAGATCGCAGCCCGTGATGCCGCCCGTGATTTCGCCCAGAACGTGCTGAAGCCCGGCGTGATCGACCGCGACCGCGAGCAGCGCTTCCCCGCCGAGGAGATCAAGCAGCTCGGTGAGCTCGGTTTTCTGGGCATGATGGTGGACCCCAAGTACGGCGGCGGTGGCATGGACACCATCAGCTACGTGCTGGTGATGGAGGAGCTGAGCAAGGTGGACGCCAGCGCCAGCGTTGTGGTTAGCGTGAACAACTCGCTCGTGTGCTGGGGTCTGGAGACCTTTGCCAACGAGGAGCAGAAACAGAAGTACCTGGTGCCCTTGGCAAAAGGCGAGAAGATCGGCGCCTTCTGCCTCAGCGAGCCCGAGGCTGGCAGTGATGCCACCAGCCAGCGCACGACCGCCATCGACATGGGCGATCACTACCTGCTCAATGGGACCAAGAACTGGATCACCAACGGGAACAGTGCCAGTACCTACTTGGTGATGGCGCAGACCGATGCAGCCAAGGGGCACAAGGGCATCAACTGCCTCATCGTGGAGAAGGGAATGCCCGGCTTCGTGGTGGGTGCCAAGGAGGACAAGATGGGTATCCGCGGCAGCGACACGCACACCCTGATGTTCCAGGACGTGAAGGTGCCCAAGGCGAACCGCATCGGCGAGGATGGCTTTGGTTTCACCTTCGCCATGAAGACCCTCAGCGGTGGCCGCATCGGTATCGCCTCTCAAGCCTTGGGTATCGCGAGCGGTGCCTACGAACTGGCCCTCGCCTACAGTAAGGAGCGCAAGGCGTTCGGCAAGACCATCAGCGACCACCAGGCCATCGCTTTCAAGCTGGCCGACATGGCCACGGAGATCGAGGCGGCCCGTCTGCTGTGCCTGAAGGCCGCGTGGTTGAAGGACCAGCACCTGAACTACGACCAGGCCAGCGCCATGGCCAAGGTCTTCGCCAGTGAAGTGGCCATGCGCACCACCACCGAAGCGGTGCAGGTGCACGGTGGCTACGGCTACGTGAAGGAGTACCACGTGGAGCGCCTGATGCGGGACGCCAAGATCACCCAGATCTACGAGGGCACCAGCGAAGTGCAGCGTATCGTGATCAGCCGGTCCGTCCTCAAGGGCTGATCGCAACCGGTCAGGCACCGACATCCCAAAAAGGCATCTGTAGCGTCGACCCACTGGGTCGACGCTACAGGGAATTATTTTGACGACCTACAGCGCCCCAACGACCGTCTCCAGTTTGATCCCCCGCGAACCCTTCACCAGCACGAGGTGCCCGGTGAGGGGTTCGTTCTTCAGGAATTCGAGCAGCGCTGCGGCGTTGGGATGGGATCGTACCGAGGTGCTGCGCTGGAATTCAGGCCCCACGAAGCGGGCATCAATGTTCAATTCATTGACCAGGCCAACGATGGCATCGTGTTCAGTCCGGCTGTCAGCACCCAATTCCAGCATGTCGCCCAGGATCGCCAGTTTGGGCCGGTCCGTGGTCATGGCCGCGAAGTTGCTCAGCGCGGCGGCCATGCTGGTGGGGTTGGCGTTGTAGGCGTCCAGCACCAACTGGTTGCGGCCCGTATCCGTGAACTGTGAGCGGTTGTTGCTTGGTGTGTAGGCCGTAAGGGCACCGGCGATGGTGTCCTCCTCCACCCCGAAGAACTGTCCGAGGCACACGGCCGCCAACGCGTTCGGGGCGTTGTAGTTACCGATCAGCTTGGTGCTGATGTGGTAGTGCCCATGGAAGCGGTGGTCCTCGAACACCAGTTCCATGAAGGGACCCGCGTCGGCGATGGCGTTGCCCTGCGTGTAGTTGCCTTCGTCGGTGCCGTAGGTCACACGGGTCATGCCTTCGCTCTTGGCCATCAGCACTTCATCGTCCGAGTTCACGAATAGGGTGCCGCCATGGCCACCAAGGAAGTCGTACATCTCGGTCTTGGCCTTCACCACACCTTCATAACTGCCAAAACCTTCAAGGTGCGCGCGCCCCACGTTCGTGATGAGCCCGTGTGTCGGCTCGGCGATGGCCACCAGTTCGGCGATGTCGCCGACCTTGTTCGCGCCCATCTCGATGATGGCGATCCGGTGCTCCGCCGTCAGCCGTAGAAGTGTGAGCGGCACTCCGATGTGGTTGTTGAGGTTTCCGTTGGTGGCCAGTGTGGGGCGGTCGGCGCTGAGCACGGCATGCACCAGTTCCTTCGTCGTCGTCTTGCCGTTCGTGCCGGTGATCCCGATCACGGGGATGGAGAATGTGCGACGGTGATACCGGGCAAGCTCCTGCATCGCGGTGAGCACATCGGGGACCAGCAGGAAGCGCTCGTCAAGCGCCACGGCCGGGTCGTCCACCACGGCATATCGGCTGCCTTGAGTCAGGGCCTCGGCGGCGAAGGCATTGGCGTTGAAGTGGGGGCCTTTCAGGGCGAAGAAGAGACTCTGTGGAGCGATGGAACGGGTGTCCGTGCAGGCTCCGGAGCATTCCTGGAAACGCTGATGCAATGCTGCGATGGTGATCATAACGAAAGAGCCCCCGGACAGGCCGGGGGCTCGAAGATAGAAGGGGGATCGAACGACTATTTGTCGAGCTTCTCGCGACGCTTGTCATCGCCCAATCCTTTCGGGCTGCCCACACGGGTCATGGCACAACGGAAGCCGATGGTAGGCGTGCTCTGGCGCTCATCCAGATGACGGCGGGTGCCTGGGTTCGCCCAGTAGATCCGATCGGCCCAGCTTGCGCCTTTGTAAACACGACTACGGTCGTTCACCAAGGTGGTCTTGCCCCAGTCATACATCGGGTTGCCCTCGAAGTCGGGTTGTTCGAAGTAGATGCTGCTTTCCACATCACCATCGATGAAATTGATATTGTCCGACTGACGATAGTTCCGGCGGTCGATGTTCTCTTCCACCGTCACATTCCTCACGCGAACATCGCCGGGCTGGTCAGCTTGATAGTCACTGATGCCGGAGAGCAGCTTGGGGCACACTTCCAGATCCTTACCCTTGATGTTGTCGATCATATCCTGGACACGTTGCATGGCCGCATCGTGTTTGCGGGTGTTGTTGAATTCGATGGCCTGTTCGATGGTGGTCAACAGTTCGTCGATGAGCGCGGCTTCCTCATCCGTAGCGCGGCCTTGCATGGCCGTCTGGAATTGCGTGAGGTAATACTTGATGCCATCCACATCATAGATCACCAGATCGTGTTTGTCCTCCACCACGCCATCGCTGTTGAGCACTTTGGTCTTGAACACGTTGCCTCGGAAGGGCCGGAAATCGTCCTTATCCTCCGGGCTCAAGGGACGGTATACATCCATGACCCATTCGCTCACGTTGCCAGCCATGTTGTATAGGCCGAAATCATTGGGCCAGTAGCTGAAAACAGGAGCAGTGACATCGGCATTGTCGTTCAAGCTGCCAGCTACACCCATGTAGTCACCACGGCCCCGCATGAAATTGCCGCGGAAATCACCATAGAAGGCCCCGCCTTTCTTGCGGCTGTCATAGCGAACCCAGTGACCGTTCCATGGGTAGATGCGACGCTCCACGACACGCTCATCAACCGTGTTACCCACCAGACCATACGCCGCGTATTCCCATTCCGCTTCAGTGGGTAATCGGTAGCGCGGTAGCAGGATGCCGTCCTCCATCTTGATGTTACGGGTATCCTTGTTGGGGTTGAAGTCGGTGACACCATCCACCTTCTTGCCGCTCTCATACTGGCTGGCCAGATAGGCGTCCGTGGTGAAGTGGTCCTCGTTGATCTGGTTCGGATAATGTTCGAACAAGCCCTCTCGAATGAGGATCACTTCGTTCACACGATCGGTCCGCCAAGCACAGTAATCATTCGCCTGCAACCAGTTCACACCCACGACCGGGTAATCACGATAAGCGGGATGGCGCAGGTAATACTCCACGTAGGGCTCATTGAAAGCCAGCTTGCTGCGCCATACGAGCGTGTCAGGCAGGGCTTTCTTGTAGATCTCCGGATAATCGGCGGCGAAGACCCGGTCCAACCAATAGAGGTATTCCAACCAGTAGAAGTTGGTAACCTCCACCTCATCCATATAGAAGGAGGAGACCGTTACGGTCCGGGGTACATTATCCCAATCATGACGCAGGTCATCGGTGACCCGACCCATGGTGAATTGTCCACCTTCGATCAGGATAAGGCCTGGCCCGGTCTCCTGGTCTTCGAAAGCGGCTTTCTCGAAGCCGCCGTTCTTGGAATCGTTGTAATTCCATCCGGTGGCTCCGCTCTTCTCGAACTGACAGCTGCTGAGCAGCACGGTGCCCGAGGCGAGGATCCCTATGTTCCTTACAAGGCTCATGGTCTTGTGGGGTTGCTGGTTCAGAAGGTGGGGCAGGCTACGACCCGGAACCTCCTCTTCTTGGGTTTGCAGTTGAATTGCAGCTGCATGCTGATCTCGTGTGAGCCGGCAGTGGCAGTAGTGAGCTTCGAAGTGGTAACATCGTAGCTATATCCGAATTTGAACTTCTCGGTCTGGAACCCGATCAACGCGATGAACGCATCGCGTGTGCGGTACCATACACCAGCGGTGATAGGCCCATGATCGACATACAGACCCAAGTTCAACTGACGGAACGCCGCCTGTTGCTGATATAGTATGTTGGGAGAGATACGTGTGCGCGCTTCACCATACTTACCGTTCATGCCGAGCGGTATCGCTGCACCCGCATGCCCTGTCAGTTTCATCGGTAGTTTGCTGGTGCCTACGATGAGGGACTCGTTCGGTTGTGTCAGGTGATGCGCAGCGAAGCCCACGAAGAACACATCGCTGTAGCCGAGTATTCCAGCACTGAAATCGGCGTTGCCCACTGAACCACCACGAGGTACATCCTGGGTGTTGTAGATGAAACCGCGCCGGGGGTCGATCTGGTCACCGAAGGTGAGTTTGCTCCAATCCAAGGATTTCTGGAAATAGGTGGCCTGGAAACCAACTTTCATGGAGAACTTCCTGGAAATGGCCTGCTGGTAGGAGTAGATACCGCTGACCGTTGTGGTGTTCAGCGTGCCCTTACCTGCTTGGTCATGGGTGACCAATAGGCCCAATCCACCCATGATCCCATCCACATGCTGGTCGAAACTGGCACTGGTGGTCACGAAGGTCCCCGTAAGCGCGGGCCACTGGTTCCGGTAGTTGAGCACCACCCTTGGGCAGCGCGCGGTACCGGCGAACGCCGGGTTCAAGTACAGCGGATTCGCATAGAACTGTGTGAACTGTGGGTCCTGGGCGAACGCACCGGTCCACGCGAACAACGCCACTGCCAGGCCTACGGCCCCTCGCCTAATGGTCCATTCCATCATGCTCTCAGATCATTCAAGGCTTTCGAGCCAGCGCCAAGTATACGCATCACTTCGCGATACGGTTCGCTCCGACCCTCGGCAATAATATTGAACCAGTGCCGTTGGTGGGGTGTTCCATGAACGCAAGGGTCGAAGGTAGTAGTTTCGGTCCGATCTGTTCATAACATGTTCATCGACTCATGATTCCTACCCGTTCACTTTCCGCCCTCGCGCTCCTCTTGACCACCTCCTTGGTCAACGCCCAGCAACCTGCGACCCGCATGCTGAAATGGGGTGGTGCTACCACAGCAGTGGCCGCACCCATCAAGGGACAGAACGTTGACGAACCGGTCCGTATTCCCCGGGCGGTTCCCCCAGGTCCGGTCGACTTCGAGGGTGCCCATTATGATGCTGAACGTGGAGACCTGCCCTTCTATTCCGAACGCTTCGACCTTGCTGTCGGTGTGACCGGTGTGCAAGCAACCTTGGTGGACCCGGTATACGCCGACCTGGGTCCGGAGGAGGTCCGAGCTTCACCGTTCCTCAGGGAACTGCCTTCGGAACCCGAGGTGCGCGCACGTGTTGCGGTCCATCGCAAACGCCCGATCGCCTTTGTGGACGTGGTGCCATTCCGCATGGACCCGGCTCGGGGCGTCATCCAGAAGTTGATCTCCTACAGGATCCGGTTGGTGGAGTCCCGCGATGCGGTCTCCAGGGGAGGAGGGGAACGCGACTATCCTGCGAATTCCAAACTGGCCAACGGTGAGTGGTACAGGATGGTGGTGCCGAAGGATGGGGTCTACAAGGTGACGTATGAACAGTTGGTCAGCCTCGGTGTGGACCCCAATTCACTCGGGTCGGATCGTATCAATGTATACGGTAGCCATTTCGGGTTGTTGCCCTTCACCAATCAAGCCGAACGCCCGACCGATCTTCTGGTGAATGCCATTGAGATGGTGGATGGAGGGGATGGCGTATTCGGCCCCGGGGATCATTTCTTGTTCTACGCGACAGGTCCACATACATGGGCCTATCAGAATGGTCGCTTCGCGCACACCAGACATGTCTACTCTGATTCGTCCTCCTATTTCATCGGGGTCGATGTGGAACCCGCCGTGCGGATCACCCCGGCAGAATTGTCCACCGACCCACCGACAACCACGGTGACCACCTTCCAGGACCATCAGTTCATCAACCGGGAATTGGTCAACCTGCTCAAGAGTGGCCGGACATGGTTGGGCGAGACCTTCGACCTTACGACCACATACAGCTTCAATTTTGAAACGCCGTTCCTGGTGCCTGGAGCGCAAGCGAGCTTGGTCGTGGATGTCGCTGCAAGGACCTTTGGTAATAGTAATTCGAGTAGCTTCTCCGTCACATCCAGTGGCGGTTTGAGCGCCACTTTACCGGTCCAGGGTGTGCCTCAGGAGAATACCAACGCGGTAGCCCGTGCCGCGCGTGTGACCTATGCGTTCGATCCTACCGGGAATTCGGTGCCGGTCACGCTTTCCTTTACCAAGTTCGATCCGGTCACATCCGTTGGTTATCTGAACTTCCTGGAACTGACCAGTCTGAGGGAATTGCGGATGACCGGTGATCAATTGGCGTTCCGGGATACCAGTTCCGTGGGGATCGGTAGTGTGGCCGAATTCGTCTTGAGCCAAGGTCAGAACATCCATCGTGTATGGGAGATCACCGACCCCCTGAACGTGCGGGAGGTGGCCCTTTCGGGCGAAGGCACGGAAAGACGTTTCAGGATGCGTACAGAGAACCTACGACAGTTCATCGCATTCCGTGATGTGAACTACCCGACGCCTTCTTTCAGGGGCAGGGTTGAGAACCAGGACCTTCATGCCACTGCCATCCCTACCGATCTGGTCATCGTTTGCCCCCCGGCCTTCAGCAGCCAGGCACTTCGGTTGGCGGAACGACGGTCCAGCGAGGGGATGAGCGTGGTGATGGTCACCCCACAACAGATCTTCAACGAGTTCTCGAGCGGCACCCGGGATGCCACGGCCATCAAGCGGTATATGCGTATGCTCTATGACCGGGCCGGGGCCGATCCTGAAATGATGCCTCGCCACTTGCTCCTCTTTGGTGATGGATCCTATAACAACCTCTCACTGGCCTCTACCAACCAGAACATCATCCCGACCTACCAGACCGCTGAAAGTCTGGATCCCCGGAAATGCTACGTCTCGGATGACTACTTCGGTCTCTTGGACCCCAACGAGGGCGAAGCTCCAGGGGACCTGGTGGACATTGGCGTCGGGCGTCTACCGGTCCATGATCTTCAACAAGCCACCGAGGTGGTGAACAAGATCCTGAACTATGATCGTCTCCAATTGCTCAGCTCCAATGGTGGTAACTGCACATCCACGGGTGATGGCGGTTCCGTGGACTGGCGTACCCATGTGCTGTTCACCTCTGATGATCAGGAGGGGGACCAGTATGAAGGAACGGTGCACATGTCCCAAAGCGACCAGTTGGCCCGACGTGTGGAATCCGAGCATCCTCGTCTGAACGTGGACAAGATCTATCTGGACGCCTACCAACAGGTCACCACTCCTGGGGGCGAGCGTTATCCCCAAGCCATCCAGGAGTTGGACGACAAGGTCCAGAAAGGAGCGTTGTTGGTGAACTATGTGGGCCACGGCGGAGAGGTTGGCTGGGCACACGAGCGTTTCTTGGACATCGGGACGATCACGAGCTGGACCAATCTGGACCGCTTACCATTATTCGTGACCGCTACCTGCGAATTCACCCGATGGGACGACCCCGGACGGACCTCCGCAGGAGAGCTTGTGCTGTTGAACCCCGCTGGTGGTGGGATCGGGCTCATGACCACTTCGAGGCTTGCGTTCTCCCAACAGAACTTCAGCCTGGCCAGCCGGT
>Ga0116157_10001061_pt1 | contig 27780 bp, 26 predicted proteins | sample AD_UKC048_MetaG_FD_89882 | JGI IMG/M metagenome (GOLD analysis project Ga0116157, IMG submission 89882) | Active sludge microbial communities of municipal wastewater-treating anaerobic digesters from USA - AD_UKC048_MetaG | ecosystem: Engineered > Bioreactor > Anaerobic > Digestate | place: USA... | reverse complement strand
TAGGCTTGGCACTCACACCCGCCAACGGCCACAGCAGTGTAGTAGAACGCTCGCACTGGCAAAGCCAAGCACGCGGTGGCGAAGGTGCGGTGCGCGACGCCTGCGATATGCTGATGAAAGCGCAAAATACCTTTGACGCTATTTTAAAACCCTATTTGGCTTAATACTTAGATGTCAAAAATTACCCTTCCGGGAATCAATAGCACCAATTTAGAACGAATCAACCCACTCTTACTGCCCTTACCTTGGCTGGTAGTGATACTGCTTGTAGCTGTGTTTGTTACCATGAAATACACCAGCACCCAAGATGCAGCCACGGCCCAGCAAGAGGCTGTTAAAGTCTTTCCTCACACTTTTATCACCGATGTTGAAGTACGCCACTACGATCAAGAGGGCCAGCTTCACTACCAAATGAACACCCCACTGATCCGCAGTTTTCAACCTCAGGCAAAGGCCAGTGCGGAAGACTATTCTTTGTTCCAAACCCCAGTCTTTGTACTCGTCAATGCCCCCAAAAAGCCGGGCTGGTTGGTGACCTCACAAGAGGGGCGGCTCGACAGCAATAATGAGTGGTTCACCCTCTCGAAAGAAGTAGTTGCGCGCCAAACCTCTGAAAAGCACGGCGAAACCACTATAACGACTAGCGATTTGCGCTTAAACACGCGTGAGCAATTCGCGGACACCGGCAAAGCTGTTACTATGCGCGCCGCTAAAAGCCAGATCACTGGCACTGGTATGCACGCCGATATGAAGCGCGACCGCATTCAATTACTCTCTAACGTCAAGGGCACCTATGCACCTTAAATATGTGAACCCTATGCATGTGAATGTTAGGCATGGACTACAAACGCTTGTAGCACGCGCAGCAGCATGCCTTTTGATTGTGTCGGCCGGCTTGGCACAGGCACTGCCCACCGATAAAAACCAATCTTTGCGCATTACCGCCAATAAGCAAGAAGTTGACCTTAGGGTCGGCGAAGTCATTTATACCGGCGATGTAAAATTGGTGCAGGGCACTCTGGAAATTAACGCCCAGAAGCTCACGGTTCACAAAGACAAAAATCAAAACGAAGAATCGATCACCGCTGAAGGCAACCTCGCGCGTTATCAGCAGCAACCCGAAGTGGGTAAGCCGATGATTCACGCCGAAGCAAGCGTTATTCACTACAACTTTAAAACCGAGCAACTTACTCTCGACAAGAACGTGTCTATTGAGCAAAACGGTTCAGTGACCAAAGCCGGCCATGTGGATTACGATATTAAAAGTCAAACGGCCAAATTTTCTATTGGCGAAAGCAGCGGCCGCGTAGAAACCATTATTCCCGCCAAACCCGAGAAAAAAGACTAATTCATGGCCAGCCTCCACGCACAGCATCTCGCCAAAAGTTACAAAAAACGCAAGGTCGTTATCGATGTGTCATTGACCGTGAGCAGCGGCCAAATTGTCGGCCTGCTCGGACCCAATGGCGCAGGTAAAACCACCTGCTTTTATATGATTGCGGGTTTGGTAGAAGCCGATAATGGCAGCGTATTGATTGATGATTTGGATATCACCGGCCTGCCAATCCATGGCCGCGCCCGCGCAGGTATTGGCTACTTACCGCAAGAAGCGTCGATTTTCCGCAAGCTGACGGTGGCCGATAACATTATGGCTATTCTGGAAACGCGCAAGGATTTAAACCGCAAACAGCGTCTAGCCAAGATGGAATCGCTGTTGCAAGAATTTCACATCACCCATATTCGCGATAGCTTGGGCATGTCGCTCTCCGGTGGTGAACGTCGCCGCGTAGAAATTGCGCGCGCTTTAGCCACCGACCCTAAATTCATTCTGCTCGATGAACCTTTTGCGGGCGTTGACCCTATTTCGGTTTCTGATATCAAAGAAATTGTGCGCCACCTGAAAGATCGCGGTATTGGCGTACTGATCACCGACCATAATGTGCGCGAAACTCTCGATATCTGCGAAACCGCTTATATTGTGAGCGAAGGCCATATCATTGCCTCCGGCAACTCCGCAGCTATTCTGGCTAACGACAAGGTTCGTGAAGTTTACCTCGGCGAAGATTTCAAGCTTTAATCCCCTATTTTCACTGCCTTTATCGCTGCAATAATCTCTTGTGTTCGCTTGACAAGCGTCAGTTTTTGATCGTTAGGCATAAAGATTGCTTTAAATATTTCCCTTTAGCGTTACAGAGTTATTGCCTAGTGCGCAAACCCTGACTAAACTCCACTTAACAGTGTTTGGTTTGCCTGCATGTTTTTGCTGGCACCGTTTACCAGCTAGGGGTTTTTCGTCCTAATAATGAAGCAATCTCTCCAACTCAAAATGGGTCAGCATCTGACCATGACTCCACAACTGCAGCAGGCGATTCGCCTTTTGCAATTGTCTACTCTCGATCTCCAACTAGAAATCCAAGAAGCGCTCGACTCCAACCCCATGCTGGAAGTGGAAGACAGCTTCGATGCACCCGCCGCACCCAGCAACGAATTTGAAGACAGTGATTACGTTCGCTCGCAGGAAATTGCTGCCACTGGCGATAGCAATACCGATGATTTCAGCGAAAGCTACTCTGGTGAAATCACCTACAGCGAATCTAGCAGTGATAAGTTTGGGGACGAAGGCTTCGCCGATACAAGTTTTAGCAATGGCGACGGCTTTAATGAGGGTGAAGGCTTCGGTGATACCGACAATTATTCCGGCACCGATGATTACAGCGAAAGTGCCACCGAATGGAACGAAGCAATTCCCGCAGACTTGCCGGTAGACACGAGCTGGGACGATGTTTACCAAACCAACCAAGCCAGTAGCTCAAGCAATTATGACAATGAAGATGGCGATTTTGAAAGCCGCCGCGCCGCAACAGATTCGCTTTATGATCACTTGATGTGGCAACTCAACCTCACCCCCATGTCGGATCGCGACCGCATTATTGCCATGGCAATTATCGATGCGGTTGAACCAAGCGGTATGCTGTCAGTCACATTAGAAGATATTCTCAGCGGCCTTATCAGTGAGTGGGATGATTTAGAGTTAGACGAAGTTGAAGCTGTACAACATCGCATCCAACAGTTCGACCCCTGCGGTGCATGCAGTCAAAACTTGGCAGAATGTTTGACCGTGCAACTGCATCAATTCGATTCCAAAACGCCGTTTTTAGCCGAAGCAAAATTAATTGCTAAACAATATTTACCGCTCTTGGCCAGCCGCGATTTCCGCCAGTTAATGCGCCGCACCAAACTCAGAGAAGATGAACTCAGCCAAGCAGTAACCTTAATTCAAAGCTTAAACCCACGCCCCGGCGATATTATTGCGAGTGGTGACACTGAATATGTAGTGCCCGATGTGTTTGTAGATAAACGCGAAGGTCGCTGGGTGGTGGAATTAAATCCAGAAATTGCGCCGCGCTTACGCATTAACTCGGATTATGCATCCTTAGTGAAACGCGCAGATTCCAGCAGTGATAACACCTTCTTAAAAGATAATTTGCAAGAAGCGCGCTGGTTCTTAAAAAGTTTACAAAGCCGCAATGAAACTTTACTAAAAGTTGCCAGTTGCATTGTAGAAAAGCAGCGCGGCTTCTTAGATTATGGTGCTGAGGCCATGAAGCCATTGGTGCTGCACGATATCGCCGAAATTGTGGAGATGCACGAATCCACTATTTCACGTGTAACCACACAAAAATTTATGCACACGCCCCAAGGAATTTTTGAACTGAAGTATTTTTTCTCCAGCCATGTAAGTACCGATTCTGGCGGCGAATGTTCATCTACCGCGATTCGCGCGCTCATCAAAAAACTAGTGATTGCAGAGAATCCTAAAAAGCCCTTAAGCGATAGCAAAATTACCGATTTACTCGGCGAGCAAGGCATTCAAGTGGCGCGCCGCACCATTGCTAAATATCGTGAGTCGCTCAATATTCCGCCCTCGAATGAGCGTAAAACACTTTAAACCTACTCATTAACACATAGAAAATTTTGTGCATTACAGACAATGCACTTCACACCAAGAGGAAGTATCTATGCAAATAAATGTCAGTGGCCACCACGTAGAAGTTACCGATTCAATGAGAGACTATGTGATCAGTAAGCTTGAGCGCTTAAACCATCACCATGACCGCATTACCAATACTCATGTCATTCTCTCGGTTGATAAACTTGAACAAAAAGCGGAAGCCACCTTACATGTTAGCGGTAAAGATATTTTTGCCGACGCGACCGATGTAGATTTATATGCAGCTATAGACTCACTGGCCGACAAGCTTGACCGTCAGCTCATTAAACACAAAGAAAAGATGCGCAGCCATCGCTAGGCGCAACCTAAACTAGGTAAAAATTGCAAACAACACTATGCAAATACAATCACTGTTAACACCTGAGCGCACCCGTAGCGGCCTTGAAGCTAGCGGTAAAAGAAGCGCACTGGAATTATTAGCGCAAACCATCGCGCAAAATATTCCCGGCCTTGATGCCGACGATTTATTGCGTCGGTTTCTAGCGCGCGAGCGCTTGGGGTCAACAGGCGTTGGGCACGGCATTGCGATTCCGCACTGCCGTGTCAGCATAAATGCGGGTGCAGGTAGTACAGGTGCAATTGGCGCACTCATTACACTCAGCCAGCCCATAGAATTTGATGCAATTGACGCAGAACCCGTCGATATTTTATTTGCCATGCTCGTGCCCGAAGAAGCACACGATGAACATTTAAAAAATTTAGCCGAGCTTGCCAGTGCTTTAACGCGCAGTGAATTTCGCGATCGCCTGCGCGCCGCAGACACTAATGCCGCGCTTTACGATGCTGCCGTTAATTAATCATGATTATTCAGATGTACCCTTGCTGTGCTCAAGTAGTATGTAATTCTTACAGGGAAAAAGGCTTATGCAATTAGTCATTGTGAGCGGGCTCTCCGGCTCAGGTAAAAGTACCGCCCTGCATGTATTGGAAGATGTGGGTTACAACTGTATTGATAATTTACCGGTAAGCTTATTACCTGCGCTCGTCGCACAAATTGAAATTCATAAAGACGATCAGCACAAATTTGCGATAGGTATAGATGTGCGCAATGCGTGGAAAGATTTGCAGATATTTCCGCAAATGATTAGCACACTTAAAGAAGCACATTTACCCTTTACGGTGATTTTTTTAGATTCGCAATCATCGGTATTGATTCAGCGCTTTAGCGAAACGCGTCGCAAGCATCCGCTCAGCGACAAGCACACCAATTTAGCTGAAGCTATTAGCAACGAGCAGGAATTGCTTGAACCGATTCGCGATACCGCAGATCAAATTATTGATACCAGCCACTTAACGCTGCACGAATTGCGCGACTTGGTGAAAGAGCGTGTGGTAGGCAGAAGTCTGACCTCCATGGCGATATTGTTTGAATCCTTTGGCTTCAAACACGGTGTACCCGTTAATGCTGATTTGGTGTTTGATGCGCGCTGCTTACCCAACCCGCACTGGAAACCTAACCTGCGCCCCCTGACCGGTAAAGATCAGGATGTGATTGAGTTTCTGGAGGCGGAAGATGCCGTCAATGAGATGTATCACGACATAGAACAGTACATGACTCGCTGGTTGCCGCGCTACCAAGCCAACAACCGCAGCTATATTACGATTGCAGTGGGTTGCACTGGTGGCCAGCATCGCTCAGTCTATTTGAGCGAACGATTAAAAGCCCATTTCACTGACCAGTATAGCGATGTTCAAGTTAGACACCGCGACATCCACAAACACAAGAAAAACTAACTTATGCTGACTGAAACTATCACCATCATTAACAAACGCGGCCTGCACGCCCGCGCGGCGGCTAAGTTTGCTACCCTCTCGGCGCAATTTAGATGCCGTACTCAAGCACGCACTAACGGTAGTTGGGTGGATGCGAAAAGCGTCATGTCGCTGATGCTTTTGGCTGCAACCCAAGGCACAGATCTTGAGGTTTCCACCGAAGGCGACGATGAAGCTCAGGCAATGGACACGATTCGCGCACTGATCAATAACCGTTTTGAGGAAGATGAGTAGACAGCTTTCAGTACAAGAAGCCGTTAAGCATCTTAAAACAAAGATTGTTATTTAGACTCACTTCACCTACCCTGTGCGCCCTTTTTTGATCCACTTCTGTACTCAGTAACTTCGCCATCTCAGCAGTTTCAACAGCTACAGCAACACTAGCGTTTAGGCAATACTATGGTTTACAAATACGACGACATTAACCCTGACGATTACATTCGCAGTAAATCGCAAGCCAAACGCGAAATGACCGCGTTGCAAAAGCTGGGCGAGCTGCTTATCGACTTTAATGATAAACAGTTGGCCATGATTCCCGCCGAAGAAAAACTGCTCGATGCGATTCATCAAGCGCGCAAAATGCCGCACCGCGAAGCGCGCCGCCGCCATTTGCAACTGATTGGCAAAATCATGCGCGAAACTAACCACGAAGAAATTCAAGCCGCCGTTGATAAAGTACAGGCGCGCAGCGATCAATATATAAATCGCCAACACCAAGTCGAGCGCTTCCGCGACATGTTGATTGCAGGTGACAAGCAGATCTTCCAAACCCTAGTGACCAACTGCCCCGGTATTGACGTGCAACACCTAAAACAACTGGTGCGCAGCGCCCAAAAAGAGCGCGATGAAAATTTGCCGCCTAAAAGCTCGCGCAAACTGTTTTCATTTATTCGCGAACAGTTAGAACTGCAGGATTAAGATTCTATTCCTGCAATGAAAAACGGCGACCCTAGAGTCGCCGTTTTTATTTCATCTTATTTCTTATTACTTTTTGGGTTTTCGCTTTCTATTCTTCACCACTTTTTCAGTGCTATTCACACTTTTCATCAAATCTTCCTCACTCTCAAACAAGCGATTAAAACTCATTTTCGGCTCGCTCCAATCGCCGCGAATGCTGTAGCTAATACTGGTGGCGCGATCTACTTGCTTCTTAAACAGTTTACTCACGACATAAATCCCCGCCGCTGCGGGTAAACCCGTAACCAGTGCGGTAAAGAAGGTATAACTGCCGACTACCGGCAAGGTCGCAACCAAACGAGCATCAATTTTTTCGTTTTCTAAATCTAACTTTCCGGCCATTTGTAAACGGCTAGAGGGAGTTTTTACCGAGAGTGGCTCCGTAAAAGTCATGGTGCCCGACACAAAACTGGCCTTGCCACTGATTTCATCGTAAGCCAAACCGCTTTTGTAGAGATCCGAAAAATCTAAACGCAGGCGGCGCGCGAGAGAGTCAAAATTGAGGATGGCCATTAAGCGTAAAAGTCCATCGCTGCCGGGGCTGGGGTTATTTTTAAAGCGGCCTTTTTCCAACCAGATATCGATGCTACCCGCCATTTTCTTTAGCGCGAAATCCTGCGGGTCACCGGCCCACATGGCATCTACCTTAAAGCGCGCCGACTGGCTTTCAAGCATGTCTGGCTTTTGCCATTCGCGCAGCACATCGGAAACATTACTCGCAGACAAGGCACCCACAAAATGTGTGCTCGCTACCGAGTCAGCCACCACCCATTCCATTTTAGCGCCGCCCGACTTTTCATCCAAACCGCCAACTGTCACGCCTTTTACGCTGCCGTGAATATTATCAAACACAACCCCTTTGTCATTGGGGCGAACTAGCAAGGACCAATTGCCATAGTTGACGTCATCCATGTAGAGCGCCGCCACGCTGACATCAGCCAGAGGCAACAGGCGCGGATCTATACTGACACGAGCCTTTTTGGAAAGGCCAAGTACAGCATCAGCGGGATCGACATTGGTTAAACCCAAGTTCTGACTTGTTAGGCGCAAAGATTCCAAGCTAATCGCTAAAGGATGATTGTTGTTGTCATGCAGAAGGATATCGCCCACCGCCAGCGGATTGGTAAAACCAATTTTCCAGCCGTCCACTAAGCGCTCGGCACGGACTTGCATATTTTCCAAAGCCAATGGCCCAACTTGATAATGCGCCAACAACACATCAGCACGGAAGGGTAAGCCCGCAACCAGACGAGTGTCTCTCACCTCCAGTACAGTATCCTGTTCACGATTCTCTACTTTTGGCTTTAACAGCATTGCCGCTATTTGTGCGTTGTAATCTAGGTAGCGCTGTTGCACTTTTTTCCACAGTTCTATATCCAAGCCAGGCAAATTACCGCTCAGTAAAAACTGCGGTTCGGTCGCCAATTTTGCTTGGCTACCCAGTGCGATATTGGCATTGGTAAGTTTGTTTTGTTGTTGGGGGTCTAGCTCAAACAATGTATCCAAATAATTATCGTAGCCTATTCGAATCAACGAACTACGTTCAAACAGCGACATGGTAAATTGCAGCGGGCGCTCAGTGTCGGCGGCTTTGCCATAAGGCGCAGGCAAGTCCACGGTTACGCCAGAAAGTGGGCTCTTAACTTTAATAACGGCAATGGGTTGACTGGCATCCCTAACTTCACTTTTAGTGGATTTATGGTTCAGTTCAACCACAGCCTGATAGGGAAACTGCCCACGCATAAACAAGACTTCTGGGCGTTGTGTCCATTTGGCGAGCACGTGACTATCCACCTCGCCCGCCACTTCAACCAAGGTTTGGCTGGCATCACCTTGTTTTTTAGTGGTTAAGAGCGCTTTTACGGGCTCACCAAACAGAATGCCGCTTAAGCCTTCGCTGCTAAGACCTGCGGTTTCATTAAAGCTAATCCGGCCCTTAATATTCTGCATGGCTAACTTAATATTACCCATTTCAAAATGGGGCGACTGAAGATCTATATCCACTTGCTGGCTGGCACCGCTGCCCGCAGGATCGAGCGGAACTGCGATCTTAAGCTGGGTTTGCATGTCGCCATCCAGCGTCCAAGAGTCCATATTGGCGCCAATGTAACGGCGTAACATGCTTTCACGAAGTATGCGCATGCCGTCATCGGCACCACCAATCACATTACCTTCAACCCGCAAAAGTGAGCCGTGTCCATCGGGATTGGGGCGCGCGCTTATCTGCGTTGGCCCAAGCTTACTGTTCAATAAGGTCGCGCTATCCACGCTGGCAAAAACATCGTTATCACTTACCAATAAACGCCCATTAATCCCATTCAAGGCGGGCCATTCAGGGTGATAGTTCAACTGTGCATTGTTCATATCCACAAATAATTGATGGCTGCGCGCGGCAGGGTTGCGATTATTGAGGGTGCCGCGATAGACGAAGCCAACCTCATTCACAAAGCCTGCATTATTGGGGCCTATACTTTTTTCCAACCAGGTCAACAGTGATTTGGGAACGACAGCGGGGGTGTATTTGCTGTAGAGGCTTGCATCCAATTTTTTAGCGCCAATCTGCAAGTAGAGATCTATATCACCAGAGTTGCGCTGCCACGGAATGCTCAGCCACATGTAACCCTTGGCGTGTTCATCGCCATTGGTAAATTCCAAGGCGCCACTGTTAACGTAAATCTGATTTTTATCCGGCTGCAGCCGCCACGCAACGCGACCTTTGGCTTGCTGATATTCCATGGGCGCAGCATAAGTGGGCGAATAGTGCATGCTGAAGCCTTGGCGGCTATCAATATCCACAAAACCGCCATGCTGGTGCGCGTAAACCAGACCATCCACTTTGCGCAGCGCGGGTACGCCATGCCATGCATTTACGCCCACTTGCGCCAAATTAGCTTGCAACTCCCAGCTCTGGGGGCTCTGGGTGGGAATAGCTACGCGCAGATTATGCAGCTCACCCTGTGGGCTCAATTGGCGCATTACTTCGCGCAGCCTGCCTTCACCTAGCACGCCCGCACCATCTAACGCTTTATTTAAATGTTCTAGATCCAAGCGCTGCATATGCAGCATAACGGGGTCAGCAAAACTAGCCGCCGAGGCCGCGAAATTTAAGCCCTCAATTTTTTGTTGATTAACCTTGGCATTAACCTGTTGCAAGGCCAACTGCCATTGACCGCTGTAGAGCCAATGTCCTGCCACATCGGCACTAAAGCTATCCAATGCCAAACTACGGCCGAGGACTGGCACGCCCAGACGTTGGATACCAAGCTTACCCACCAGATCAAAACCTTCGCGCTGGGGGCGATTGCTGAGCCACAAGCTGGCATCGAGCGCACCTTGACTGTGAACTTCAGCCTTGATACCACGCAATAAAAATGCGGTTACGGCTGCGATGGGTTCGTTGGTAGGGAACTGGTTAAGTTGGATAAAGGCTTTACTGCTAAAGGTTTTTTTATTGCGTGGGTCGCCCTTTCCTTCTGCAACCAAACTCAGCGTTTTGGGTTTGCCGGCGACATCGATATCCAATACCAGACGATGGAAATCACCGGCGTTTTCCATGCGTAACAGAGGCGAGTTAAGGGTCGTTTTTGCACCAGAGACAAATTGAAAACTCAATTGGCTACGCGAGAACTCAATACGACGCGACAAGAGCGACATATCAATTAACAAATCCAACTCTGCGGACTGATCTTGATCGACGGCGCGCTTTGGCAACCCTGGAATCTGCCAAAAACCATCGGGGGTTTGTACAAATTCCATGTCCACTCGATCAAGCTGCAAGGCACTCCACACTAAACGCGCATGGGCAAAACTGCCTAACAAATCCAAGCGCATGCGGGCGTGTTCTAGAGCAATGATAGGTTTGTCGGCTTGGCTAACAATACGCAGCTTGCGTACATCGACCATAGGTTTTAGTCCGACCCACTCGGCACTAATGGCACCTATGGTGACCTTGGCATTCAGCTTATTAGAAAGATAGCTGCTAACTTCTTGCGGATAGTCGGCCAAGAGGTGCGAAAAGCTGCGCCCAGCCTGAACTACTACCGCCACAGTAATGGCGGCAAGAGCAAATAAGAGGTAAAACCACTTAATAAATTTGCGAATATAAGTGGTCATAAAACTACAACTGTCATGCGAATAAGTACTTCCTGAAAATCGATACTTTCTAATAAATCGGTATTTCTTAAAAATCGTTACTTCTAATTAAATCGGTACTTCTTAAAAACTTCGCTCTACACCAACACAATATCGTACTGTTCTTGGGTGAAGAGGCTCTCCACCTGAAACTCAATGGTGCGGCCAATAAAGGCTTCTAAATCTGCCACGTAAGCGGCTTCTTCATCGAGCAATCTATCCACCACCAGCGGTGCCGCCAACACCAGAAACTTCTGGTTATCGTAAGAGCGCGACTCGCGCAGAATCTCGCGGAAAATTTCGTAACACACGGTTTCAGCGGATTTCACTTGCCCGCGACCAGCACATACCGGGCATGGCTCGCACAGCATTTGCCCTAAAGATTCGCGGGTGCGCTTGCGCGCCATTTCCACCAAGCCCAGTTCCGAGACACCGGTAATGCGGGTTTTGGCGTGATCTTTTTCAAGCGCTTTTTCGAGCGTGCGCAACACTTGGCGCTGGTGTTCTTGATCCTGCATATCAATAAAGTCGAGGATGATAATCCCGCCCAGATTACGCAGTCTTAACTGGCGCGCGATGGCAGTCGCCGCTTCTAGATTGGTCTTAAATATCGTCTCTTCTAAATTGCGATGCCCGACAAAAGCACCGGTATTAACGTCCACCGTGGTCATGGCTTCGGTCTGCTCGATAATCAAATAACCGTTGGACTTCAGCGGTACGCGGGTATCCAAGGCGCGGCGAATCTCTTCTTCCACACCGTACAAATCCAGCAACGGGCGCTCGCCCGTGTAGCACTCAATTGAATCAACCAACTGCGGCGAATAATTGCTGGCGAAATCCAACATTTGCTGAAATGTTAAACGCGAATCCACACGAATTTTATCGACCGGTGCGCGCGCCAAGTCTCGCAGGGCACGCAAATAAAGAGGCATATCTTTATGGACAACGCCTGGCACTGGGATACCGGTCAGTTTGTCACTTAAATCCGCCCAAAGTTTCTGAAGAAATGGAATATCCGCCAAAATAGCCTCGGCAGTTGCGCCTTCCGCCACTGTGCGCACAATAAAACCGCCAGTGATTGAATATAAGCCCGGTGCACTCTCCATCACTTGGCGCAAACGCTCGCGCTCTTGATCATCTTCAATTCGCACCGATACGCCGATATGGCTGCTGTTAGGCATATAAACGAGGTAGCGAGACGATAAGGTGAGATGAGTGGTTAAGCGCGCACCCTTGGTACTGATGGGATCTTTGGCAACTTGAACCAAAATAGTTTGGCCTTCGCGCACGAGGTTGCGAATGTCGGGAACATCCGCAGCGCGCGGCTCGCCAGCGGGCGATTCAGGCACCATATCGGCAGCATGAATAAAGCCGGTGCGCTCCAAGCCTATATCCACAAATGCAGCTTGCATGCCGGGTAAAACGCGCACAACTTTGCCTTTGTAGATATTGCCCACATAGCCTTTGCCGTGACTGCGTTCGATGTACAGCTCTTGCACTACGCCATTTTCAACCAGCGCTACACGCGTCTCCACGGGGGAGACATTGATAAGAATTTCTTCACTCATGTGAATTCGTCTACTTGTTTTGCAAAAGGGTTATTGCCAGTAGGGCACGGAAAATTCGTCTAAGAGTAAAACCGTCTGCTCAATTGGCAGACCAACAACTCCGGTATAGCTGCCGCGAATTTGCTGCACAAATACCGCACCTAAACCCTGAATCGCATAGCCGCCAGCTTTATCGCGCGGCTCGCCAGATCTCCAATAAGTGGCAATCTCTTGTTCCGAGAGCGGGCGAAAGACCACATCGGTTACTGAAAGTTTTATCTCGCATCTTTTCTCTACAAGCGTATCTGCCGTCATGGCTACAGCAGTCATAACTTGATGTGTCGCGCCCGCTAGCTTACGCAGCATTTCCGCAGCGTGTTCCGAGCTTTGGGGTTTCTCTAAAATTTCATTGTTGATAACCACAATGGTATCTGCACCCAACACCGGTTTTGGTGGAAGCATTAAGCGCTTAACACAGGCTAAACCCGCTTCGGCTTTCTCGCGCGCCAAGCGCTGCACATAATCACTAGGGGATTCTTGGGTGCGCGGTACTTCTGTAACATCAGCACTGACAACCTGATGCGGCACACCAATTTGCTGCAAGAGCTCGCGGCGGCGCGGCGATTGTGATGCCAAATAGAGCGACGGTGAATGCTGCAGGCTCACTCATGAACTCCTACTGAACGGCGGGTTTTAAAAATTTATAATCATTAGGTAATACGATAGTGTCGGCTCAAACGATCCAATATTAATCGCAACAATGGCCATATTAGGGCGCTGGTAAATGCCGGCGCTAAAAACAATAAGCCAGATATAGGTCGCCCCGCCATAGATTGCACCCAGTTGCCCGGCAGCTGCGCCAAGCCCACCAACACAAAGACCCAGCAAGCCTCTTTCCAGATCGCAAAGTTGCGCACGCGTTGATAGGAGAGAATGCAAATGTAGGCCACTATCACGATGGACAAGCTGTGCTGCCCAAAAGGCACCCCTTCTAGCAAATCTTGATAGAGGCCAATAAAACAGAGAAAGAACAAACTAATCGTCAGCGGGAAAACCGAAATCCAATAAATCGCCACCAGCAACACAAGCTCAGGCCGCCACCAGCGCCACCCCATTGGCAGCGGATAGACCGACAACAAGAGCGCCAGCGCAAAGCTGATCACAATTACCAGATAGGTATCCCAGCGCTGCGGAATCATGGTTTGGCAGCTGCCGATGAAGAGCTAGAGGTAGAACTGGATGAGGAACTTGAAGATACCTCCACCGGGTCAAGCGTGGTCGTGTGTGTATCAAATACTAAAAGTACATGACGGCTGCGATCCAAACGCGCCATGGGGCGGGCGATAACACGCGCAAATGCCTGACCTGAATTCCGCACAACTTGGGTGACTTCGGCAACGGGGTAGCCCACGGGGAAGCGCTCGCCAAGGCCAGAACTCACCAAGATATCGCCTTCGCGAATATCGGCATTGATAGAGACGTGACGCAGACTTAGCTGGTTCAAATCGCCGGTACCTTCAGCAATTGCGCGTGCGCCATTGCGGTTAACCTGTACGGGAATGGCGTGGGTGGAATCTGAAATCAACAAAACACGGCTGGTGTCTTCATCGACTTCAACAATTTGCCCCATCAAACCAAAGGCATCCAGTACGGGCTGGCTTTCATAGACGCCTTCACGGCTGCCACGGTTGATCATCACAACGTGACTGAGCGGATTGGGCGATACGCCAATTAACTCGGCAATCAGCACCTTGTCTTGCAGCATATCTTTGCCATTCAACAACTGGCGCAAACGCACATTCTCTGCCGCTAGGGCTGCCATTTGTTGCTGTTTACGTTGGTAAATCAGCACTTCAATTTTTAAGCGTTCGTTTTCAGCACGCAAGTCACCCTCTGAAGCAAAAGCAGCGTTGCTCCACTCGCCAATGCGGCGCGGGATATCAGTCACTTGATAGAAGGGAACCGCAAGAAAGTTAAGCTGTTGGCGAATAGGCTTCAACCAAGGGGTATAGATGCCCACCAAAATCAGCGCCACTATGGCGATAAGCAACACCACAACCCGTGCGCTAGCCGATGTGTTATTTGAAAATAAGGGTTTGATAAGCAAGCCTCCCGCAAAGGTAAAACGGTGGCCGCTGCCACCGTTTTATTCAACATTACGACGATAGCAAATCAATGCGCTTGTCGTTCATTTCCATCGCCATACCGCCACCACGGGCAACACAAGTCAATGGATCTTCAGCGACAATAAAAGGCAGGCCAGTTTCATGGGATAACAAACGGTCAATATCGCGCAGCAAGGCGCCGCCACCGGTTAACACCACGCCACTTTCGGCGATGTCAGAGGCCAATTCTGGTGGCGATTGTTCCAGCGCGCTTTTCACCGCTTGAACAATACCGGCCAATGGCTCTTGCAGAGCTTCAAGGATTTCATCTGAACTTAAAGTAAAGCTGCGCGGTACACCTTCGGCAAGGTTGCGGCCGCGAACATCAATTTCACGGATTTCGCTACCGGCAAACGCACAGCCAATTTCTTGCTTGATACGCTCAGCAGTGGCATCACCAATTACGCTGCCGTAGTTGCGACGCACATAGTTGACGATAGATTCGTCAAAGCGGTCGCCGCCGATGCGCACAGAATCGGAATAGACCACACCATTCAAGGAGATAACCGCGATTTCGGTAGTACCACCACCGATATCCACCACCATAGAACCGTTGGCTTCGGCCACTTTCAAACCCGCACCAATCGCAGCAGCCATTGGCTCTTCGATTAATCGGACTTCGCGAGCGCCAGCACCGATTGCTGATTCGCGGATTGCACGCTTTTCAACTTCGGTAGAGAGGCAGGGAACGCTAATAAGAACGCGGGGGCTTGGGTTAAACCAGCTGTTTTCGTGAACTTTTTTGATGAAGTGCTGAAGCATTTTTTCAGTCACTTGGAAATCTGCAATCACGCCGTCTTTCAAGGGACGAATCGCGGTGATATTGCCCGGTGTGCGGCCCAGCATACGCTTAGCCTCAATGCCTACCGCTTCTACGGTTTTACGGCCATCGTGATGGCGAATCGCCACGACGGAAGGTTCGTTTAGGACTATACCGCGGCCACGCACATAAATCAGGGTGTTGGCGGTGCCGAGGTCGATGGAAAGATCGTTAGAGAAAACTCCACGCAAGGATTTGATGAACATGAAGATGCGGCCTTATTAATCTGGATTAGCCACTATTAATCTGAAATAGCAGCTATGGCTGGTAAAGTGCGGCAGTATAAGGGAAATTTGCGCGTAAGTCGGCCTCTTTTTACGCACTTTTTGCAAACTTTTTATAAAAGCGGGAGCATTTTTTCACACAAGCGAAAGCCCCCTCCCAACGGGAGAGAGCTAGGGGTGGGGGATCATTTGTTTAAAACGAGACAGTCCAAGCCGACTCGGCCATCCATTCATCAATTTGCGCCAGCGCCATGGGGCGACCAATGTGATAGCCCTGAGCCTCATCGCACCCCATTCGTGTTAAACGATCAATCAAAGCAGCATTTTCAACCCCTTCAGCAACCACTTTCAGACTGAGGCTATGAGCCAAATGAATAGTGGATTCAACGATCAACTCATCCTGCTTATCTTCCAACATATTGCGGATAAACGAGTAGTCGATTTTAAGCGTTTGCACGGGAAGCTTTTTCAAATAGGCGAGCGAAGAATAGCCCGTACCAAAATCATCAATCGATAATTGCGCGCCCAACTCATGTAATTGTTGCAGAACGCGCATAGCGCGTCCCGGGTCACTCATGATCGAGCTTTCAGTAATCTCCAGCTCCAACCAACTCGCGTCCAATTCATACTTGTGCAATAAAGTACGCACCAGTTTTGGCATATTCTCATCGAGCAAATTGCGTGCGGATAAATTAACCGCAACGCTGACATTCAAGCCTTGCGAATGCCACAGACAACATTGCGCAATACTTTTTTCCAACACCCAAGCAGTTAACGGGTGAATCAAACTGGTCACTTCTGCGATAGGAATAAAATCATTAGGAGGGACAAAACCTAACTCTGGGTGATTCCAACGCAACAAGGCTTCAAAGCCGTAAAAACGTTTGGTTTCTAAATTCACTTTAGGCTGATAATACAAACACAATTGATCTTCGCGAATCGCGCGGCCTAATTCACTCATCATTGCCAAACGTTTGGGCGAATGTGGATCAATCTCTGGTTTGTAAACTGCAATCCCCGACATTTGTTCTTTGGCGTGATACATAGCCACATCAGCAAAGCGCATTAACTCATTAACATCCTTCGCTTGCGTCGGCGCTAAAACTATACCGATACTCGCGCTAATCTCCGCGCAGAAAACTTCAAGATCAAACTCCAAACGTAGCGCATCTAAAATGCAATGTGCAAACACTATAGCGTGTTGTTGATTACGAATACTCGGCAAGAAAATGGCAAACTCATCACCACCCATACGGGCAATTGTGCCATGAATCTCACTCATTTCCGACTTAATGCGCGGGCCAATTAACTGCAATAAACGATCGCCTACTTGATGCCCAAGGGTATCGTTAATTTCTTTAAAGCGATCCAAATCGATAAACAACAAGGCGCCAAGTGAGTCGCCCTCTTTTGCGTAAAAATGCTCAATTTCCTGATAAATATTGGCACGATTGGGTAAGCCGGTGAGTGAGTCGTGCAGAGAAATATATTCCAGCTTTTGCTGATAACGCTTGCCAACAGTGACATCCTTAGTGGTGCCCCACACGCGGGTTAAACAATTATTTTCAATCACCCCCACACAGGAAATTTGAAAGTAAAAGCGGCGCCCCTTGTGATCTTCACGAATAATATCGTGATCATTCATTTGGTATTTATTTTTAACAAAATACTGCAAATCAAACGCATAGCGCGTAGAGCCACTTTCACGCAAACCCATACCAAGAAGATCTTGCAACGATTTCGCACCCAGCATAGTGACCAGCATTTTATTGCCTTGCGACAAAGAGGCGCGCTCTGCCATTAAATCCACTTGCATTTCTATGGGGTGATCCAAGGAAATAGGCGGCACCATGTCATAACACCAAATTGCTTCGCTGCTATTGGCGATAAAGGCTTTATAGCTAGCTTCACTCTCTTGCAATTCGCGCTGTTGCTTTAACAGAATTTGCAGGGCATTTTCTTCGCGGGATCTATCTTGTAGTTGAATTAATACACGCTCTACATCACCGAAACGATTGCGAATGGGTAAAAAGCTCGCGCGCACGCTAATTTTTCGTTCACCTATATCAATTTTTTTTACGGCAAATGATTTGATAAGGGTGTTGAGCGAATAACTAAGGTCAACACTTAGCGTTTCACCACTGGCGTATACCTTATCCAAGAGCGAATACACATCCACTAGAGACTCTAATTGTCTATCGCGCAATACATTGTAACGCCCAACAGCAGCACTAATTTCGCGTGAGTTAAGCTCAAACAATTTCTCACAGGCCACATTGGCTTGCAGCAACACGCCTTTAGCATCCGTCATTAAACTAGCGATGGGGTTTTCAGAAAAAAGCGTGCGCAATAAGCTGTTGCTCGTTTCTATGCCGGGGTTCGCCAGCCAGTGGCTAGAGGACACCACGACACCTTCGTAATGGCGTAGCTTTTTTGCATCCACTAATAGTCGGCCAATAAAACGCACGCGCGCTTCCTCACTACCAGGAACCACGCAGTTGATCTCACAAGCGCGCACACCTATACCGCAGTCTAGTGGATCAGTATTGAAGGTTTGCAGAAATACATATTTGTCAGCGGCGCTCAGCGTATCCATCAACGAGGATAACGAAGGGAAAGGACGGGTGTTACCAATAAAAACCAAGGGGAATTCTTTAGAAAACTGCAGTACGCCAGTATCAACCTCAAAACGCCACGCAGCCACATCGGGAGCCAGTAATGCATATTCCAAACTGAGAGGGTTCAGCGCCTCCAAATCGCCTGAATACGGTTGTTGATGGCTCATAAGTAAGAAGTAGACTCAAATGTGAAAGTTCAAAACTGAGTCTAGCCAAAGAAACGGGTTTAGCTATAAGAATTTGTTGCTATGGGAATTGCCTAAAACAAAACTTTTAGCCGCCAATTTGGCGCAAAAATCATCATAAAAACAAAAGCTTAGGCATTCAGTACTTTAATAGTGTGGAGGGCGCTCATTGGTGATTTCTTCGCTGCCATCACCCTGCGTAAATGACAGCTCATCAATACGTTTAGCGAGCAAACGCATCTGCTGTTGCAACTGAAGGATATCGGCATCCTGCTTGGTCACCACATTATTTAATTGGGTGATGGTATCTTCTTGATAGGCGATGCGAGTCTGCAACTCTATCAATTCATCGCCAAGCTCATTCAGAATCTGCTCATTCATAATTACTCTCCTAGTACTGCATAAGCAGCATCGATTAATTGCACTGCGCGCTCGTCGATTAAAACATTTTGCCCCATGCGCGATGTGACATAACCAAAACCCAATTGATAATCAGGGTCGGCAAAGCCAATACAACCACCCGCCCCAGGATGCCCAAAGGCGCGCGCGCCACGGCCATAGCGACAATCTGGACGATCCGCCTGCGACAACATAAAACCGTGGCTAAACCGCAAAGGCAAACCTAACACCTGATCGTGACCAAATGTTTGCTCTTGTGAACAGAGCGCTAAAATCTCAGCAGGCAATAATTCCCCGTTCACCCTATCACCGCAACAAAGAGCCCCGTAAATAGCCGCAATTGCCTGTGCGTTTGCATGCGCATTTGCTGCTGGAATTTGCGCCTGTCGCCACGCTTTGGTATTAGTCGCCGTCATTAAACTGATGGGATTACAGAAAGCGCGGTTGGTTACGCCGCGCGGGTCAGCCTTCATCAATTTACCCAGCGCTATACTGTCCGCACCATTGCTCGCCACAGGTGCATTACTGAGATTTCGTTTTAGCGGGCCCGTATCTGCAATTAAATTCAACACCGAATCAGGCACGCCGAAATAACAGGTCACCCCCAAAGGCGCTGCAACCTGCGCTTGAAAATAATCGTTAAAACTTGCATAGCCACTTACGCGGCGTACCAATTCACCTAGAATCCAACCGTACATAAAAGGCGAATACCCCTGCCCGGTTCGCGGCTCCCACCAAGGCGTTTCGTTCGCGGCAGCTGCAGTCATTGCATCCCAATTAAAAATTTGGTCATCGGCAATATGTTGATGAAATGCCGAAAGTCCGCTGCGATGGGAAAGCACATCGCGCACAGTGATTTTCGCCTTATCACCCTGTGCAAATTCAGGCCAAAAAGCTGCGATAGGTGAATCCAACTCCAACTTACCCTGCGCCACCAACTGCAAGACACAAAGCGCCACCAAACCTTTACCGGCAGAAAAAATATTGACGATAGTACTTTCGTTCCACGGCTGATTGGCAATGCCCGCCAAACGATTGCCACGCTCCCCCGCCCAAATATTCACCACCAATTCCCCGCAGTGATAAAGCGCCACGCCAGCGCCCTGCTCACCACACGTGGAAAAAAGCTCAGCAAACTGATCAGCTACACCCGCCCAACGAGGATTAAAAAAACCTTTAACCACACCCACCCCCTGAATATTGAATGCGGGCATTCTATCAGTTGAGCCTCAGCTTGCATGCTCGAATCTTGACCTATACTTAGACAACGCAACCAAACTGAGAACGAATATATGAAGGGTATAGTATTTCGAGAGTTTACCGATATGGTAGAAAATCAATTTGGTGAGAGCATGGTTGATGATCTCATCGAAACTACCAATCCAGCTTCGGGAGGAAGCTATACCACCGTTGGAACTTACGACCACGGCGAGCTAGTGGCAATGGTAGGAGTGCTCAGCCAACGAACAGGCATAGGATCAGCGGTTCTCGTACACGCATTTGGAAAACATTTGGCTGATGTGTTTTCTAAAAAGTTTCCCGCCTTTTTTAATGACTGCCCTAATACTTTTGAATTTTTAAAAAAAATAGATAATCATATACACGTAGAAGTAAAAAAATTATATCCAGATGCTGAACTGCCAAAATTTACCTACCTACAACACAGCGAACTAGAGTTCGAACTTATCTATGAATCACAGCGCGACTTTTCCCACTTAGCACACGGGCTGATTGAAGGTTGTATGGAATACTTTAAAGAGGCATTTCAAATACACCGTGAGGATATTATCGGCGGAAATAGCAACACCAAAGTGGTCTTTAAGTTACGCAGACTTGTGCAATGACAGAAGAAATAGAAGTCTACAAAAGACGCTACGAACGAGAAAAATCCGCTAGGCAGCAGGCAGAGTTACTTTTGGAAACCAAAAGTACGGAACTTTATTTTTCAAATGAGGCATTGAAAAATCTAACAGCAGAACTGGAACAAAAAGTACTCACAAGAACACACGAATTACAAACTGCTAGAGACCAAGCTATTGCAAGCAATGAAGCCAAAAGCCTATTTCTGGCCAATATGAGTCATGAAATAAGAACCCCGATGAATGGCATTTTAGGGGTTATTTATTTGTTGGAGTCCAGCACCTTATCCAATCATCAACGCCACCTTCTAGAAACTGCCAAACAATCTAGCGAATTATTGCTCGCCGTTATCAATGACATATTAGATGTCAGCAAAATTGAAGCAGGAGAGCTAACTCTCGAATCCATTCCTTTTGACTTAATAGAAACCATTAAAAGTGTTAGCGATACATTCTTAATCGCGGCACAACAAAAAAAATTAGACCTGACTGCTAATATTGATCCAAATATACCAAAGCTAGTCGAAGGTGATCCAACCCGTCTTCGCCAAGTTTTCTACAACTTAATCAGCAACGCTATAAAGTTCACGCATGAAGGGTCAATTAATATTTCGGCTACGCTAGGCACAGATCAACTCATTGAGATTTCTGTAAGCGACACTGGAATTGGTATTTCGGCAGATAAAACGTCACATATTTTTTCACCCTTTACCCAAGCTGACGAAAGCACTACCCGTAAATTTGGCGGTACCGGTCTTGGTCTTGCTATTTGCGCCCATCTAACCAAACTTATGGGTAAAGAAATTGAAGTTTCTAGCGTATTAGGAAAGGGATCTAGATTTACCTTTTGGTTAAATCTAAAAACTATAACAGCGAAGGAAGATACCGAATACGCGCAAAAAAATAACTTACTTGCTACGCCAAAATTCGAACCCTCGTTGATCATGCTAGTTGATGATAACCCCGTTAATCGAGAAATAGGCAGCGAAATTTTGCGCGCACAAGGGCTCATAGTGGATTGTTTTGAAAACGGCCAACAATCAGTAAACGCCGTCACTCAAAAAAATTACCGAGCGATACTCATGGATATACAAATGCCGGTGATGGACGGTTTGACCGCCACCCAGCAGATAAGAACGCTCGGCGGAACATACAGCGCACTTCCCATCATTGCTATGACGGCACACGCACGCAAAGAAGACATTGAAAAAAGTTTAATCGCAGGAATGAATGCTCACCTCACCAAACCTATAGAACCCAAGAAAATATTTTCTCTATTGGAAAAATGGATAGCCTTAGACTCCGCATCACCTGTTTCAAATGAAAAAAAATTGGAGCAGAACCTAATAGACGCGCGCAGCTTTTTGGAAATCGACATTAATTCTGCTTTGCTTCGCACCAATAAAAATCAAGACCTTCTTAAGAAGGTCTTAATCATGTTCTTAAACACGCATATCAATGACAACAATAGATTAGATGAGTACCTGCGTGAAAATAATTATTCTCCAATACAGGCTTTAGCGCACAAATTAAAAGGTAGTGCTGCCAGCATAGGCGCGAACAATCTTTCCTCAGCAGCCGGCCTGCTAGAGAAAGCCTGCAAAGAACAAGAATATTCCCTGTGCGAGCAATTAATTTCAGAAACAAACCAAAAGCTACATTTAGTAGTCAATGAACTTCACAAACTATCACCCGTCGAACCAAAAAAATCCAAAACAGATTTAAGCCTGCAAGATATTAAACGAAAAATTGATAACTTTATTCTATTGAGCCAATCAGACCTAGCGGCAGCTGAAGGCGAGCTCTCAGAGATTATAGCGACCGACCCAACAAACCCAATTGCCGCAGAAATAACAAAGCACTTTGACAACTTCGACATTGATGCCATTTACCCGCTACTAGACTGCTTTCTACCAACAACGCAGCCTAACAAAGCAATTGGCGAAAACAGCTCTACAACAGGATATTAGCAATGACACCCTTCAAAATACTTATCGTTGACGATGCACCGCAAGATATCAAGCTAGTCATGGAATGCCTTAAAGACAAATACACAATCACAGCTGCCACAACTGGCGAAAAAGCGATTGATATTGCATCTAAAACGCAGCCAGATCTCATTTTAATGGATATATCGATGCCAATCATGAATGGCTACGATACCTGCAAAGCAATACTCAAAGAAAGAAAGACAAATATTATTTTCTTATCTGCCAATGATTCTACCGAAGAAATTTTACGTGGCTATGCCGCTGGCGGCATTGATTACATTATCAAACCATTCCACCCCGATATACTTCACTCAAAAATTGAGTTCGCACTGCAACGTACAGAAAAAAAACAACCAATATCTGGTGAAAAAAGCCATCAATCTACCGATGAAATATATCGCCTTATACTGGATTTTAATAAAAAATGCCTGCACATAACCGATGCACAACAGTTTGCTAACACGCTCATAGCACAGTGCGAAAGCATATACCTTGATTGTTGCATTCAGCTTCATGCGGCTTCTGGTACCTTTGAAGCAAGCTCTAGCGGTTTGGTTAGCAAACTTGAAGCAGAAATTCTAACCAGAATTTTACAGGAGGAGGGAAACTTTTTTGCCCACGAACAAGGGCTGTTCTTCACGCACGAAAACATAGCCATGCTTGTTAAAAATTTACCTTTAACTGAAGCCAACGACACCATAAAGAAATCATTATTTCATTTCGTTGAAAATGCCAATACCATGCTGCTCAACCTAGACCATATTGACGCACTCACGCAGCAAGACAAAGATCAACCACAAGTAAACCCGTCAGGTTTAAAAGACCGATTAAATGTAATTTTTGAACAAGTTAGCTTGCAAAAAAATTATAAAAAGGAGAGCGTAAAAATAGTTGACGATGTATTAGCAAGCATGGAGTCCTCATTTGTTGACTTGGGCTTAACTTATAATCAAGAACAAGCTTTACTAAGCATGTTGCATGTGGGCATTGATAAATCCATCAAACATCTTGAACAAGGCGCACTTTTAGACGAACACCTCGAATTCACATTAAAAGATATAGCGGCAACTCTGAGTTAGCGAAGAACAAACTTCCCTGTCACCCACAAACTCAGTAACATCCGCATCTCGAAAGCGTATTTATTGAACACGTGAGACAGATTATGAGTAATAGCCGTTTAGTTTATTCCACCGATAGCGGGCGCATCAAAGAAGACAAACCTGCAGCTACAATTCCCAAAGGCGATGGCATAGTGCGCATCCGTCGCGAAACCGCCGGTCGCAATGGCAAAGGCGTAACCACCATTTCTGGAATTTCCGTTGATGAATCCGAATTAAAAAACATCGCCAAAGCGCTTAAACAAACCTGCGGTGTAGGTGGTTCGGTAAAAGATGGCGTGATTGAAATTCAGGGCGATCAGCGCGAAAAAATCAAAGCGGATTTGGAAAAGCGTGGATACACCGTGAAGCTTGCGGGTGGTTAATCGACAATGGAAAACGCTCATCCCGACCCCGCAATTTTAATCGAACTCGCCAACACCAAAATGCCTTACGGCAAATATGCGGGTCGCGTGTTAGTCGACCTGCCGGAACCCTACGTAGTGTGGCTCGCAAATAACGCTATGCCAAAAGGCAGGCTTGGCGAACAGCTGCAATTGTTGTACGAAATCAAGGTAAATGGGCTCGAGGGATTGTTGAAGCCCTTACGCGGTCGTACTTCTTAAATTTCCCCTCGCTGGCCTACTTCTTGCTCCATCTCTATCAAATGACTTTGACCGACGTTTTTCTGACAGAGAGGCCTACACCATGGATTCACAAACCTTTATTCAATTAACTGACACTTCGCTCAAAATCGGGCTGGGCGCGTTGATTGCGGCGGCTATTGCCTGGTTTATTCTCTGGCGCAGCGCGCATTTGAACAGCGGGCCGCGCGAGAATCGCCGCTTGCAGATTCTTGAAGATGTCTCTGCGCAGGTGGGTACAGTCACTCACATTTTCGCCAAATATTCGTCGCTGGTGGTGGAATCCATTCAATTTGGCGAGCGCTGGCCGACGGCGCGCCGTCAAGAGTTAGACGTGGTGAATACCGAGCTGGTAAGTGAATTTCGCAAACTTGCGGATGCCGAAGCCAAGCTCTTAATGCTGGGCGAGAAAAATCTGGAACGCAGCCTGCGTTTATACGGCGCCAAAATTGCTGTGTTCCGCAAACAAGTCTATGTATGCCGCAAAGATATTAGCCATGAACAAATCACAACGTTGAAGATGGGCGTAAACCAAGTGCGCGAGCAGTTCTACGATATGTTAAGCCGCAAGTACGACCGCTTATTGGCGACTGGATAGTACTTCAACTCACATTTTATTGAGAATCACTATCTTTAACCCGCGCAGTGTTTTACGCTTCGCGGGTTATTTTTTATTGAGTACTCCCGTTGCAAAACTTCCTCCGGCATAAAACCTTGGCCTTTGCTGCACTCGTTATCTGGTTAATTACCAGTTGGAGTGGTGCGCATGGTCATTTGTGTTTTGATGGTCAGGAGCCGCCAGTCTCTGTTCACATGCATACTTTAGGCGAGCATACGGATCATGCCGTTGACGAACAGCATGTAGATGCCGATGTTGATTTAAGCCAGCCATTCTTAGCAAAACTCACCAAGATAGATTTACCACTGTTGATTGCTGCCGCGCTTTTGCTCGCGGTATTGTTTGAAAAAGTATCCCTTGTTGCTTCCAACTATTCTCCCACCTACTCTTCCCGCCGCACCGGTTTACGCCCGCCTTTGCGCGCACCGCCTGTTTTTCCAGCCTGATTTTTAAAACGTTACGTTTTTAATTTGAATCGATAATTCTTCCACTTTTTTGCAAAAAAGATGGCAGTTTTAGCTGGAGTATTTCATGAACACTTTTCACAAGGTGATGGCGTTTAGCGCTATCGCACTCTGCAGTTTTGCTGTGCGCGTCCAAGCAGAAAATTCGTTAAGGCTGCAAGATGCGATTAAATCTACGCTGCAACACAACCCGCAACTTGCCGGTTATGAATTTCGCACCAAAGCTTTGGCAGGCGAACAACAAACCGCTGCATTAAAACCGCAACTGAAACTATCTACTCATTTGGAAAATATTGCGGGTAGCGGTGATTTTAAAGGTGTGGATGCAAGCGAATTAACGCTCTCCTTATCATCAGTCATTGAACTCGGCGGCCAGCGCGATGCACGCCTCGGTTTAGTTACGGCGCGGCAACAGCAATTAGCATCGACCCAACGCGTGCTTACCTTAGATTTGCTTACCCAAGTAACGCAGCAATTTATCGCCATCGTAGCCGCGCAAGAGCAACTTAAATTGCTGCAACAAAGCCAACAGCTCGCACAGGAAAATGTCACCTCGTTGACTAAGCAGGTGCAAGTTGGCCGAACACCTGAAGCGGAATTATTGCGCGCAAAAGCGAGCTTGGCGCGCGCACTAATTGATGTTCAAAAAACCCAGCAGCAACTTAAGAGCGAAAGCGTAAAACTCAGCGCGTTTTGGGCAAGCTCGCAATCAACAGCAATGCAGCCAACATTTACGCAAGTAGAAGCCGATTTATTTTCACTGCCGCCACTCGTGCCGCTACCAACACTGATTAGCAAATTGGATGCAAACCCAGACCTTGCCGTATTAGGCGATGAAGTACATCTACGTGCCGCAGAATTGAAGCAAGCGCAAGCGGACCGTAAAGCCAATCTTGAATGGAGCGCTGGCGTGCGCCGCTTACAAGTGAGTGATGATTCTGCGTTAGTGCTTGGTGTGAGCATGCCGCTCGGATCAGCCAATCGAGCGTCAGGGGCAATAGCCACTGCGAGTGCAAATCAAGCCGGTGCAGAACAAGAACAGAATGTAGCGCGCATAAAACTTCACACTCAACTAATAAGCTTGCACGGTGCTTATGAGCAAGCCTTGGCGGAAGTAACAAGTTTACGTAACCATGTGTTGCCGCTCCTTAAACAAGCCCTACGCGCAACCGCCGATGGTTTTCAGCAAGGCCGTTACAACTATTTAGAACTCAACCTTGCGCAGCGCGAATTGTTAAACGAGCAACTCACGTTGATTAAATCCGCCGCGCGCGCCCATGAACTCAGCGCCGATATAGAACGCATTACGGGTGCCGCTTTAACCAGCGTACCGCAACAAACTTCAGCTGCGACCTTGCTGCCATGAGAACTTATTATGAGTAACCTTTTTAAAAATCTATCCAAAAAACACTTAGTTATCGGTCTGCCAGTTGCGTTACTTATATTATTGGGAGCATTGAGTTTTGCATCGGACGATCACGATGAACACGAAAAAAGCGAACATCAAGACATCGTCAAAGGCCCACACAATGGTCGCTTATTAAAAGATGGCGATTTCACCCTAGAACTCGCGATTTTTGAGAAAGGAGTACCGCCGGAATATCGCGTATGGGCTAGCGATGATGGAAAAACTATCGCACCCAAAGATTGGCAGCTCAGCGTAGAATTAACTCGTCTAGGTGGAAAAGTCGATAAATTCAAATTTGCCGTGCAGGAAGATTTTTTGCGCAGCCAAAGCGAAGTTACCGAGCCGCATTCATTTGATGTCGCCGTTACCGCCACTTACAAAAATCAAAAACACCAATGGAAGTTTCCCTCTTACGAAGGCCGCGTACAAATGAGCGCAGCTATCGCCAAAGAGTCGGGAATCACCACGGCTATTGCGGGCGCGGGCAAGTTGCAACAAACCTTAAAACTTTACGGCCAAGCCCTGCCAGACCCCGTGCGAGTCAGCCATATTCAAGCGCGTTACCCAGGTGTGATTCGCGCCGTAAAAGCCACCATTGGCAGCCAAGTTCGCGCAGGCGATGTACTTGCCAGCGTGGAATCTAACGAGAGTTTGCGCCAGTACAATATCACCGCGCCTATCAATGGAACCATTATTGAACGCCACGCCAACCCCGATGAATTCACCGGCGAACGCACGCTCTTTACCTTGGTGGATTACTCGCAATTAGAAGTGGATTTGCAAGCCTTCCCCTCCCACGTTAAGCAGCTCAAAGTCGGCCAAGCTGTTGCGATTAAAGCGGGCGATTTGAGTGCGACCAGCAAAATT
>Ga0116157_10001057_pt1 | contig 27860 bp, 16 predicted proteins | sample AD_UKC048_MetaG_FD_89882 | JGI IMG/M metagenome (GOLD analysis project Ga0116157, IMG submission 89882) | Active sludge microbial communities of municipal wastewater-treating anaerobic digesters from USA - AD_UKC048_MetaG | ecosystem: Engineered > Bioreactor > Anaerobic > Digestate | place: USA... | reverse complement strand
CAGCACCGGCAGAAAGGCGGCGAGGACGACGATCTGGTCGATGGTCGACTGGAAAACGCTGACCACGGCCCCGGCGACAAAGGCGGTGAGCAGGTTGAGCTGCAGCCAGGGATGGCGGAAGCGAAAGCTGCGCGGCCAGGCGGTGGAGAGCTTTTCCTCCTTTTCGACGCCGACCATGCTTCCGGCCTGGGCGCTGATCTCGATGGCCTGGGCCTCGAAGAGGCGGCCGCCGCGGACAGTCCCGACCAGCATCCCCTCGTCGTTGGTGACCGGATAGATGGGAAAATGCCTGGTGAGCACCTCCCGCATCGCCTCCATCAGGGGCATGGCGGCGCGCAGGCTGAAGGGCTCGGCCAGCATGACCTCGCGCAAGGGCGTCTCCGGATCGGCAAAGAGTAGTTCGCGCATCACCACCACCCCGATCAGGCGCTTCTGCGCATCGGTGACATAGCCGTAGGTGATGAACTCCTGCTTGACGAGCTGGCGCAGTTCCTCGATGGTTTGGCGGACGGTCATTTCGGGTGTGAAGAGAGCCCAGACCGGATCCATGAGGTGGCCGACACTCTCCCCGGGGAAGGTCAGGTTGAGGGCCCACTGCTCGCGCACCGCCGGCGGCAGGGTCTCCATGAGCCTTTCCCGGGTGTCGGGTGCAAGCTGGGAGAGGATTTTTTCCGAGGCTTGTGGCCCGATGAGACGCAGCGCCCGGGCCGCGGATTCAACCTCCGCTTGCGCCAGCAGGACAGCCGCCGCCCTGGCATCCATCCGCATCAAGGCCTGCGCCATCTCTTCGGGATGGGCAGGAAGCTGCTTCAATTTTTTCATCTTTTTCCTCGGGAATTGTTCATGACAATGGAGTACTTCGTTCAGCCGGCAAGCGCGCTTCTGGCCCGGAGTGAAGTGAAAGGAACAAGATAGATAAATAAGGTATTATTTTCAAGTCAAAAGGCATAAAAGTGCAGCCTTGCTGCTATTCCTATTCATTACTTGCTTTGCTTATCCTCATTGGCTAAAATATGGTGAGGCGTGCTGTAAAGAAGAAGGGCTATTCTCCAGGGCAGATGACGAGGGTGGATGAGAAGCCGATAGCCATCGCCGTTTTCCAATCAGTTTGGTTGGAAAGAGGGGAAGATGACGCTATCCGGAGTAAAACCTCCACTGGCGAGAAGATGGCTGAACAGGCTGATCAGCGCCTTCCGGCTCTCTTCGGAGGACAAGGCACTCACCCGGACGGTCATCGACCCGGAAAACATCCGCCGCGTCTTTTACCTCTCCCTCCTTGCCATCCCCACCAGCACCTGCTATTTTATCTTTTTTCTGGTCAAGTCGGCCAGCGAGACCGGCGTGACTTAACAGTGGCGGCATGCGATCTGGATCTGTCACGCTATCCTGCTGGTCAGCTTTGTCATCATCAACCTGCTCATCTACTTCTTCGCCTACAAGCCCGGCAAGAACAGCCCGTTGGCGCTGGCTTGCATCCACATCACCGCGGTGAACCTTCTTCTGGAGGGTGCCGCCCCGGCCGCGGCCGATCAGCTGGTCACCGACAATATCACCGCCTACCTGATCACCTGCCTCATCACCGGCCTCGTCCTGCTGACGCCGCCGCGCTTTGCCCTGCTCGAGGAGCACGACAAGCGGGCGGACAGCATTGTTAAAAGCATGCTGCAGTACTTCCGCGGCCGGTCGGATGAGCGCCAGTTCACCGATATCAACGCCCTGCTGTCCGAGGATATCAATCTGGCCTGCCATGGCATGCGCGCCCAGGATGCAGGTTTCAACCTCACTATCGAGACCGATCTGGATCCAGCGGTGGGCAAACTCAACGTCATACCTCAGGATGTCAGCCGAGTTTTTCTCAATACTATCACCAACGGTTTTTACGAGGTGCATCTCAAGAAACAGGAACATAACGGGGAGTTCAAGCCCACCCTCACTGTGAAAACCCGCAGCCTCGGCGACCAGATCGAGATTCGCATCCGCGACAACGGCGACGGCATCCCACTGGCGATCAGGGAAAAGCTCTTCACCCCCTTTTTCACCACCAAACCGCCCGGAAAGGACACCGGCCTCGGGCTTTCCATCAGCTATGATCTGATTGTGCACCAGCACGGTGGACAGCTGCTCTTCGAAAGCGAGGAGGGCCGGTACGCGGACGTTATCATCCACTTGCCCAACTAAAAGAGCCCCGATGGCGCGGGGCCGACGCGTGCATCTCTTTTAATTGGTGCAAATTCTCTTGCTATAAATCATTTTATTTGATATAATATACAACATGTAAATTCCAACCATCGTCTGGCACAGGACTTTTTGCATCCGCAGGCACAGCTCTTTTCATGCTCGATCAAGGATTGTGCCTTTTTGTTTGCTGCATCGGTCCCGAACCATAGTTCTGGGCCGGGTGATCGCCGCCGGTCCTATAACCTTCCCGTTTTACCCATCGTTTTTTGGCAGCGTTTTGTTTGGCTGGTTGAAAACTCCTGAACGGACTCTATCATGCTCAGAATGAACTGGCACAACAAGCTGATCTTCTTCGCCGTCGTCATCGCCATCATCCCCATCGCCATCTCCAGCTTTAACATGATCAACAGCACCAAGGACGAGCTCAAAAGCAGCACCAATTACGAGCTGATGATGACCGCCGGCCAGCTGGCGCAGGAGGTGAATACCTTTTATGCCAACCGCTGGACCGCCCCCCTGCTGCTGATCCGCAGCGGACTGGAGAGCGAGGAGCTTGGCGCTGAAGAAAAGGCCGCATTCCTCTCGGCGGGCATCAAGAATCTTGACGACATCGTCTCCCTCGCCCTGGTCTTCGAGGTTCAGTCGGGTGAGTTCATCACGGCCATCGCCACCCAGAAAGAGTCGTTCGCAGCCAGGCTGCAGGAGAAATCGCTGGATGTTAACGCCACCATGACACCCTCCCTCAGTGAGCTGCGAGCCTTGCGCCAGGGACAGCGCAGCATGGGTTCGCCGCGCTATCTTACCGCTGTCGATACCTGGCTGGTGACCTTGCTGTTGCCGGTCCACATCGCCGGAGCACCCTCCGCCATCCTGGTCGCACAGGTCGACATGAACGGAATGCGCGAACGGGTTCAAAACCAGCCCATCTCCCGCAACGGACGAATCCTGTTGATCGACGGGAATGGCAAGGAGATTTTTGGCGTCACAGAGAAAGATCTGACCGACCTCAAGGTCGTTCAGGATGCCATCCAGATCCTGCAATCGAGCTCACGCGCCCAGGGTGTCACCTCCTACACGATGCCGACGGGAGAAAAACGGGTCGGCTGCTACGCCTTTCCCCAGGATCTGCGCTGGGCGATCATCGCCGAGATCGATGAGAAGGAGGCCTATTCAGCAGTCGGCAAGATGCTCAACCAGCTGCTCTGGTGGGTGCTTCTCGGTCTGGCAATCGCGGTGATCGGCGCTATCATTTTTTCACAGCAGATCAGCAAACCTATCCTGCGCATGAGCAAGGCGGCCGAGGAGATCTCTTCCGGGCAGTTCGACGTCCGCGTCAACTATTCGGCGAAGGATGAGATCGGCGTTTTGGGCCAATCCCTCGAGAATATGGGCCAATCGCTCAAAGAAAATTTTGAAAAGATCGAAAACCAGAAAAATGAGCTGGCCGAATACAGCAAGGGGCTGGAGATCAAGGTCGACCAGCGCACCGCAGAGCTGAAAGAGAAGAACATCGCCCTCGAAGCCACCCTTCAGAAGCTCAAGAATACTCAGGAGCAGCTGATTGTCAACGAAAAGCTCGCCTCCCTCGGTTCGCTGACCTCGGGCATCGCCCACGAGATCAAGAATCCCCTCAACTTCATCAACAATTTTGCCATCCTCTCCTCGGAGCTGGTGGAGGAGCTGGGTGGCGAGCTGGGCAAGCCCTTGGTGACGATCGCTCCAGAGGAGCGCGAAAATATCGCGGATATTCTCGGCAGCCTCAAGGGCAATCTGACCAAGATCTCGGATCACGGCAAGCGGGCGGACCGGATCGTGCACAGCATGCTGCAGCATTCGCGCGGCAACGTCGGCGAACTGCAGGAGACCGATCTCAACAATTTCATCGAAGAGTGCGTCACCTTCACCTGGGACAGCATGCGCGCCAAGGATCCGACCTTCGGCGTCACCATCCAGCGGGATTTTGCCGCCACCACCGGCAAGGTCCAACTCAACCCCTCCTCGATGAGCCAGGTGATCCTTAATATCATCAACAACGCCGTCTATGCCATGAAGGCGAAAAAGAGTGCGGTGGGCAGCGGCTACCAGCCCGAACTGCGGATCACTACCCGGGACCTGGGCAGCCAGGCCGAAGTCCGCATCCGCGACAACGGCCCGGGAATCCCGAAAAAATATCTCGAAAAAATCTTTGAGCCCTTTTTCACCACCAAACCCACCGGCGAGGGAACGGGGCTGGGGCTATCGCTCAGCCATGATATCATCGTCGGCATGCACAAGGGTGAACTCCAGGTTGAGACGAGCGATGGAGAATTCACCGAGTTTATCATCCTGCTGCCGAAAAATTAAGCGATAAGGATTGGCGATGCACTCTGCAATAAGATCCGCCCTTCTCTGGACCCTCGTAGCCCTGGGGATCCTGGCGTCCGGCCTGCTGGCGCAGGGTACCGATGTCCGCACCCTGGTGGCGCGCGAGGGGCAAAGCGTGCGCGATCTTGCCCAGGAGGCGCTCGGCGATCCCAATCTATGGAATGAAATTCTCAAGGCTAACCAGCTCAGCGCACCCTCTGAGATCCAGCCCGGGATGAAGCTGGTCATACCGGCCGGAGCGATCAAGCGCGCAATCCAGGAGATCGATGGCGCGCGCAGAGCGATCCAGATGGCCACCGATGTGGGCGCGCGGGTCTTTGCGGCCGAGGGGATCACCCAGGCCATCGCCAGCTATGATGAGGCGGTCCGCGAGCGGAGCAAGGGCAGCTGGGAAAACAGCGCCCGGCTCGCAGCTGCAGCCGGCCAGCTCGCCCGGCAGGCCCATCAGGAATGCCTGGAGAAGCGAAACACCTCGGCGGATGCCACGGTCACAGACCGGTCGGGCACCGTCCAGGGCCGATCCGCCGCCGAGATGGTTTGGAATGATCTCAGCCTTTATTCCAAACTTTATGAGAACAATCGTGTGCGCACCCTTTCCAACTCATACGCCGAGATATCTTTCCAGGACCAAAGCCGCATCCGCCTGAACGAGAATTCGCAGGCGGTCATCCAGAAGATGCGTGTCGATCTGCTCAGCAAGGAGCGCGACTCGAGCGTGAAACTCGAAAAAGGCGCCGCTTTCGCCCTGCTCCAGTCCAACCAGAAGAAGAAAAAATTTAACCTCAACATCCCTGGTGTCAAAACGGAGATCAACTCCAAAAGCTTCTGGGTGCAGAGGGATGAGGAGACCACCAAGATCGCCAATTATGAAGGCGAAATCCAGGTCACTTCAGGCGAGGACTCGGTCGTCATCGAGGAAAACCACGGCTCGAAAATCGGCGCAGACGGCGAAATCGGCAAGTCGCGCGAGCTGCTGCACGGCACCACCCTGATCGCCCCTTTCAATAACTCCATCCTCGCCGGCGGATCGGTCAAACTCGAGTGGGCTCCTGTGACACAGGCCGTGCGCTATCTCCTCCAGGTCTCCGCCGACTATTCCTTCAAGAACATCATCATTAACAGCGAGGATATCCAGGAAGGCACCTTTACCACAGAGGGGCTGAAGGACGGGGCCTACTACTGGACCATCGCGGCCATCGACCGAGAAGGTTTTCCCGGCCCCACCAGTCCGCGCGGTTTCTTCTATATATTTTCCGATACCACCCATCCTTTCCTCTACGTCATCCATCCCCAGGAACAGGATATATTCAAGACAGACACCCTGCATATCACCGGCGAGACTGAGGCCAATGTCCAGCTCTTTATCGACGGCCAGGCGACCAGCCTCAACGGCAGCCGTTTCGAAATGGCCTATCAGCTGAACGAGGGCATCAACAAGATCACGGTGCTTGTGCGGGATGCCGGCGGCAATGAGAGCCGCATTTTGCGGACGGTGATCTATGCAGCACCCAGGGCGGTCAGCATCGACTACGATGCGGCCATGCAGCTGCCCGACACCAAACAATTCCTCGCGCGCGGGCGCACCCTCGATCTCAAGGGAAGCACGGTTCCTCTCTCCTCGGTCTCGATTCAGGACCTGAGCGGTATGACCCGCGGGCGCACCTTCGCCGACTCCTCCGGACGCTTCCAGCTCTCCCTCTTTGATCTCGCGGAGAGCATGCCGCTCGTCGTCGGCGTCCTGACGCCTGCCGGATATCAGAAGCAGGATACCGTGCGGGTGCAAGTGCGCAAGGATGCCCCGCAGATCCTCCTGGATGAGCAGATCCCGGCCGTCGCAGCTAATGACACCCTGTGGCTGGCGGGGGCCGTCTTCAACGCCAGCAGGCTGACATGCAACGGTGCTGCGGTCCCCCTGACGGCCGGGCGGTTCAGTTACAGCCTCATCCTGCAGCCGGGCGCCAATACCCTGCGCCTGACCGCAACCGACGACCTGGGCGATGAGGCGCTCCTCCAGCAGGAGGTGACCCTTGACCGCACGCCGCCGGATCTGGTGGATTACACCCTGCAGAAAAAAGCGGCCGGCGCCGGCGATCTGCTCGAAGTCAAGGTCAAGGCCAAGGACGGTTCCGGCCTGCGTCGCACCGCCGCCATCGAGCTCCAAGCCGGCACGGCGCTGACCTCCGGCTACCTGGTCTACAACAGCACATCACAACAATACGAAGGCTCTTTCAAATTTCCCCAGGGAAGCCTTTCTGCAGCGAAAGTGAAGATAAAATCGCTCGTCCTCGAGGATTATTTCGGGAACCGGAGCGTCCTCAATCCCGAATAGGCGATTTTGGCATTCGATGGATCATTGTGAAGGGAGAACCGCGTGACGACGAAACTGAGATGGATGGTCCTCTTGCTCCTCATGGCCTCTGCACTCCTGGCCAAGGAGAATATCTTTCTGGTCAATTACGGACCGGAACAATCGATCCGCGAAGGCGATGATGATTTCCAGCAGATCATCTTCATCCGGCTGGAAGCCTCGTGTACGGACAGTCTCTACCTGCGGATTTTCGATGCCGACTGCGGCGGGGAGAACGATCTGGCCTTTGGCCCCTGGAACACCGGGGTGCGCTTTTCCCTCCGCGGCGGAGCGGGTGCCTTTTCGTCCCCCTCTCTGCAGATGGCGACGCCCACCGCAACGGACCGGGATGCCGGCAAGGAACTGGTGACGGGACTCTTTGGTGAGAACCGTGAACTAGACAACAGCTGGTACAACTTCGCCCATTTCGCCCCCGCGGAGGGCGAGCAGGTCGGCGCCTATCGCTATTTCAAGCTTGTGGTCCAGGGGGTGAGCGGCAATGATGCCAATGCCTTCGATCTGCGCGTCAGCAGCTCGCCCTCGATGAACATCACCCCGGCCGGGGCCGCCCTCTTCTCCTGTTCGCCGACCCTGCGCCTGCGCAAGAGCGAAAACGTCGCCAGCATCACCTTCATGGTCCCGGAAACGGCGAGATCGATCACCGTCAACAATTTTGATCTGGCCGGCGCGGTCGTGCAGTTGGTCACGCCCTTCCGCTCTAACCTGCCGCTGCTCTCCTCCGGGCAGGGTGAATGGGCCAAAACCCTGCTCTCCCTCGAGCCGCTCGAGGCCGGACATCCCTGCGCCATCGTCCTCGGCCAGGGCAGCGAATCGCCCAATGACGTCTCGCTCTACATCAGCGACGACCAGGGCACCATCCTGCCGATCGCCCTGCCGGTCTACCTGAGCAAGCTGAACCGCCGCCCGCTGATCCAGAAGAGTCTGATCGCCCTCTCCGACTGTCACTCGATCGTCTTCGACGCCAAGGACTCGACCGATCCGGATGGCGACCTGCTCGAGTTCCGCTGGGATTTCGGCGACGGCACCACCGCCACCGGCAGCCGCGTCGCCCATCTCTTCCCCGAGCAAACCACCTACCAGGCCCTGCTGATCGTCAGCGACAATTCGGGTGAGGTCGGCAACAGCGTCTATGAGCGCTTCAGCGTCAAGGTCAACAAACCCCCGCTCGCCAAGGCGGCCGCCGACCTCATCACCGCTCCGCTCAAGGCCGTCGTCCTCGATGGCTCGGCCTCGTCCGACCAGGACGGCCGGCTGACGGCTTTCAACTGGACCTTTGGCGACGGCCACTCCGCCGCCGGCAGCAAGACCACGCATGCCTACGAGCGTCCCGGCACCTACACAGCGACCCTGCGGATCGAGGATGATTCGGACAGTCCCTGCAATTTCGCCACCGACGAGCTCAAGGTCTGGGTCAATGCGCCCCCGGTCGCAGCCGCCGGCGAGGATACCCGCGGTGCGCTCGGGCAGGAACTGACCTTTTCGGGCGAAAAGAGCAGTGACAGTGATGGCGAACTGACCGCCTGGGTCTGGGATTTCGGCGATGGCGGCAAGGCGAGCGGCAAGCTGGTCCGGCATGCTTGGATGAGCCCCGGCCTCTATCGCGTCCGGCTCGCGGTGACCGATAACGCCGGAGTTGATAACAGCACCCAGACCGACGAGCTCACCGTGTTCATCAACGATCCCCCGGTTGCCAGGGCGGGGGCTGACGCCAAAGGCGCCATCGCGGAATCCCTCCCCTTCGACGGCAGCGGTTCCTTCGACAAGGACGGCGCTCTCACCGGCTACAAGTGGGATTTCGGCGACGGCAACCGCAAGGAGGACAAACAGACCACCCATGCCTATCAGCAGGCGGGAAAATACATGGTGGTTCTGACGGTCAAGGACAACTCGAGCACCCCTTCCGACACCCGCTCGGATAGCCTCGTGGTCACCGTCAACCAACCCCCGGTTGCCGACGCCGGACCGGACCAGCTGGTCACTGCTTCGGAGGTCCACTTCTCCGCAGCCAGGTCGCATGATACAGACGGCGAGTTGATCCGCTATGACTGGAGCTTCGGCGACGGCGCCGCCGGCAGCGGCGTCAGCCCGGCCCATGTCTACAGCAAATCCGGAACCTACACAGTCAAACTGACGGTCACCGACAACTCGGGCACCAAAAACAATCAGGCCGGCGACGAATGCCAGGTTGTCATCAATGAAAAACCCTTCGCCGACGCTGGACCCGACCGGATCGCCGCAGCCGGACAAGAGCTCCTCTTCGACGGCTCGGGATCGCGCGATCCCGATGGCCAGATCTCGGGGTACCGCTGGGATTTCGGCGACGGCCAGTCGGCCGCAGGCAAGACAGCGGCGCATCGCTACAGTCGGCCGGGAAAAATGAACGCCCGGCTGAGCGTCCAAGACAACACCGGCCAGGAAGCCGCCGTCGATTTCGACGAGGCGATTATCACGGTCAACGGACGCCCGACCGCCCGCGCCGGACATAACCAGGTCATCGCGCCTGGCACCGCCGTGCTCTTTGACGGCAGCGCCTCCTCCGATCCCGATCCCGACAGCCTCTCCTTCCGCTGGCAGTTCAGCGACGGCCAGGGCGCGGCCGCAGCCGCCCGCACCACCCGCACTTTCACCTCCCCGGGAAGCTATTCCGTCATCCTCACCGTCGACGACGGCAGCACCGCTGCCAACGCCGTGGCGAGCGACACCGTGACGATCCGCGTCAATCACGCCCCGATCGCACACGCCGGCAAGAACATCCATAGCTGCGATAAAACCCTGCTCCTCGACGGCGGCAACTCAGTCGATCCCGATGGCGATCCCCTGAGCTACAGCTGGGATTTCGGTGACGGCAGCGCTCCCCTCAGCGGCGTGCGCGTCCTGCATGACTATGCCCGCGGCGGCACCTATCCGGTGATCCTGACGGTCGACGATGGGCTCGGTCTGAAAAACTCGCGCCATTCCAGCTCGATCACTGCCCGTATCGATGAGCCGCCGGTGGCCGATGCCGGCCCGAACGAGACCTATTGTTCGGGCGAGGTGATCATCTTCAATGCCTCGGGCTCGAAGGATCCGGAGAACGGCCTGCTCAAATACGAATGGGATTTCGGTGACGGCGCCCACGCCGAGGGACTCAATCCGACGCGGATCTTCAAGCAGGATGGCACCTATCTGGTGACCCTTACCGTGACGGATGACTCAGGTCTGCCCTGTAATACCAGCGTCGCCACCAAGGCGATCCGCATCATCGAGTCGCCGGTCGCCATCGCCGGACCAGACCAGGAGGTCTGCACCAACACCCAGGTCGCCTTTGACGGCAGCGCCTCGCGCGATTTCGATGGGGTGGTCAATAGTTATTTTTGGGATTTCGGCGATGGCACGACCGGGGGCGGAGCGGCGCCGGGTCACACCTATAAAAAAGCCGGCATCTATCGCGCGGTCCTCACCATCACCGGCGACCTGCGCGGCGATTGCGACAATACCGATACCGATGAGCTGATCATCACCGTTCATGACGCGCCGCTCGCCCAGATCGCCTGCCCCGAAATCGCGCCGGTGCAGCAGCCGGTCTCCTTTGATGGTTCCGCCTCGACCAACAAAGGGCAGGCCCTCAGCGACTATCTCTGGGATTTTGGTGATGGCGCCGGCGGCAGTGGCGTCAGGGTCACCCACACATATGCCAAATCGGGCCGCTACCTGGTCAAGCTGACCGTCTCCACCGGCGGTACCGGGTTGTGCAATATCTCGACTACGCTCAAAATGATCACCATCAACGATCAACCGGTCGCAGAGGCCGGCCCCGATCAAAGCGCCGGGATCAACCAGATCATCACCCTGGATGCCGGGGCCTCCCGCGATCCGGACGGTGTACTCACCGCTTTCCTCTGGGATTTCGGCGCCGGCCAAACCAGGCCAGGCTGTGTGATTCGCCATGCCTTTGCCGCCCCCGGCCGCCATCCGGTCGTCCTCACCGTCACCGATAACACCAGCGCCGCCAACAACTCCGGCCGCGACACCCTCTGGGTAGTGGTCAACGACCCGGTCCAGCCGGTGATCACAGCCGATCCGGCGCACCCCTGCCCCGGTGAGGCGTTCTCTTTTTCAGCGGCCGGATCGAAAAACACTGCCAGCAAAAAGATGACCTGCCGCTGGGATTTCGGCGACGGCACTAACGCGGAGGGCCTTGAAGCCCTACATACCTACGCCAAGCCGGGGCGTTACACCGTCACTCTGATAATGGATGACGGCCTCGGGCTGGAGAACAGCCTCACCCAAAGTGCCGTGACCATTCCGGTCAGCCATCCGCCGGTCGCTTCAGCCGGCGGCGAACGTAGCGTTTGCCCCGGCGAGAGCCTGCTCTTCGACGCCGGCCGCTCCTGGGATGCCGATGGCAGCGACTGGACCGTGCATTGGGATTTCGGCGACGGTACGGCTTCGGCCGAAAAGAGCGTCCGCCATGCCTGGCTCGAGGCGGGCCGCTTCACCGTACGGCTGCGCGTCACTGATCCCTCCGGCAGCCGCTGCGCCACTGCGGAGGATTTCGCGATTATCATGGTCAACAGCCGGCCGGTTGCCGCCGCCGGCGCTGACCGCAAGGCTTTTTGTGGCGCTGCGCACGACGCTGTGCTCTTCGATGCCAGCGCCTCGAGCGATGCCGACGGCGATCCGCTCACCTGCACCTGGGATTTCGGCGATGGCACACGCACCAACGGCAGCAAACTCTATCACCTCTTTGACAAGCCGGGAATCTACCGGGTGAAACTCACCGTCGATGACGGGCGCCAGACCGCCTGCAGCGCAGCTGGGGACGAGGCCGTCATCGAGGTCGTCAATCACCCCTGACCTGTAACCGGTGGAGATCCGGATGGCAACCTGTACTATCAGCCGCAGCGCCGGCGTCGCCTGCCTGGCGGTCGCGGGACGAATCGACAGCATCTCCTCGCCTGACATCCAGCGCCGCCTGGAGGAGATGATCATGGATGGGGAGAGGCGCATCGCCGTCGACCTGGCGGGGGTCCCTTTCCTCAGCAGCGCCGGGCTGCGCGTTTTTCTCATCGCGCAGAAAGCCCTGGCCAGAGTCGGCGGCGAGATCCTCCTCTGCAAGGTTCCTGAGGGGGTGATGCGCGTTTTGATCATGACCGGTTTTGACCGTATCCTGCGCATCGGCACCACCGAGGCAGAGTTCGACTTCAGTCAGACTTACCCGTCCGCAGCCGGCGACCGTAGCGAAACCCGTGCCGGGGTGAGCTTTACCCTGCGGGAGCGGCCCGAAGCGGCACCCGGAATGCTGCGCCTCATCGGCAGCCAGGATAAATTCGCCACCGCGGACTATGACCAGGAGGACATGATCACCCTGCCGCAGCGGGAGCTGCTTTACGGCGCCGGCCTGGCGACCATCGGCGACGATTATGAGGAGTACAAGGGGCTCTTCGGCGAGGCAGTGCTCCTCAACCACAATCTTTATTTCTATCCTGCAGTCAAGCGCCCGGCCGCAGATTTTATGCTCCATTCGGGCGACAGCGAGGGCACCGGCTGCCATTTCCTTAACGGGTTCGCCTTCGACGGTGTCTTTCGCTACCTGGCGGCTTTTGACGGTTTTATCACCCTCGACCTGCTGCTGGAATGGCTGCTGACATTGCCTCTCTCCGCGCCCCTGCTTGGGATCGTCTTGATCGCCGAAAGCAAGGGCATCCTGGGCATGAACCTGAAGCAGGTGCCCCTGCGCGAGAATCGCCCAGAGCAGGATTTTGATCTCTATTCAGTCGCCCATGTCGCCTCCTGGATCAACTTTCCTGTCGATCCTGCTGATCCAAACCACGTCATCGCTGCCGCCGGCATCATCTGCCGCGACCGCGCCGCCTGTCCGGCCGCTGTACAAAAGCTCTTCACGGAGAAATCCACCGTTCATCTTCATGCGGGTATCTTCGCCAAAGGACCGGTGAGCAAGAACCTCGACCATTTTTTGGAAGAGCTTGACCGCATCCTCACCGAACTGGATGTCTTCAAGGTGCAGCACCTCCTCGGTGGAAGCCGGTTTAGCAACGGGATGCTCGGAATCATTGAACTGAAAGGGTGAGTGCATGGAGTTGTGGGTCGGAGCGCTGAACCTCGGGCTTCTCTATGCCGTCATGACCATGGGGGTCTTTGTCACTTTTCGCATCCACAATTTCAATGATATTACCGTCGACGGCAGTTTAACCGCCGGAGCGGCGGCCGCGGCGGTGCTGATGACCCAAGGTATCAATCCCCTGCTCGCCCTGGGGGCCGCCTTCGCCATCGGCGCCCTGGCCGGGTGGCTGACCGCTTTCATTCATACGCGTTTTGGAATCAACGGCCTCCTCGCCGGTATCCTGGTGATGACGGCCCTTTACTCCATCAACCTGCACATCATGGGGCGCGCCAATCTCCCTCTCCTCAACCAGCGCACCCTCTTCTCCTGGCTGGCGGAGGTCAATCCCGGCCTCCATCCCGAGCTTTGGACCGCGGCGGTGCTTGCCGGGATCATGCTCCTCTTCTGGCTGTTGATGACCTTTTTCTTTCGCACCGACCTCGGTATCGCCATGCGCATCACCGGCGACAATCCAACTATGGCCGCTGCTAACGGCATCGATGTCGGGCGCATGACCCGGTTTGGAGTGGCCCTGGCCAACGGTTTCACCGGGGTTTCGGGCGCGCTGGTGGCGCAGTATCAGGGCTTCGCCGACATCGGCATGGGCATCGGCACCGTTGTCATCGGTATGGCCGCCGTGATCATCGGCGAGTCTCTCATCCGCAGCCGCAGTATCTACCTCCGGCTCCTCAGCGTCATCCTGGGGGCGGTACTCTTTCGCGGCATGATCGCCCTCGCCCTCTATGCGGGGATGAACCCCATCGACCTCAAACTGCTCACGGCGGTCTTTGTGTTGCTGACCCTGGTCTTGTCCAGATCGATGGGCGGCCTTAAACAGCCCTCTGGCGTGGCAGCAGATCACCGGCCGGTCTGGAAACGCCCCGCCTTTTTCTGGGGAGTGTTCCTCATCGCGGCCATCCTGCTTTTTGTGGTCTATCGCATCTTCACCGGCAAAGGCAGCGCCCCAGTGAAACAGGTACAGATCGGTGTCGTGCAGCTGACCGAAAACGGACTGCTCAACACCACACGCGACGCTCTGGTCAGCGAGCTTGGCCGTCTCGGTTACCGCGACGGCGACCACTGCCGGATCCTGCTCGAGAGCGCCGCCGGTGAACTGCCCACGGTCAGCACGATCCTCGACAAATTTGAGCGCGAAAAGATGGATGTCATCGTCACCATCTCGACGGGCTGCACCCAGGTGGCGCTCAACAAAATCAGGAACCGCCCGGTTGTTTTCGCGACCGTCGCCAATCCCTTCCTGATCAAGGCGGGCACCTCGGACGTGGAGCATCTCCCCAACGTCACCGGGGTTTACGGCTGGGTGCCGATGGACCGGACCTTAGCGCTGGTCCGCAGGATCCTCCCCGGCCCGATCACCATCGGGGCCATCTGGGACCCGGGGCAGCCCAACTCCGTATTCAATGTCGAGAACCTCCAGCGGGCTGGGGCGGCCCTGCCGGGAGTCGCCTTTAAAGGGGCGACCATCACCAGCTCCGCAGAGGTCTATCAGGCGGCCCTCGCGCTGGCACAGAAAGGGATTGACGCCTTTGTCCTTAGCCCGGACAATATCGTCTATTCGGCCTTCGAATCGGTGGTCAAGGCGGCAGGAACTCGCCAGATCCCGATCTTTCTCAGCGACGTCGAGCGGCTCGGAGACGGCGCCCTGGCCGTGCTGGGTTATGACTATACCAGCAGCGGCGAACAAGCCGCCGTGCTCATCGACCGTATTATCCGCGGTGAAAATCCGCGGGATATCCCCTTCGAGACCTACAAAAAGCTGACCCTGGGATTGAATCTCGACACCGCCCGTACGAACGGTATCACCCTCAGCGACAGCCTGCAGAGTCAGGCGGACCTGATCGTGCGGGATAAAAAGATCATTCACAGTGGCTCGCTGGCCGCAAGGGCTGAAGTGGATTCCTCACAGCTCCCCAGCAGGTAGGCAAATTCCATGATCGATATCACCGGTCTGTGCAAGACCTTCAATACCGGCACCATCAACGAAACCCGCGCCCTGCAGAACGTCACCCTGCATGTCAATCGCGGTGATTTCGTCACCATCATTGGCACCAACGGCTCGGGCAAATCAACCCTGCTCAATGCGGTCGCCGGTTCCTTTTTGCCGGACGCCGGTGCGATTCGCATCGACGGCCGCGAGGTCACCCGCCTGCGCGATTTCCAGCGCGCCGCCGACATCGCTCGCGTCTTCCAGAATCCCTTCAGCGGCACCGCCCCGAAGATGACCATCCTCGAGAACCTGCACATGGCCTGGCTGCGCAACAAGCCCTGCCGGCCCGTCCAAAGCCTCGATGCCGCCCGGCGGGATGCCTATCGCAGTGAGCTCGGCCGGCTGGAAATGCAGATGGAGAAGCGGCTGGATCACCTCATCGGCTCGCTCTCGGGCGGCCAGCGTCAGGCGATCACCCTGCTGATGGCGGTCATCGCCCGGCCGAAGGTGTTGCTGCTTGATGAACACACCGCTGCCCTCGATCCCAAATCGGCCGCCCAGGTGGTCAAGTTGACCAGACACTTTATCGAACGCGAACAGCTCACCGCCATCATGGTCACGCACAGTATGCAACAGGCCCTCGATCTAGGCAACCGCACGATCATGATGCACAAGGGACAGATCATCGACGACATCCCGCTCGAGGAAAAGCGGCGGCTCACGGTCGACGACCTTCTCGACAAATTCGCCGAGCTGCGCAAGAACGAGCAGCTGACCGAGGATGTGCTGATGGAACTGCGGCGGGAGTATATCTAGACCACGGGAAGGACCCATGAACGAGCGCGCTTTCAAACGATCCCTGAACTCCCTCGAAGCCCTTTTCGATTTTCTTAACGAATTTCTCACCGGCCACGGCATCGCCGGCAAGAGTGCGCTCGAGCTGCAGCTCGCGCTGGAAGAGGTCTTCGCCAACTCGGTCGAGCACAACAACGCTTCAGCCGGCGACATCACCGTAGCCCTGGAGAAAACGGAGAATGCCATCACCCTCCGCATCCGCGATTTCGATGTCGAGGATTTCGACGTCTCGAAGCCACCCGACGTGAACACCCGGGCCCCCCTGCGGGAGCGCCGGGCGGGCGGCCTTGGCCTGCACCTGATCCATACCATCATGGACCAGGTCGGGTACGCGCATGAGAACAGAATCAGCACCATCACCCTGGTCAAATATCTAAAGTGAGGAACTATGTTCAAGATCGAACAAGATAAGCAGGGCACCTTGCTCCTGTCCGGACGTTTTGACGCCTCCCGGGAGGAGAGTGCCATGAAGTGCTTCAATCTGGTCGAAAAAAGCACGGAGATCGACTGCAGCCAGCTGGAATATATCTCCAGCGCCGGCATCGGCGTGCTCATAGCGACGCAGAAAAGGCTGATGCAGAATAATCAACAATTGATCCTGAAGAATCTCAATCCCCATATCGTCGAGATCTTCAAGTACGCCGGACTGGATGCCGTTTTTACCATAAAATGAAACTATTTTCCACCCATCAGGCAACTTTTGTCAAACTGGATTGTATGTATGAATGAACGGCAAGAGGCGGAACTGATCGCCCGCTGCAGAGAGGGTGATGACCGGGCTTTCACAGAGTTGGTGACCTGCTATCAAAAACCGGTCTATAATTTGGCCCTGCGCATCACCCGCAGCGGGGTCCTGGCCGAAGAGGTGACCCAGTCGACCTTCGTCAAGGTCTACACAAAACTCGCTTCCTACAAGACCGGCCTCTCCCTTTTCAGCTGGATCTATCGCATCGCCATGAACGAAGCGATTAATGAGTACCGGCGTGCCAAACGCCACAACAGCCTGGACGAGACGCGCATCGAGGCTGCCGCGCCACCGTCTTTCGAACTGGCCGAGGCGATTCAGGAGGCGCTGATGCATCTAAAGCCGGATGACCGGGCGCTGATAGTCCTGCGCCATTTTCAGCACCTCGGCTATCAGGAGATCGCTCTGATCATGGACCGCTCCGAAAGCCGGATCAAGTCACAACTTTTCAGGGCACGCCATGCCCTCAAACTCATACTCGCCAGAATGGGTGTTAAAAATGAAACATAAATCTGCACATATCTTGATGCAGAAGGCTTGCGACGGGACGCTGGATGCAGCCGAGCGCCTCGCCTGGGAAGCCTGGCTGCAGCAGCACCCGGAGGACCAAGCCCTCCATGACGAGCAGTCTGAAATGACCCGGCTGTTGGAGAAAGTGGCGGAGGTCGAGCCGCCTGCCCATCTCTCCGACCGGATTATGCAGGCTATCAGAAACATTAAACGTGAAAAACATGCCACAACGATACCAATCAAACAATACAAGGAGGTTCCCATGTCACCCAAGTACAAATGGCTGTTAATCGGCGCCGCAGCTGTGGTCATCATCGGCGTGGCCCTGACGAAGTTCTATCCCTTTCCCCCGGAATCCGCCACCCAGGGGACGATCGGGGCTGTGCAAAAAGCCGACAAGTACCAGGCCGGGCAGATGGACGCCCAGGATGTGACCCTGACCGATAGCGAACTGCAGCAGTTGTTGCAGAACGATGCGGTCCAAAAGCTCGTCGCTGACAAGCCGGCCATGGCCGCGCTGCAGAGCCTCGACGGCAAAGCGATCGCGGCCTTGCAGAGTCTCGATGGCAGGTCTATCGCCGCACTGCAGACTCTCGACGGCAGGCCGATCGCCGCACTGCAGACCCTGGATGGCAGATCGCTCGCCGCTTTGCAAACGCTGGATGGCAAGTCGATCGCCGCACTGCAGACCCTGGATGGCAAGTCGATCGCCGCTCTCCAGACCCTGGATGGCAAGTCGATCGCAGCGTTGCAAACCCTGGACAGCAGGTCCTTTGCCGCTCTTCAGATTCTGGATGGCAAAGCGATTGCGGCTCTCCTGACTTTGGACGCTCAGTCCATCGCCGCTCTGCAGACAACCGACGGCCGTTCGATCGCCGCCCTCCAGTCGCTGGATGGCAAGTCCATCGCCGCCTTGCAGACCATGGATGGCAGAGTGATTGCCGCCTTACAGACCCTCGACGGCAAATCGATCGCGGCCCTGCAGATACTTGACAGTAAGTCGATCGCGGCCCTGCAGACCCTCGACGGCAAGTCGATCGCCGCGCTGCAGAGCATCGATGGCAAGGCTATCGCCGCCCTGCAGACCCTCGATGGTAAAGCCATCGCAGCGTTGCAGACCCTTGATGGCAAATCAATCGCCGCCCTGCAGTCGCTTGATGCCAAGTCCCTGACCGCCCTGCAGAGCCTAAACGCCCAGTCGCTCCTGGCTTTGCAAGGCGTGGACGCCAGAACCCTGGCCGCCTTGCAGACCGTGGACAGCAGGACCATTGACGCGCTCGGGCAATATTAATCCAGAATCCGGCAAGCCGCTCCTGAGCGGGCTTGCCCATTTTTAGGTTGCGCCTCCACTGTTATGAGAGCGGCGATGCCCGTCAAGGGGCACCGCCGCTCGGTTATGAAGACGGCAGACGCGACCGGATAACCACGCAGGCATTATCATCCACCGGGAGAGGATCGAGAACAGATGAGAGCCGGAATTCGCTGCTGCATGCCGCTCCTGCTGATGTTTGCGTTTGGCTTTTCTGCCGCGTCCGCTCAACTCAGCATCCAATCCACACGCACCATGGACCTGGTCTATTTCGGCAAGGTCCATGAATTCATTGTCCCCCATCTCTCCCGTTGTTACCTCAACTCCCGCACCTTCGAAAGCCGTCTTTTCAATTATTCCTCGCAGGAAAAGACCACTGTTTTCCTCCAGGATTTCGGCGACTATGGAAATGCTGGAGCCATTTCCGTGCCGCGCAATTTTATCCGCATGGAACTGGCCCCGCACAATTACGTCTATGAGACCACGCCAGCCAATGAGCGGATGAACTGGCTGATGAACCATGAGACGGTGCATGTCATCACAACCGACCAGCCGGCACACTCCGACCGCCTCTTCCGCGCCCTCTTTATGGGTAAGGTGCAGGATGCCGCCGACGATCCTGCGTCGCTCCTCTATGCCTATCTCACCACACCGCGGCTGCTGACTCCACGCTGGTACCTCGAGGGGATCGCCGTCTTCATGGAGACCTGGCTGGCTGGCGGCCTGGGACGGGCTCAGGGCGCCTACGACGAGATGGTTTTCCGCGCCATGGTCTGCGACCGGGCCCCCTTTTACAATGTGGTCGGACTGGAGGCGGAGGGTACGGCGATCGATTTTCAGGTCGGGGCCAATTCCTATCTCTATGGCGCCCGCTTTATCAGTTATCTCGGCTATCAGTACGGCCCGGAGAAGGTGCTGGAGTGGTACCGGCGTGATGATGACAGCAAGCGCTACTTCGCCGCCCAATTCAAAAAGGTCTTCGGGACGAGCCTCGCCGCGGAGTGGAGCCGCTGGGTGGGATGGGAGCAGCACTGGCAGCAGGCCAATCTCGACTCCCTCCATCGCAATCCAGTGACCCCCTTCCGGCCGATCTCCCGCCGCGCGCTCGGCTCGGTCTCGCGCGGCTTTTACGATCCCGCCCGCAACAAACTCTACACCGCCGTTCTTTATCCCGGCCAGGTCGCCTCTATCGCCGCCCTCGATCTCGCCAACGGTGAACTCAAGCCGATCTGCGAGGTCAAGGGGCCAACCCTCTACTCGGTGACCTCCCTGGCCTGGAACCCCGCAGCAGGCGCCCTCTTTTACACCAGCGATAACCAGCGCTGGCGCGACCTCAATATCGTCGACATCAGGACAGGGCATTCCCGGCGGCTCATCAAGGACGGCCGCATCGGCGATCTCGCCTACAACCGCACCGACAGCACCCTCTGGGGCGTGCGCCACTTTAACGGATTTTCGACCCTGGTCACGATCCCGTACCCATGGCACGAATGGAAACAGGTCCGTTCATTTCCCTACGGTCAGGACGTGTTCGATCTCGACCTTTCACCCGACGGATCGACCCTGACAGCCTCCCTGGTCGAGATCTCCGGCCGGCAAAAACTGATCCGGATCGCCACCGCCCGCCCTGATACCTTCGCAGTGGTCTTCGATTTCGAGAACAGTTTGCCGCAGAGTTTCGTCTTCTCTCCGGACGGTCAGTACAGCTACGGCTCCTCCTATTACTCCGGGGTCTCCAACATCTACCGCTACAATTGGGCCAAAGAGGACATGGAGATCCTCAGCAATGCCGAGACCGGCTTTTTCCAGCCGGTACCCTTGCCCGAGGATTCCCTGCTGGTGATGCGTTACAGCGGCCGCGGCTTTATCCCGGGCAAGATCGCCATCGCAGTTCCGGAACAAGTGAGTGCGGTTACCTTCCTCGGTGCTGCCCTCGTCAAAAAGTACCCGGTCGTGCGCAGCTGGGTGATCGGCTCCCCAGCCCGGATCACCCCCGATTCCCTTATCCGTCCCATCGGGCCATATCATCCCCTCGGCCACCTGCGGCTGGGCTCGGCCTACCCGGTTGTCCAGGGCTACAAGGAGAGCGCAGCTGCTGGCTGGCGTGCCAATTTTGTGGATCTGATCGGCGCAGCCGGGGTGACCCTTTCGGCCCTCTACAGCCCGGGCCAACGTCTGCCTCAAAAGGAACGGCTCCATCTTGGGATGGAATTGCATTGGTGGCAGTGGAGTCTGAGCGCCGGCCTCAACGACGCTGACTTTTACGATCTTTTCGGCCCGACCAAAACCAGCCGCAAGGGTTACAATCTGCAGGCGGAGTACAGCAAAAACCTGATCTACGACAAACCCCGCACCCTCGACCTCAACCTCAGCGTCAAACACTATGGCGGCATGGACCGCCTGCCGGATTATCAGAACATCGCGGCCACCTATGACCGGATGTCAACCGCCAAAATCGCCCTCGATTATCAGTACGTCCGCAAATCGCTCGGCGCGGTCGATGACGAGAAGGGCATCCGCCTCCGCGCCTTCTCCTCGGCCTCCCTGGTCAATGGCAAGCTCTATCCACGGATCTACGGCCACCTCGACTATGGCATCCCTATCGCCATCGGCCACTCCTCCATCTGGCTACGCGCTTCGGCCGGCCGCAGTTTCGGCGGTGCAGAGAATCCCTTTGCCAACTTTTTCTTCGGCGGCTTCGGCAACAACTGGGTCGACCATGGGACGGAAAAACGCTACCGCGAGTACTACAGCTTGCCGGGTCTTGAACTCAACGCCCTTGGCGGCCGCGGCTACGGCAAGGCGATGATCGAGTGGAATTTGCCGCCCCTGCGCTTCCGCAGCCTCGGTGTCACCAGCCTCTACTGCCGCTGGCTGCGGCCGGCCCTCTTCGCCTCCGCTATCCTGACCAATCCGGAGATGGCCAAAGGCGGTCCGGCATCCGCCGCCCTCGGCGTGCGCCGGAGCCTGGCCAACCTCGGGGCCCAGGCCGATTTCCGACTGGTGAGCCTGTCGCGCTTCGAATCCACCCTTTCACTGGGATATGGTGTCGCCTTTGAAGGCGGGCAGCGCAATAAGGAATTCATGATCTCACTGAAAATCCTATGATCGCCCTGCACATCATCCTCAGCCTTGCGCCGGTGATCCTGCTGGCTCTGCTTCTTTTACTGCTTGACAGCTACAAGCTGGTGCGGAGCACAGCGGCCGCCGGCAGCCTGATCACAGGCGCTGTGGCCGCCCTCGCCTGCATGCAGCTGAACATTTTACTGCTGCACAGGCTGCACTTCGACGTCACCCTCTACACCCGCTACCTCGCACCTCTCCTCGAGGAGGGGGCAAAGGCCCTGCCGATCTGGCTGCTCATCCGTAAAAAACATGTCGGTTTCCTAGTGGATTCGGCCATCCACGGCGCTGCGATCGGGGCAGGATTTGCGGTGATCGAAAACATCTCTTATCTTTACGGTCTGGCCGAATCGAGCCTGATGATCTGGTTTGTCCGCGGTTTCGGCACGGCGGTCATGCATGCTTCCTGCACTGCCCTCTTCGCCATACTCTGTAAGCGGCGGCAGGACCGGCTGAACCATTCGGGACTATCCTGCTGGGGACTGGCCTGGCTCGCCGCTGCAGCCATCCACTCGGCTTTCAACCATTTCATACTGCCCCCGCTCCAGTCGACCCTGGTGATCTTGATCACCTTTCCTCTCTTTATCATCGCGGTCTACGAGAACAGCGAACGCGCACTGCGCAAGTGGCTTACACTGAGCATGGACGAGGAGATGGCCATGCTGGAGACGATCCTCAGCGGCCGCTTCTCCGGGAGCAAATTCGGACAGTACATGCTGTCCCTGCGCGACCACTTTCCCCCAGCGGTGGTGGTGGATCTGTTCTGCTATCTGCGCATCTATCTCGAACTGGCCATGCGCGCCAAGGGCATCCTGTTGCTGCGCCAGCACGGCCTCCCGGCAAAGCCGGATGCCGCGCTCCAGGAAAAATTTACCGAGTTCAAGTATCTCGAAAAGTCGATCGGCCGGACCGGAAAAATGGCCCTGGTGCCTTTTATGCGCATCACCGACCGGGAGCTATGGCAGCTCTACATGCTTGAGAAATAGGGGCCCATCTGGCAGAAACGTCTATTCGTGCGTCCGTCACTCCTGAAGGGCCAAAAAAACAGCTCAATTCTCCTTGTATTATATGTGCGGTTTGGCTAATTTTCAACAATCTGCAGTTTGACCGTAACAGCAAAGGTATTTTCTTTTGGTCTTCTGTTCAATTTCGATAATTTATACCACGATCACGATATCAGGCTGGTTTTCCGGAGTAACACTAGGAGCACGAAATGAAAGTGATGGTCGTAGATGATGAGCAGGATGTCGAGTTGCTCTTCCGGCAGCATTTCCGCAAGGAGATCCGCCAGCAGCAGATCGATTTCAGCTTTGCTCTTTCTGGTGAGCAAGCCCTTCAGCAGCTGCATGACATGAACCAACCCCCGGCGGTGGTGCTCATTCTCTCCGATATCAATATGCCCGGCATGAACGGCCTGCAGTTGCTCAAGGCCGTCAAGCACGACTTTCCGGCCATCAAGGTCGCGATGATAACCGCCTACAGTAACCAGTACTATGAGGATGCCATGGAGAGTGGAGCGGATAACTATTACACCAAACCTCTCGACTTTGCCCAGCTCAAGGATGAACTCTTCCGGGAGGCGGCCAATGGCTAGATTCCGCATTCTGCTCCTGCTGTTCTGTACAGCCGCCTGCGCGACCGAGACCGGCCAGCCCTTCATGACGGTCTACCCCAGCAAGGAGTTTGACGGACACACCCAATTCTGGGCGATCGAACAGGATGACCGCGGTGTCATGTATATTGGCGACGGATATGGCATTCAGGAGTTCGACGGTGTCAACTGGCGGCTGATCCTGAATGCCAACCATACCTTCGGCAGATCTCTCTCCAAAGATGAAAAGGGCAGGATCTATGCCGGTTCCTCAGCCATGCTGGGATTCCTGGCAGCGGATGAACGCGGCGAGATGCAGTATCACTCGCTGATGGAGTATATCAAACCCGAGGACCGCCAGTTCAATTATGTCTGGTCGGTCCAGGCCACGAACGAGGGCATTTATTTCCAAACGAACGAAAGGCTTTTCCGCTTTCATCCTCCCGCCTCAGGTACGGCGGCCGGGGCGTGGACGGTCGATGTCTGGCGCTCGCAAGAATTGTTCGGCTATACCTTCTGGCTGGACCAAACTCTTTACGTCCAGCAGTACGGCGTCGGGCTGATGAAAATGGAGCAGGACTCGCTGGTGCTGCTCCCCGGCGGCGGGCAATTTGCCAATGACCGGATCAATGTCATGCTGCCCTTTCCGGGTAAGGCTGGACATTACCTGGTGGGCACCTTTACCCGCGGATTGTTTCTCTGGGATGGAACCACATTCCAGCCTCTTTCGACCGAGGTGGATAACCTGCTCCGCCAGGGAACGATTTATGCCGGTGTGGTTACGCCGGACAGCTGTTTTGCCCTGGGTACCATGGCCAATGGACTGGTCATCGTCGACAGAGCGGGCAGGATGCGACAACATTTCTCCCAGGCTAATGGGTTCCTTTCCAATACGGCGAGCTGCCTGTACATGGACCGGCAAAACAACCTCTGGGTGGGCATGGATGGCGGGATTGCTGTGCTCGAGTACAATTCTCCCCTCTCGGAGTTCACCATTCCTGGCGGTACAGGCCCTTCCGACTTTTGCCGGTACCAGGGTCTCCTCTACATTACCTGCAACGATGGCATCTATTATCTTGATGAAGCGGATGGCCGGTTCAAGATGATCGACGGAATTGCCGGCAATGCGCAATCTTTCTTCTTTTTCCAGATCAATGGCGAACTCTTTGTCACGGTCAACGAGGGCATTTATCGTATTCAGGGCAAAACGGCCCAATTGGCCATGATGTCCCGGGAAATGTCCGTACCGGTTCTATACATGAGCGCCCTGAGCCTGGCGCCCGATCTGATTGTCGCAGGAAAATCGGGTGGCGTAGATCTCTTGCGCTATAATGCCTCCCATCCCCAACGTCTCAGCTGGCTGGGCAGCATTCCGGAGGTCCACGAATATATCCGGCTTGCGGTGGAGGGTGAGCCAGGCGTGGTCTGGCTGGGGACCATGGATGCCGGATTGATACGCTTGACATTCGCCAGGGACCGGCTCCTGACGCCCAAGGTTGATAAATTTGGCACAGAGCATGGGCTGCCGGCAGGTGGGGCCGTCTTCTTCAATCCGGCAGGGCGCCCCCTGTTCTGCACCAAAAAAGGGGTATACCGGTTCAATCCGGAGCAAAACAGATTCTCACCCGACCCGTTTTTCAAGGATCTGGGCCTGGGCAAAAATCCGGATGAAAGTATCATTGTGGCAGATGCACAAGGCCATCTCTGGGCCAATCTGGGCAAGGAATCGGCCGTCTATAAAAAAATGCCGGATGGCTCTTACCGGCTGGAGAAAGCGCAGCTGGCGCGCTTCTCTGGTGAGGTGATCAATATCATCTATCCGGAAAAAAACGGCGTCGTCTGGTACGGCGCGGCGAACCGCGTCTTCCGCTTTGCGCAAGGCCAACAGCAGACGGTACTGTCCGGTTTTCCAGCCATCATCCGTCGCGTCGTCCTGGCCGGCGACTCGGTCGTCTATTACGGGGCAGCACGGCCCGGGCAGCGCCTGCAGGACCCGGCCGGGCAGCGCTTTCCCTATCGCAGCAATGCCCTGCGCTTTGAATTTGCGGCCTCCTCTTACCTCAATCCGCGCGCCAATGTCTTCCGCACCCGCCTGGAGGGATTCGACGCCGGCTGGACGGCCTGGAGTCGCGATACCCGACGCGACTATACCAATCTTCCCGCCGGCAAATACCGCTTTCGCGTCCAGGCGCGCAACATCTTTCAGCAGGAGAGCAGCGAGGATCTCTATGCTTTTACCATCTCGCCGCCATGGTACAGATCCTGGTGGGCCTGGGCGCTCTATATCCTCGGCGCCGGTGGATTAATCTTTGGAGTAGTACGCGCACGCACTTGGCAGCTGCAGGAACGCAGCCGCGCACTGGAAAAGATCGTTCAGGAACGTACAGCTGAAATTCAGGCGCAAAAAAACAATGTCGAGCAGCTCAGCCTGATCGGCCGCGAGATCACCGCGACTCTCTCGATCGGGAATATCATCCACACCATCTATGAAAATGTCAACCACCTGATGGATGCTTCCGTCTTTGGCATCGGCCTGTTCAATGCAGAAAAACAGCAGCTCGATTTCCCCGGCACCACCGAAAAAAATGAGCTCCTTCCGCCTTATTCCCTGCCGCTCTCGGATGAAGACCGCCTGGCGGTCTGGTGCTTTAAAAACCAGAAAGAGGTGATCATCAACGACTATGCCAAGGATTTCAGCCTCTATATTAAACAGCTTCAGGCGCCTGTCGCCGGTGAAAATCCCGAGTCCATCCTCTATCTGCCGCTCCTCTACAAGGAGAAACGCATTGGCGTCATCACCGCCCAGAGTTTTACTAAAAATGCCTATACCGATTATCATCTTAACATATTGCGCAATCTGGCCACCTACAGCGCCATCGCCCTGGAAAACGCTGATGCCTACCACCGCGTCAATGAGCTGCTCGCCGACCTCAAGAATACCCAGGATAAACTGGTCACCCAGTCCAAGCTGGCCGCTCTTGGCGCCCTCACCGCCGGCATCGCCCACGAGATCAAGAATCCCCTGAATTTTGTCAACAATTTCGCCGAGCTCATCGCGGATCTGGTCGCCGAGCTGAGGGAGGTCTTGACAGGTGAGATGGGCGAGACGGTGACGTCGAAGAGAGCCGAAGCCATGGAGATCCTGGATACCCTCCAGCAGAATGCCGCCAAGATCATCGAGCACGGCAAAAGGGCGGACAGCATTGTCAAGAGCATGCTGCAGCATTCCCGCGGCAAATCGGATGAGCGCCAGCTCACTGACATCAACGCTGTACTGGCCGAGGATATCAATCTGGCCTACCATGGCATGCGCGCCCAGGACAGCACCTTTAATATCAAGATCGAGACCGATTTTGATCCTGCCGTCGGCAAACTGAATATTGTCCCTCAGGACGTCAGTCGCGTCTTTCTCAACATCATCACCAACGGCTGCTACGAGGCGCATCGCAAAAAACAGGAACAAAACGGAGAGTTCTCGCCAACGCTCTCGGTAAAGACCCGGGACCTCAAGGATCAGATCGAGGTGCGCATCCGCGATAACGGCAACGGCATACCTGCAGCCGTAAGCGAAAAGCTCTTTACGCCCTTTTTTACCACCAAACCGCCCGGCAAGGGTACCGGCCTTGGCCTGTCGATCAGTTATGATGTGATTGTGCACCAGCATGGTGGTCAGCTCTTCTTCGAGTCCGAAGAGGGCCAGTTTGCGGAATTCATCATCCGCTTGCCCAAATAATATTTTATCTCAGGAGTGTCCAATGCCTGCAAAAATCCTGGTTGTGGATGACGAACCGGATCTGGAACAGCTCATCCTGCAAAAGTTCCGCAAACAGATTCGCGAGGGGATATTCACTTTCAAATTCGCCGGCAATGGGGTCCAGGCCCTCGAGCGCCTGGCGGAGGATGATGCGATCGATCTGGTCCTGACCGATATCAACATGCCCGAGATGGACGGTCTCACCCTGCTGAATCGCATCAAGGAGCAGGAGCGGCCTACGCTACGCTCGGTCATCGTCTCCGCTTACGGGGATATTGAGAACATTCGTACGGCCATGAATCGCGGGGCTTTTGATTTTGTTATCAAACCCATCGATCTCAACGATCTCGAGATCACCATTGACAAATCGCTGAACGACCTGCGGGTGCTCAAGGAGGCGATGCAGTCGCGCGACCAGCTGATGTTCATCAAGCATGAGCTCGGCATCGCCACCGAGATACAGACTTCGATCCTGCCCAAGGTTTTTCCGCCTTTCCCGGATCGGAAAGAGTTCGATATATTTGCCAAGATGATCCCGGCCCGGGAGGTCGGCGGTGATTTGTACGATTTTTTCCTGATTGACAAGTCGCGCATCGGCGTTATTATTGGCGACGTCTCCGGCAAGGGCATCCCTGCGGCGATGTTCATGGCGGTGAGCAAGACCCTGCTCAAGGCCACAGCACTTAAAGGCATTCCACCCGATACCTGCCTGGCCAGTGTGAACAGCATCCTCGTCGATGAGAGTCTGCCCTCGATGTTCGTCACGGTTTTTTACGGCATCTTTGATACACGCAATGGTTCCTTCGAGTATTGTAATGGCGGCCACAATCCCCCTTACATCATCAACAAGGAGGGTCAGGTCCGCCAGCTCGACAACCGCGGCGGGGTCTTCCTCGGGGCCTTGAAGAATCTCGAATATGAATCCAATGTCGTCATGCTCCAGCCCGGGGAGACCCTGTTTCTGATTACCGACGGCATCACCGAGGCCATGAACCCCGGGGAGGAGATGTTT
>Ga0116157_10001056_pt1 | contig 27869 bp, 25 predicted proteins | sample AD_UKC048_MetaG_FD_89882 | JGI IMG/M metagenome (GOLD analysis project Ga0116157, IMG submission 89882) | Active sludge microbial communities of municipal wastewater-treating anaerobic digesters from USA - AD_UKC048_MetaG | ecosystem: Engineered > Bioreactor > Anaerobic > Digestate | place: USA... | reverse complement strand
TGGTGATTTTATTGTAACCCAAGAGCTACGCTATAAAGGCACACACCACGCTTCGCGTGGTGGTTTACCGGGTTAAACAAAAAATCCCTTTCGGAATTTATGATGTGGGCGACTCGCCGTGGCGAGCTCGAACCTCGGACCCCAGTACTAAAGCTAAGCTTAGTACGGGGCAAGCCTCGTTATTACCCGCTGTGGCGGGCGCACTCTAACCACTCCCTGCCTACACCTGTTTTAAGAAATTTCTCAAATCTTAATGCTTCTTCCCTGGTCTTGAAATTTTTTTTGAATATTGTTTTCCAAGGACCTTTTTTATAAGTCGTTCTATGAAACCTGGCCTTTTCCTTTGACGTATCGTTATGCATTTTCAGCCTATCATCAAAATCAGCAGATTGACCTATGTAACGCTTATTTTTTGGATTTTGCAAAACGTATACTGTAAACATACATCAAATATTTTGTGGGCGTACCAAGACTCGAACTTGGGACCTCGTCATTATCAGTGACGCGCTCTAACCAACTGAGCTATACGCCCACAAAATATTCAATTAAAAAACCTTGTCATTACCCGCCGAGGCGGGCGCGCTCTAACCAGCTGAGCTAATCGCCCATAATTTTTATTACGCGTGGACCTCACCTTCACAGGTTTGAATCGAATCATTAGAGAAATGATAGGATGGCAGAAAGTAAGGGATGAATTTAGTCTTGTTTCAGAGGAAAACTCATAAAATCAAGAACTGTTTTATTATATACTGCCAAAATAAATTCGGCAAGAGTCTTCGGTGGTTAATATAACATATAACAGATAAAAAATAAGGCAAGGGGTTAGCCTTGCCTTATGGAAATACCAGAACATTTAACCTTATTATAGGCTATTCATTTCTTTTTCTAATTCGTTGACCTCTTCATCTGATAATTCTACTGTCGCATCAATATCAGGCACGGTTTCCGGTGGCATTTTATCTATATTACGTCCGCCTAATTTATTAAGTTTGTCAAAAAAGCTTCTTTGCTCTTCTGACCACGACAAGTTTTCACCTTTGCCAAATTTTGTGTAAAACTTATCTTTTATATCGCGGACGGTTGTTATTTCTTTATGTGTTTCGGGAAAACCCATTCTCATTTCACGTGATTCCATATTTTTAATTAAATTTTTTATAGAATTAATTTAATCTTCATCTTTCGCCATAGATCTCCACAGACTTTCAACTTCTTTCTGGATATTTTTTGAAGCATATGCGAGAGCATGACTACCACTCTTCACTGCTTCAAGCACAACTTCTCTGTCATTTTTTAGTCTATCTGAGGCATATGCGAGGCCATCAGCCCATTGTTTTACTATCTCAAGTACAATTTCCTTGTCATTCATAAATTCCTTTGAGAAAAATTCGAAAACATCTACGTTTCTTTTAATTGTCTCTAAGGCTATCTTTCTGTCATGCTTGATATCTTCTGGAGCATATTGGATTGCCCATGGAGTTTGTTTTAAAGCTTCCATAATAAATTCTCTATCATTTTTCAGTTTCTCCGAAACATACCGAAGAATTCTATAATTACTCGATTTACTCTTTAATAAATCAAGAACGAATTCTTTGTTATTCTTGATATTTTCTGAAGCAAACTCAAAAGCATAGCCGTTGTTCCAATTGCTGTTCACTGCGCTTAGCACTATATCTTTATCATCCTTCAATTTTTCTGATGCCTTTTCAAAGTAATTGCCATTGTGTCTTACGGCATTAATTACAAATTCTTTATCATCCCAAAGTTCATCGGGAACCTCTTCGCCATTATAATCATGACCACGACGGTAATATTCTTTATATTCATTAATTTTATTTGCTTTATCGCGCAAAACATCCATTGAAGTAATTCCCTGCTGTTTTAATGTATTGAAAATTTCCGCTGTCAGCTCCGCGTCAGACAATTCTTGAGCCGCTTCTTTATAAACAAAACTGCCGTCTTCTTCTTTTTTAAAATTCTTCTTTTCATCGTCGGGAACTTTTTCAAAAGAATCGAATTGTTTCGGTTTGAACATTTCAGACATATTTTTTAGTTAGTTATTATTTATATCCCCATTTTAACATCTGACAGTAAACGCGCAAGGGTAGCAAAAATGTCACGAAATCACTCCAAACTCACTATAATTAGAATACGGGGTTTTTCCGCAACCAAATGACTCAAAACTCGCTATAATGTAAATAGAAGCAGAATTCTGCTGTTCAAACAAAAAACACTATCCGGCAAAAGATAGTATTCCTATAAAAAATTCAAAAAATGGAGATTGAGGTCTTCAGATTAAAACTTGGCAAAAGTCTTGGCAGGGCTTTTAGAAGCGAAAAAAAGGGATGCGTGTGGACCTCACCTTCACAGGTTTGAATCGAATCATTAGAGAAATGATAGGATGGCAGAAGGTAAGGGATGAATTTAGCCTTGTTTCAGAGGAAAACTCATAAAATCAAGAACTGTTTTATTATATACTGTCAAAATAAATTCGGCAAGAGTCTTCGGTGTTTAATATAACATATAACAGATAAGAAATAAGGCAAGGGGCTAGCCTTGCCTTATATATAATTTGTTTTTTGCAGAGAGTTCTTAGACTTGAATTTATAAAGGAATACTTCGTTTAAGCTATATAATTTAAGCGCCAATCATTATTAAAACATTCTACTCATAGGACTTACGTAGAAATTTTCTCCAATAAATACAATGACTATATTTGCTATTAAGAAAATGCTAAAAACAACTCCCGTATAAGCAATCATATTCCATTTTGATGTAGTTTCTTCCATTTTTTTTGAATGATTTAAAATGCACAGCCATGCAATTGATATGGCACTTGATACAAGATTAATAATTGGACCATAAGTGTTTGCAAAGCAGTCACACATTACTGCCATTTCTGCTGAAATAATTATGTAAGCTACGATTAAAAAAATAATAGCAATAGAAAAATCATATATAAAGATTTTTGCTTTAATATTATGAAAAGCAAAGACCATGATTGCAATAACAATAAGAGAAATAAAAGAAATTGGCACAGCAACTAATGTTATCCAATAAAATACACCAGCTGCTATATATAGAACATTTGCCTTAGGAAGATTTCTTGCTGATTCTACTTCTTTATCAGCTTGAAGATTTGGGGAAACATATTGAAAAGCATAGCCATTTTGTTTGACTGCTGCCAACGCCACCTCCTTATCGTCTTGAAGTTCTGGGGAAGCATATTGGAGATCAAGGCCAACCTCTTTCACTGCTTTCAATACCACTTCTTTGTCAGCTCTAAGTTTTGGGGAAATATTTTTGAAATCATATATATATTTTGCGTTCATTATTACATCTTTATCCATTTGAAGCTCCGGTGATGCATATTGAAATGCCGCACCATCATTTTTAACCGCTTCTAATACAACTTCCTTATCGGATTCAAGATCATAGGTATATTCTAATACAGACCCCCATTTTTTTACTGCTTCCAGCATTACTTCCTTATCAGATCTAGGATCAGGAAGAGCCTCTTTAATAACATTAATATTTTGCCTCACCATCTCTAACACAAATTCTTTATTGGCTCGAAGCCTTATTGAAGCATAGTGAAAAGCATATTTATTTTCTTTAACTGCTTGCAGCACGACCTCTTTGTCATCTTGAAGTTCTGGTGAGGCGTATTCTAGAGCATATCCATTTTGTTTCACGGCTGCCAGTACCACCTCTTTATCAGCTTGGAGCTCTGGTGAGGCGTACTCTAGAGCCCAGCCATTTTTTTTCATGACTTTTATCACAAAGTCTTTTTCGCTCCAACGCTCCTTGGGAACATCATCTATATTTATTTTTTCCGTAAGTTTAGCATCTGATATGTCATGTTTAAGATATGTCTTCCATCCAAAAAAAACGGCTGACGATATCAAAAACAATATAAGTAATATAATAAAAAAACTTTTTTTTCTTTTTATAAGAGATGGGGTGTCTTCACTTATTTGAAAATTTTCGGAATTAGAAATATTGTCACCTTTCTGACTTAAAAAGTTTGATTCATAATTTGACTGTTGGTCATTATTTTCATTTTCCATGTTTTTGTTTTTAAAAAAGTTAGAAAAGATATACTAAGATTTTACCACATGATTTAAACATCACAAAATCAAACTAAGCTCGCTATAATAAGAATAGAGGCAGGATTCTGGGGTTAAAACAAAAAACACTATCCGGCGGGATAGTATTCCTATAAAAAATTCAATAAATGGAGATTTTAATCTTCAGATTAAAACTTGGCAAAAGCATTGGCAGGGCTTTTAGAAGGGAAAAAAGGGATGCGTGTGGACCGGACAGGACTTGAACCCGCTACCTCCTCAGTGCAAATGAGGCGCTCTACCAGGTGAGCTACCGGCCCAAAAACAACTAGGATTCATTATACACTGATTAAAATCCTTTGTCCATACCAAATTCCCTACTTTATAAAATACACAATAACAATTATTAATGCCAGTGCCAAACGATACCAAAAAAATGGAGCGTAGCCGACTTTCTGGATAAATCTCAGCATATATTTTATAGCTAAATAGCCGCTGACAGCTGCCGCCAAAATTCCCAAAACAATCGGCAAGGTTATTCCAGTTTTGAGTAGTTCCGGAATTTTAAAAATTGCCGCGCCAAAAATTATCGGTGTGGAAAGTAGAAATGAAAATCTCGCCGCTTGTTCGCGGGAAAGTCCCAGCGCCAATCCTGTTGTCATGGTCGCCCCGCTTCTGGAAACTCCCGGAATAATAGCCACCGCCTGCGAAAGTCCGATCAAAATAGCATCCTTAAAACTCATGTTTTTTATTTCTTTTTTATGATTAGCGAATTTGTCGACTAAAAACAAGATTAAACCGACAACACTTAGCGTAAAAGCTATGATAAGCGGATGACGCAGCATCTGTTCAGCATAATCATCCAGAAAAAATCCAAAAATTGCTCCCGGCACGGAAGCCGCAATCAAAAGCCAAACTAACTGAGAAGGATACTCCTCGGAATTTGAAATTTGAAATTCGAAATTCGAAATTTCTTGAAGCGCTAGCTTCAAAATTGTTATCCAATCGCGCCAAAAAAACGCCACAACCGCAATCAATGTTCCGACGTGAAGTGCCACATCAAAAGAAAGCCCTGGATCCGACCACCCGAAAAAATACGGCGCCAAAATCAAATGAGCCGTGGAAGAAATCGGCAGAAATTCTCCCAGCCCCTGCACTACCCCTAGGATTATTGATTGAAAAACATCCATAATATTTAGGCTTTACAAATTGACATATATCCAGTATACTTGTAGATTAAAGAAAAATCAAAAAAATAAAACGAGTTCATTGAAATAACAGGAGGGTCCAATGAATATTTATTGTTTGATTGGCTTGTTTGTTTCTGTAGTAAGTATCTTGTTGTTTGGATTATTTTTAGCAGCCCGAGAAATAGTAAGATTGGAAACTGAAATCGAAATTTTGCAACAAGAAAAAATATTTTCAAAAATACAGAGAAATTTTAGAAAAGAAAAGGAGGATTTTATTTTAAAAAAGAACAACTCTAATCGTTTAATATTTTTAAAAATGAAAGAGCTGTTATTGACACTGTTTAGTAAAAAATGGTGGACCGCCAAAATCATCAGAAAAGGAGAGATGTCATGATCGAAAAATATCCGTACGAAATTTTAGCAATAATCTCATTGCTGGAATTGTTGTTCTGGATCAGGGAAAAACGATTCACCTTATTAAAGAATTGCGCGTTAGCGAAACTTGATGCTTTTTACCAGAGATTACTAGAAGAAGATCTCTGCGGAAAATCCAACAGCCTGGAATAAAATTATCCGGGCTAAAAAACACCTGGGGCAGGAGAATCATCTTCTGCCTTTTATTTTTTTCCAATTAAAAGAATGTTTCTTCCGTTAATTGTTTCGCATTTTTCGATTCTAAAACCGACTTTTTGAAAAAGTTTTTTGAGTTCCCTTTTGGTAAACGCGTGATGAAATCGCTGAATTTTACTCTTTCCATTGTCAGAAAAAGAAATGTAGCAATCGCTCCAATCTAAACTACTTTTTCCGAAAATTTTATTTTTCCAGTTGCGTAAAATATTTTTTATATACCTTTTCTGCCACAAATTCCAAACTGTAGTCACAACATGTCCCCCGCCATTAGTTGTTCGATACAACTCCCTGGCCATATCTTCACGATATTTTTGAGATGGAAAATGATGAAAAACTGCAATGCTATAGATCGTGTTGAAATAATTATCCGCAAATTCTAGATTTTCGGAACCGGAAATCTTTTGAAATTTACGCTTTTCATTCCCATATTTTTCCTGAGCTGCCGCGACAAGTTTCTCTGAAACATCCACGCCCAAATAGTCAATATTTTTATTAGAAAACAATTCTAAAAGCCGCCCATTGCCACAACCGAAATCAAGCACTTTATCTCCTTCTCTGGCATAATCAGCAATAAATTCCAAGCCACGCCAAAAATGTTTGCGAGTTTCGGAAAACTTCCCCGCAATTAAATCATATCCCCGCTCTGTTTCTTTTAATATTTTTTCCGCAGTTTCCTGATTCATATGAAATCAGCATAACAAAAATCCCCCAAAGGAACAACTTTTAAATAAAAAAGAGGCAAGGCAAACTCCTTGCCTAATATAAATTATATTTATTAGCGAAAGCGCTTGTAAATTATCAGCAAAATAAAGTATTTTTTATTTAAAATCCCTTTTTTCCTGTTGTTTACTTAATGCATTATTTAGCAAATCGTTTTGATCTTGTAACTCTCTGATTTTTTTTGTCAATACATAATTCTCATTTACCAAAGTCTGACAACCTACCGTCGCAGGGGGACTATCAGGAGCCATGCGCCAACTTAAACTCCTGATAGCCATGCCAGCAAACTGAGAAATTATTGCGCCAGCAACAAAAGTAGCAATACCAACCAGAATGATTTTTTTCATATCTTTTTATTAAAAATTAAATACAAAACTATTATTGACATTCTACAACGAAAAAAGGAAGCATGCTAATCACTAGGCCCCTTTTCATTGCTTGATTGTTATGAGCTAATACGTTAGGCTTGGGAGTATGGATAAAAAATACGACCAATATATTATTTCCGCTCTTAAGGATCTGCCGAAAACGCAGGCAGGTTTTGGGCAGCTCAAAAAGAAACTTTCCAAAATTTTTAAATTGCCGATTCCAACCAACGCCGATCTTAGAGACAGATATAATGAACTTCTCGAAAAGAAAAAAATAAAACGCTCAGAAAAATTTGAGAAACTGCTTTTGAGCCGGGCCATTCGCACGGAGTCTGGTGTAGCGGTCGTGGCCGTGCTCACTAAATCATATCCCTGCCCCGGGAAATGCATCTACTGCCCCACTGAAAAAAACATGCCCAAGAGCTATCTTTCCAACGAGCCGGCCGTCATGCGCGCCATCGATGCTAAATTCAATCCCTATCGCCAAGTGCAAAATCGTTTGCGTTCCTTGGAGCTCAATGGTCACCTAACTGACAAAATCGAACTTATCGTTATGGGTGGAACATTTTCCTATTTGCCGAAAAGTTATCAGAAAAAATTTATCATCGAATGTTTTCGAGCAGCAAATGATTATCCGAATCATAAAACATGGAGCATGGGGCATGGAGCAAAAAATGCAAATGCAAATCTTTTGAAGGAACAAAAGAGGAATGAGAAAGCAAAACACCGAATTGTCGGGCTCACTTTGGAGACTCGACCGGATTTTATTAATGCAAAAGAAATTGCCAATTTTCGCAATTTGGGCTGCACGCGAGTTGAATTGGGAGTGCAAAGCACCCTTGATGATGTTTTGCGACTAAACCGCCGCGGACACCCCGTCCAAAGCACCATAGAAGCCACAAAAATGCTCAAAGATGCCGGTTTTAAGATAAATTATCACATTATGCCGGGTCTCTTGGGAAGCACCCCTGGGCGTGATTTAAAGATGTTCAAGTCTCTTTTTGAGGATGCCAATTTTCAGCCAGATATGCTCAAAATCTACCCGACTGTCGTGCTCAAAAACAGCGATTTGTATAAAATTTGGAAACAAAAAAAATACAAACCACTGACCGACCATGCATTTGAAAAATTGATTTTGAAAATAAAAAATGAAATTATTCCGCCCTATGTGCGGATCGCTAGACTCGTGCGCGATGTACCAACGCCTTCCATTGTCGCTGGTCCAATCGTTTCCAATCTTAGGCAAATTATTATTCCCCGATCCCAATGCCCATGCATCCGTTGCCGCGAAGTTCGTGCAAATTATGAAATTAGAGAAAAAATTATTTTGGATCGAATTGATTACAAAGCTTCCGACGGACACGAAACATTTTTGCAATATGTTTCTCGGGATAAGAAAAAACTTTTTGCTTTGCTGCGTCTTCGCATCACTTCGGAAAACAAAGCTATCATCCGCGAAGTCCACACTTACGGAAAAATGGCAAAAATAAACCAAAAAGATAGAAAATCTCCGCAGCATATCGGCCTCGGTAAAAAATTAATAGCTGAAGCCGAAAAAATTGCCAAAAAAGAGTTTGGCCTCCATGAAATTAACGTCATTTCCGGTGTCGGTGTCCGCGAATATTATCGTAAATTAGGCTATAAACTGAAAGACACTTATATGGTAAAAAATTTATAAAAAAAGTATAATTAAGGATATATTTTTTAATGCAAACATATGCGAATTGTTAATCACGTTATTAAGCTCACCACTTCGACTACTCTGGATTTTATCGACATCACAGAAAAGGTTCAGCAGAAAATTAAAAAAGCTGGCGTCAAAAACGGTATTATCAACGTCCAAAGTTTACATACTACCATGGCTGTGATTGTGAACGAAGCTGAACCGCTTTTGATCATGGATATGAAAAAGCTATTGAAAAAACTAGCTCCTAGGACCTATAAATATATGCACGACAATTTCAAAATCCGCACAGTGCACATGCATCCCAACGAAAGCAAAAATGGCCACTCTCATGTGAAAGCCATGTATCTGCCAACTTCGACCATGTTAAATGTTTCCAATAGCAAACTTCAATTGGGTGAGTGGCAAAGAATTTTTGCCATCGAACTTGATGATTCAAGAAAACGCCAAATAGCTTTGCAGATTATTGGCGAGTAGCTGTCAGCTGTCCGCAAGCGCCTTGGATGTCAGTTCCAAGGCTTTTTCTGATGGTAACGTTAATATGATTTTGCTGAAGGTAATCTTTGAATTTAATGGCGACATTCCTTGAAGAAGCTTTGAAATCATTAGTTGTTTTATCCTCTTCATTATAAAATATAAGATTCACATGCAATAAATAGCTGTGTCCGATTGATTTTAGATATTCACTTAATTTTCTGGCATCCTGCAGACTGTCATTCAGTCCTTGAAATAAAATATATTCAATAAAAATTTTTCTTTTGCTTTTTTGAAAATATTTCTGAAGCGTTTCTTTGATTTTTTCTAAATCATATTGCTTATTAATCGGCATATGACGGCTGCGCATTTCATTTTCCGCAAAATGCAGAGAAACAGCCAGATTCATTTGCGGAAATGTTTCAGTAAAAATTTCTATGCCTTCCGGAATTCCGGAAGTTGAAACAGAAATTGATCTTGAACCAAAACCAAAGAGTTTCGGATCTGTCAGGTCTTTCAGACTTTTTTCAACTTGCTCCCAGTTTAAAAACGGCTCGCCCATACCCATGAACACGATATTGGATATCGTGGAATTTTTAATTTCTAATTTTGGATTTTGAATATTTTTCAGATATTGCTTCCAGAACAAAATTTGGTCAGTGATTTCCTCAGCCGTCAGATTTCTGTTAAATCCTTCCCTGCCAGTCGCGCAAAAGGCGCAGTTCAACGGGCATCCAGCCTGACTGGATACGCAAACTGTCCAAGCACCATTTTCAGAAGAAAGTAAAACTGTTTCAATATAATTGTTGTCTGGTAAATTTAATGCTGCTTTTATTGATTGCTTATTTTTTGAAACTAAAATTTCTTCAACATCAAAAGATAAAATTTTAATTTCTTTATCTAATGATTCCCTGAGTTCTTTCGGAATTGTCGTAATTTCTTCCCACCTTGAAGTCCCGTCCTGAAAAACGGCCTTCTTGATTTGTTCCAGCCGGAATTTCGGTTGATTATTTTCTATTAAAAATTGTTCGAGTTTTTCTATGTCCATAGAATTAACTTTATACTATTTTCAAATTTAGGCAAAATGAAAGGGCGGTTGAAATTTTCTACGCCCTTTCGCTAGCAATCAATGACTGCTTCAAGAAAAAATTATTTCATAAATTTTCCATGGAAAAAGAGAAATAATTTTTTCTCTCAAATTCCACTGCCATTCCGACCTTGTCCACCAAAAAATTGATTTTTTGCCAAACCAGTCTTTTGGTTCATCCATGTCCGGAAAATTTACAATCGAAATATTAATTCCCGGAAAAACTTTATTTAATTCCCTTTTGCACCTTTTCCAAAGCGGAGGAGCGGTTATCAAGATTATCCGTTTCAACTCAGGATAATTCTCTTTTTGCCACTCTTTAAAAGCTTTAATTGTTTTCAGACTGGACAAATGTTTTTCCGATTGGCCGTAAACATGGATGTGTTTCTTTATATCTAGATCTATGCATTTAAGACAATCAGAAAATCTCATTTTTCTGAAAATCCGCCACTGAGCAAAAACGGGTTTTTCTCCTTTCTCCAGTTCTTCGAGTGTTTGCTTGGCCAATCTTTCGTTGGCGCAACCGTAGCTATGGTCCCATTGGAAACCAAAGCCAATAACTAACAATATTTCCTCCCCCTTGTTCATAATCCCCCTCCTTTTTTGCCTGTTTTTTTATGTATTATTTTTTCTTATTCTGTTTTTAAACTTCTGTCTTAACTCTAAGCACGAAAAGTTAGAAAAGTCAAGGGTTAAAAATACTTTTTGGAAGTTATTATTTTGATATTTTTCCCTTATTTAAGCCAAAAAAATTATTATTCTACGGTTACACTTTTTGCCAGATTGCGTGGCTTGTCCACGTCTAATCCTTTTAGTGTTCCAACATAATAGGCGAAAAACTGCAAAGGAATAACGGAAAGAATCGGGGTTAACATCTCCAGTGTTTTTGGGATATAAATTACATCATCGGCTATTTTTTTAATTTCCTTATCCCCTTCCGTAGCAATCGCGATTATTTTCCCACCACGCGCTTTGATCTCCTGCATGCCGGAAATATTTTTTTCATACACACTGTCTTTGGGAGCAATGAAAACTACCGGAAAATTTTTATCAATGAGTGCGATAGTCCCGTGTTTCATTTCTCCGGAAGCATAACCCTCAGCATGAACATAGGATATTTCTTTTATTTTGAGTGCGCCTTCAAGAGCAATTGGAAAATTATATTTTCTCCCTAAATAGAGAAAATCTTGATACTGAAAATATTTCCTGGCAATTTTTTTAATATCTTTTGATTGTTTCAAAATTTTTTCAATCAGTTTTGGCATCTTGTTTATTTCAGATGCAATTCTTTTGCCGGTTACAAAAGACATGTCTCTTTGCCTGCCAAGAAATACCGTAAGCAGCGCCAAAATGGAAAGCTGCGAAGTGAAAGCCTTGGTTGAGGCCACTCCTATTTCCGGTCCGGCATGATTATACACACCGGCTACTGTTTCACGGGCAATGGTTGATCCGACAGTATTGACTATTCCCAATGTAAGCGCGCCTTTGTTTTCAGCTTCACGGATAGCCGCTAATGTGTCTGCTGTTTCGCCCGATTGGGAAATGGCAATGACAGCTGTATTTTTATTAAGGAGCGGTTTCCTATAGCGGAATTCGCTGGCATATTCGACTTCAACCGGAATTCCGGCATACTCTTCCAGCATATATTCCCCGACAAGTCCGGCGTTGTATGAAGTTCCACAACTGACAATTATGATTTTGTCTATGTCATTCAATTTTTCTTTCACGTCTCTAAGGCCGCCCAATTTAACCATGCCCTCTTTTTCAACCAATCTTCCGCGCACCGCATCCAAAATGGAATTCGGCTGTTCAAAAATTTCTTTCAGCATAAAATGATCAAATCCTTGTTTTTCGGCTTTTTCCAGAGACCAGTCCAGCTTTGTAGCTTCTTTATATATGGATTTATTTTTAATATTCACGACTTCGCAATTCTCTTTGGTAATGACAGCCACTTCTCCATCTTCCATAAAAATAACTTTGTCAGTGTGCCTGACTATGGCTGAAACATCAGAAGCTATAATATATTCTTTGCTCCCGACTCCTATAACTAATGGACTGCCTAATTTGGCTACGATTATTTTATCCGGCTCTTTTTTGTTTATAACTGCCAAGCCATAAGTTCCTCGGATCATCTTCAAGGTTTCCAGGACTGAATTTTTAAAATCAAGTTTTTTGTTGAATTCTTCAATCAAATGGACAATGACTTCCGTGTCCGTTTCTGAGGAAAATTTATGTTTCTTTTTGATCAGATTATTTTTAAGTTCCTGATAATTTTCAATAATTCCGTTATGCACCAAAAAAATATTTTTATGGCAATCGAAATGCGGATGGGAATTCATATTGCAAGGTTTGCCGTGAGTTGCCCAACGAGTATGCGCAATGCCGGCTGTGCCGGCGATGTCTTGTCTATTAACTTTTTCTTCAAGCACAGCTACCTTTCCCGTTGCTTTTATGCATAATATTTCACTGAATGATTTTTTTTGGAGATTTTGGCATTTGAGAACAGCCACGCCAGCTGAATCATAGCCCCTGTATTCGAGCCGTTTCAGCCCTTCAATTAAAATTGGAGCAGCTTCTTGTTTTCCAATGTAAGCAATAATTCCACACATATGTTAAAAATTCAAAAGTTAAAATTCAAAATGAAAAATAACACTTGAAAATTAAAAATTAAACAATATTTTTGATAATTTCCTGTGCTTCGTCCAGATTGTGCGCTTCAAAATCGCAATATTCGTCTTTAACCATTTCTTGAAAACGACCCTCGGGCCTTTTGATGAAAATTGTGATTATATCGGGAAATCCCTGTTTGACATTCCTAAGTTGTTCTGTACGATCATCAAGGAAAAAAATTTTTTCTTCCGACAAATTGTTCATTTTCTTGAGTTCGTTTTCCAATGCCTTCGCTTTGTTTTTGTCAGTTATTATAACATTTGCAATATGCTCCTGAATTTTTGAATTTATTATTTTTTTCTCCTGAAAAACCTTGTTTCCAAAAGTTAGCACACGCATTTCATCGTTTTTATGAGAAGCAGCAAAATCGAAAACATCTGCAAAAACATAGTGGCTGGTATTTTTTGTGAAAAAATTTTCCAAATCTTTGCGCAAATATTTTTCATCAAAAAAATTATTTTTCTGCAAGCGCTGAATTTGATCTCCTATGCTATGCATTTTTACCGGGCTCTGGTCATTGGGATCATAATATGAATTTTCGTATTCCTCTCTGGAAATTCCGTATGCAGAAAAAATCCCGAAAAGATCTTCCCTGAATTTTTTGGTGTTAAAAATGACGTCATCAAAATCAAGAAATATAAGCATGGCAGTTATAAAGTTCGCGAAGTTATAAAGTTTTTAAAGTTAGCATCTACCTGTTTATTTTTATTGAACTCTCGGATAACCAAGCCTTGAGATTCAGAATAAGAAATTTATTATTTCTAGCGCTAAATAGCCATAAGTTAATCCTAATGCAATGCCAATTAAAATATCACTGGGATAATGCATACCGTTGCGAATGCGGGACCAGGCTAAAAGCAAAGTCAAAAAAATTGCAATCGGCCAAATAAAATTATAGAAAAAAACCAAAACAACCAATCCGCCAACCATGCTGGCTAAATGGGAGGAAGGCAGAGAAGAATCCTGAAATTTTCTGCCGACAGGTTTTATTAGTTTCGGATATGCAACATATGGCCTCAATCTTTTTAGAGAAAATTTATATCCTCCCCATTTGAAAATGCCTTCACTGATGATAAAATGCTCAATAAAAACAATGGCCAGGCCCAAAATAACAAAAGTGCCTTTAACTAAATCGCTAATCAAAATTGACATGGAAACCGCGATCCAAAAAACAAAGAGCAGTGGCACGCTGCTGATCAAAGCACTAAAATTATCCAATGCCCTGGAATAAGGCTTGGCAAACATTATTACGACCCTTTTTTCAAATTCTGACATAATTTGCGGAAACTCTTTACTGATTATTATTTTTTTTATTTCGTAATTAGTATATTTGTATTTTATTAGTAATTCGAAAAGATTACATAAATTGCAAAACAATCATTAGCACAATAGCAACAGTCATGGCAACCACGGCTATCCATCCGAAAAATTTCACCCATTTTGGATGAATTTCATCACCCATAACTTTTGGATCATTGCCTATTTTCATAATGAGATACATGAGGGGTACGGCAATAACACCATTCAGAAATGCCGCGTAGTAAAGTGCCTTGATAGGATTTATGCCGATAAAATTAATAAGCGCGCCACAAATTATGGATAATGCAATTATCAGATAGAATCCTTTCGCTTGCAAAAATTTCATTTCCAATCCCTCTTTCCATTCCAGCACTTCTGTTAAAGCATATGCGCCGCTTCCGGCTAGAATCGGAACCGCCAAAAGTCCCGTTCCTATAATTCCTAAAGTGAACAGCAAAGCTGCATGATTGCCTGCCAGTGGCGCCAGCGCTAAAGCCGCATCCTGCGCCGAATTGACATTAGTGATTCCATTGGTAAAAAGGACCTGGGCAGTCGTCAACACTATAAAGAAAAAAACTATATTCGCTAGAAACATTCCGGTATAAACATCCGTACGCATATGCGCAATGCGGCTATATATTCCCTTCTTGCTTTTGCGATAATTTTTAAGCAATTTGTTTTCTTCAACCTCTTCTGATGCCTGCCAAAAAAACAAATAGGGCGTGATTGTTGTACCAAACACCGCAATCATTGCAAATAAATATTTTTGATCAAAAACAAATTGCGGAATGATAGAATTCTTGAAAATCAAGCTCCAATCCGGATTAATCAAAAATCCAGTGATCACATAGGCAAACACGGAAACAGTCAGGAATTTCAGCACTCTGACATAGAGATGATATTGCACAAAAATTTCAACTAGAGTGATAGCTGCCGCCAGCAAAGCAATAATCAGATAATAATTAACATCCGTAAACATTCCGATTGCTGCAGCCATAGCGCCCAGATCCGCTCCGATGTTTGCAATGTTAGCAATAATGAGCAAAACAACTGCGCCAATTACGATCTTGCGATTATAGTGAACCTTCAGCACTCCAGCCAAACCCTTGTTAGTGACAACGCCGATACGAGCGCAAGCTTCTTGGATCGCCGTCATTATCGGCAAAAGCCAAGCCGCCATCCATATAATCGATAAACCAAAAGCCGCGCCAACTGAAGAATAGGTTCCAATGCCTGATGGATCGTCATCGGAAGCACCGGTAATGAGTCCGGGCCCTAAAGCTTTTATAAAAAGACGCGCTTTATTGATTGGTGTCCCGATAAATTTTTTGGCTACAACCACTTCCGGCGCCGCAATTCTGAGAGTTCCATCCACTGCCTTCACGGCTTCAACTTCTCCCCATACAATCAATTTTTTTGCCAAAACCAAAGGAATTCCAAGTTCGCGCCTGAATTCTGAAAGTGTCAAAAAATTTTCAGCGGCTGCAAATTCTTTTTTTTGTTTTTTTATTTCCACAATTTTTCAGATTATTTCTTTTATAATATTTTCGTAATTGCCTATTTCCAAAATCATCATCAGAATCCTGGACAACTCATCTTCATCATGACGGATAAAAGATCTGAGATTAGATAACGAATCAGCGTTGCTGTATTTTATTTTTTTATTACTTAGCAAATTAGCCCTGATTATTCTGTATTTTCTTTTCGAGCTTTTTTTCTTCAATTTAACCAGAAGTTCTCTTTGGCTTTCATATTTTCTAATCAAATCTTTTGACGGTTTTTGGGTATTAAAAGTTACAAAATCAATTCTGTCTTTTCCGATATATTCATTAATTAACTTAACGTAATCATCTAGATAAAATTTTTCCGTCTGGCCTTTCTTATTGACCAAATTACAATTGAAAACAACTTTAGCTTTGGATTTTTTGACGGCCGCCGAAATGCCTTTTACCAAAAAATTTGGAACGATACTGCAATAATAATTGCCAGGACCGATAACAATAAGATCTGCTTCTAAAATTCTTTGCACGGCTTTTTTGTTGGCCTTGGCCCCAGGATTAAGATATATTTTTCTGATTCCGCTTTTTTCTATTTCAAAATTATGGTTAATTTCACTTTCCCCTTTTATAATTTTGCCGTTTTTTAATTGTAGAAAAAGATTAGTATCATCATCCGTTACGGGTATAATTTCTCCCTTGACATTTAATATTTGTGAAGCTTTTTCAACTCCTTTGGAAAAATTTTTATTTATTTTTTCGAGTGCTGAAAGGAAAAGATTGCCGAAACTGTGACCTTTGAGACTGCCTTCTTCAAAACGATAATTCATGAGTTCGCGCATTTCTTTGGATGAATCACTGAGTGCCACCAAGCATTGCCGCACATCGCCGGGCGGCAAAACTCCCAGTTCATCACGCAAAATTCCAGTTGATCCGCCATCATCCATCATAGAAACAACAGCCGAAATATCCACGGGATATTTTTTAAGCCCGCTCAAAAGAGTAAAACTGCCCGTGCCTCCGCCAATTGTGACAATTTTTTTGCGCCGCATTTTTTATATAAACTGATTAATGACTTCTTCGGCTTTGGCTAAATCTTCCGGAAAACCTAATGGACACCAGCGTGTAGCTTTTAGGATTCTGACAGGATACTTCTTGGCCACTTCGGCTAACGTCTGAGGAAGACCGAATTCTGCATCTCCGACTTTTTTGGGAACAAGTTCATAATCAAAAAAACTTTCATTTAATACATATGCTCCCGTATTAACAAGACCGCTTTTAAATTTATGTGGGCTCTCAATGATATTTAAAAGGTTTCCCTGCTCATCAATTTCAAAAATTCCAAATCTTTCAGCATCATCAAAATAATGACCCAGAATAGCTAACTCTTCTTTAGCAAGTTTATCCAAATCATTTTTATAATAAAAATCATCTCCATTTAAAACCATGAATTTTCCTTTTACTAAATTCCTGCAAGCATGCACAGCTCCACCAGTTCCATTTAAAACTTCCTGTGTGACATATTTTATTTTTTTTCCTTTAAATTCAATGCCAAAATGTTCCTTTATTTGCTCTCCTAAATGATTAATCACAACGATCACTTCATCTATTTCTTTTGGCAAAAAATCAAGGGCGTATTCCAAAAATGGTTTGCCTTTAATTGGCAACATTGCTTTGGGCATATCATAAGTGAGAGGTCGCATTCTCGTGCCTTTTCCGGCAGCTAAAATCACTGCTTGCATATTGTTTTCTGTTAATTTATAACGATATTAATTAGTCTCCCAGAAACAAAAATAATTTTTTTGATTTCCTTGCCTTCAACTAGTGGCTTTATTTTCTCACTTTCCATCGCGGTTTCTTTGGCTTCATCTTCTGTCACATCCGGCGCGACAAAAATCCGATCTCTAAGTTTGCCATTTACCTGCACCACCATTTCAATTTCTTCATCCACCAAATATTTTTCATCCGCCACTGGCCATTTTTCTTTGAATATACTTTCTTTGTGACCCAATTTTTCCCACAATTCTTCGGCAATGTGCGGAGCGAAAGGAGAAAGAAGAATAACCAGCAATCGGTAATCAGCAATCAGCAAAGATTCTTCTTTTTCCATTGCGTTAACCAAAATCATGAGCTTAGAAATAGCAGTGTTGAATCTGAAGTTTTCAATATCTTCACTGACTTTTTTAATGGTTTTATGTACCAAAATTTTTATATTTTTATTCGCTTCAAATTCGCTTTTAATTATTTTTTTATCAGCAAATTTATAAACTTTTTCCAAAAATCTCCTCACACCAACCACGCCCTTTGTGCTCCAAGAAATATTTTGATTGAACGGCCCCATAAACATTTCGTATAAGCGAAGTGAATCTGCCCCAAACTCACCAATAATATCATCCGGATTAACAACATTTCCCCAGCGTTTGCTCATTTTCCTTCCATCTTCTGCATTAATTAGCCCTACATGAACAAGTTTTTTGAATGGTTCTAGTGTTGAAACCACTCCAATGTCATACAAAAATTTGTGCCAAAAACGTGCATACAAAAGATGCCTGGTTGCGTGTTCTGCTCCACCAACATAAAGATCAACTGGCATCCAATATTTTTCTTTTTCAGCGTCAATAAGCTCTCGACTGTTTTTGGGATCAATATATCTTAAATAATACCAGCATGAACCGGCCCATTGTGGCATCGTATTCGTCTCTCTTTTGGCTGGTCCCCCACATTTCGGACAAGTGGTCTCTACCCATTCGGAAATTTTCGCCAATGGAGATTCTCCTGTTCCAGACGGCTCATAACTTTCAACATCAGGCAAAACCAAAGGTAATTTTTCTTCCGGAATTCCAACGGCTCCGCATTTTTCACAATGCACGATCGGAATAGGTTCTCCCCAGTATCTCTGCCTTGAAAAAACCCAGTCGCGCATTTTATAATTTACTTTTTTCTTTCCAATTTTTTCTTGCTCCAGCCACTTGGCCATTTTTTCCCGCGCTTCTTCCGAAGTCAAACCATCATATTCTCCGGAATTTATCAAAATTCCGTCATCAGTAAATGATGCATAGCATCCTTTCCAGTCTAACTGTTCTTCTTTTATGCCAACTTTAAGACCATATTTATAAGCCTCTTTATTATTTTCTTCTGTTCCCCAATCAAATCTTTTGTTATCGTCCCCATTGTGAAATAATATTTTTTTATTTTTGCCCTCACTGTGTATATACCATAATTTTCCAACAAAATTATTCTCGGCTAGATCAAAAACTTTATCGATTTCCTCTGTGTAAATTAACATGAGCTCATCCCAGCTGTTTGTTCCTTCTACAATATTGGCAAACTTCTTAACTTCGTCGTAGAAGTTTTTATTCAGTGATTTTTTAATCGCAACAACAAAACTTTTTTCCGGCTCAACAACCTTTTTAATTGGTATGCTGTTTTTCTTTGCAAATTCAAAATCTCTTTCATCATGGGCAGGCACAGCCATGACTGCTCCGGTTCCATAAAATCCCAGAACATAATCAGCCACAAAAAGAGGAATTTTTTCTTTAGTAAATGGATTAATGACCTTTATCCCCTTGAGTTCAACTCCGGTTTTTTCTTTTTGCAATTGGGTTCTTTCGAGCTCTGTTTTGTTTTGCGCTTTAATAATATATTTTTCAACCTCTTTATAATTTTCAATCTCATATTTCAGTTTTTCAATAGCCGGATGTTCTGGCGCCACAACTGCATAGGTCATGCCAAAAACCGTGTCGATGCGCGTTGTATAAACTTCAATGAAATCAAAATTGGAACCAGTCTTATCTTTTGATTCTATTTCCATGCGAAATTGAACTCCCTCGCTACGGCCAATCCAATTTCTTTGCTGCTCTTTAATAAGATCTTCCCAATCCAATTCTTCTTTGTCTAGGTCATACAAGAGCCTGTCAGCGTAATTTGTCATGCGCAAAACCCACTGACGCATTTTTTTCTGCAAAACTTGAGTTCCGCATCTTTCGCAAAGCCCATTTTCCAAATCTTCATTGGCAAGAACTGTTTTGCAATTAGGACACCAATTGACTGGTTCTTCTGATTCATATGCCAAACCTTTTTCAAACATTTTCAAAAATATCCATTGCGTCCATTTGTAATATTCCGGATCTGTCGTACTAAATTCCCTTTTCCAATCATATGTAAATCCGAAAATTTTCAGCTGCTCACGAAACCTGTCGATGTGTTCTTTGACGAAAATTTTCGGATTTATCTTATTCTTTATTGCAAAATTTTCGGCTGGCAATCCGAAGGCATCCCATCCCATTGGATGAAGCACGCTATACCCCTGGAGCATCTTGAATCTTGAGGCAACATCTGTTGCAATATATCCCTTAGGATGGCCCACATGTATTCCAGAGCCCGAAATATACGGGAACATGTCCAAAGCATAAAACTTCGGTTTTTCCGATTTGTCAGAAGTTTTGTAAAGCTCGTTTTCATCCCAAAACTTCTGCCACTTTTTTTCTATTTCTTTATGATCGTATTTTTCCATAAGCTTAAAATGCCACTTTTCCCTTATATTAGCATCTATTTGTTATTTTAGCAACGCAAAACTTGTTTTCATTTTCCGAAACAAAATTCCTTTTTTTCTATGACTTTTTTCATTTTTTCCAAATTAAATAAAAAAAGACCCTCTGAAATTTTAGATAAAATTATTTTCAGAGGGTCAAGAAATCCAAAAAAACAAAATCTCTCTAATCCTGAGATTCCAAGGAATTGCGGGAGAAAACCTTGGAGGCACTATTCCACTCCGTCGAATCGTCGATCTCGTAGGCAGCCACGCTCCAACCATCATCATCCCAGTAGCAGCGGACAGCGCGAAGCACTCCTTTTATATCGCAAATATAGAAAATGTTCGCGTAATCGTTTGTGAGCAATGCTCCGCTTTTACCATTAGCTTGCTTTTCCATTAAAGCAAACATTTCAGCAAGAGTTGTTTCGGCTTTTGTTTCACCACCGAGTTTATTGATAATAAGACTATCAATTGAACTTTTCATTAACCTGTGATAGCTCAACGTGCTGGCAATAAGCGGGAACTCAACCTTCCCGAGAAACCATTTCGCAAAATTGCCCCCGAAAAAGGAGATTTTTACACGAGCCTTTTCGCTCGTGTCTTTTACAAAATGTTCTTTGGCAACAAACTTTTCAGCCGTTGCAGGAACAGCAACTGTTCCAATGAATTTGAGCAATGTTTTCTCAGGATCCAATGATTTAAGTCCAAGAATTTTACGAAATGCATCACGATTAACTGTTGAAATGTTACCGTCACGAAGATCAGCCATAAGTCCGGACTTTAAAATCGCCTGCACTTGTTCAACTGGTGTTTCGTCAAAAATTGACAAAATCTTTGCTGCTTGTTTTAGGGTTGCATTTTTCATTGCAAGTCCTCCTTTTTGCGGTCGCTTTTTGCGGCGCATTTTCGCTGTTGAATTTGGCAATATTTGCCACAGCAGAAAAAATTAAAAAAATCCTTTCTGCCATGGCAAATAGCAATTTAATTATATAAAAGAACTGACTTTCAAGTATATACTAAAAAGACGCTTTGTCAAGCGTGATCAAATTGGGAGAAAAGTTATGAAATCAACCTTTTGAAGGCCAAGAAAGTATTTTCTAAAAGACAGGCGATGGTGACTGGACCGACACCACCGGGAACTGGCGTTAGAAAGCCATTTTTTGTCTCAAATGAAGCAAAATCAACATCCCCAAAAACCTTGCCCCCGACTTTTTCTATGCCTCCGTCAATAATAATAGCGCCTTCTTTGCACATTTGACCCTTGAGCAGCCCTGGCGAGCCCACAGCGCTCACTACAATGTCTGCCTCCCCGATTTTCCCAAGATTCGACTGGATTTTGCCCGAGATAACATACTCGGCCGAAACGCCTTTTTGACTCAAAGTCGCTGTCATTGTCTTTCCAAATTCATCAGAATTGGCAATCACCACAGCTTTTTTATTTTCCAGTTTCTCGCCACTGCTTTCAATAAGAAGCATAATGGCATGTGGAAAAACCGGCTGCAAAAATTTTTCTTCGGCGCAAAATCCGTCAGCATCTTTTTTGGGATCAACGGCAGCAAGAATTTTTCCTGTGTCAAAACCTGCCGGTAATGGAAGTTGCACAATAATACCGTTTATTTTCTTATCAGCATTCAGTTTTTTTATTAAATTAATAACTTCATCTTCTTGAGTATTTTCCGACAGATCATGACGGAAAAAATTTATGCCAATTTCAGTAGCAGCTTTTTCTTTGAGCGCAACATATATTTTTGACGCCTCGTTATTTCCTACTAAAATTACCGCTAGACCCGGTTTTTGGTAATGCAAAGCAATCTCACTTTTGAGGCGACCTAAAATTTCTTCAGCTACAGGTTTTCCGTATAATAATTTCATAAAGGCATGATGCTAATTTACAAATAAATTCTAATCTGCGAATTACGAATTCGAGCAGACATTTAGACTTTTTTATTATACCCTTGAAAAACAAAAAAGAGCAAACGAGCTCTTTAATGACAAAATCCTAATGACGAATGACAAATCAAATCCTAAATCCAAATGACAATTTTTTGATATTTGAGCTTTGACATTTATTTGTCATTGGAAATTGGTCATTTGTCATTTTATTTGTATCTCAGCGCGTCCAAAGGATCAATTCGACTGGCTCGGCGCGCCGGCACAAAACCTGTGAAAAAACCGACAACGGCCGAAAAAATCAAAATTGCTAAAATGAACCAAGTTGGGCTGAAAAACAAGCTTATGCTTTCTCCGCCGAATTTTGAAGCAGCAAAGTTAACCAGGGAATTAAAAACAAATCCGCCAAACCATCCAATGATAACTCCTGCGCAACCGCCCAAAAATCCCATTATAGCTGATTCCATAAAAAACATGGCAGATATTGCTCCGTCAGACGCACCAATTGATTTCATGATTCCAATTTCCTCTGTTCTTTCAAGCAGGGTGATGGTCATAGTGTTAAACATACCGATAGCTGAAACAATAAGGGCAATGACACCGAAAAGTAAAAGAATGACCTGAAGGACACTAAAAATTTTATTGGCATCATCTACGGTTTCAGAAAGAGAGGAAACGAGCAAACCATAAGAAAGAATAGTGTCTCTGATAACAGCCATTTCTTCATTGGAATGAGTTTTAACTTTCAATTGGTCGTATTTTTTAATGCCAAGATTGTTAAGTGCAGAAAAATTTATATAAATTATATTATCCTGGCCTTCAATTACGCCGATTATTTTATATTTTTTATCGCTTTTAACGACATTATATGAATCTTCCGATTTAACAGTGCCCTCATTTTCCCCTTGTTTTTCCTGATCTTTCGGAACAAAAAAAGTAAAGTCCATTTCCTTGCCGATAATGTCCTTGGGTTCTTTATCAAAAACCTGCGCCACGGAACTGCTGACTACAATTCCATTCGGCTCATCGTCTGTTATAAGGCTTCCTTCAGCCGGATTATATCCGCCCAATTTTAAAAATGATGGCTTGGATCCGATTACAACCAGATCGGCAGAAAAATTGTCCAGATGTCCCTGAGTCGTAACTTGAAAAGCCGGGCTGACTTGTTCAACACCAGACAAACCTTCAATTTTTTTGATCATCTCGCCATCCAAGGTCACAGCAGCAGATTTAGCCTCGGAAACATCAAGAGTCAAAAGAGAGTCTGAAGTTGTAATTCTTTCAAGCAAAGTTTTTTGAAGTCCATATCCTAGAGAAACCAGAAAAAGAATAGCAGCAATACCGATGCTCATACCTAAAATAGTCAGCAGCGTCCGAGACGTCCTGGCTTTAAACATTCTGGTTGATAGTTTGAATAAATCAACAAATTGCATACTTTTTATTATTTTGAGTATTTCAAAAGCATTAATAATTCTACTTCATTGACTACTTTTTCCGCACTGCCTTTATACAATCCTGTGCCACCCAAAGACACTGGGGCATCCAATCTTTGTTCCAGGCCGAATTTGTCGATCTTATTTTCCACCCGCAGTTTTATAAAAGACCTGAAACGCAAAGCCAGATCATCTTTTAATTTAAGATTATATATTCTAACAAGATATTCACAGAAAGGAATCAGATTTTTTTCAACACCCATAGCCAGTGCGTCAGCTTGCAAAAGTATTTCTTCTACGCGCTTGGAAAAAGAAAGGGCACGGGTCTTATTCCAGCCAGCTCCGCCTTTTTCCATATCCAGATCCAATTTTTCTATAAATACTTTATCATCTATGTTCTTAAATAATAACTCTTTGAGGAAATTTTCAGCTGCTTCGACTTGCTCTTCTTTGAGCTCTGAAAGGATATGTGAAATAATTTGTTTGGCTTTGAAAGGAATAAGCAAAACCCCGATTTGTTGCAGTGTAAGATTTTTAAATGTGCGCATAAGAAGTTTGAGCTCGTTGGAAATTTCTTCCGGCTTAAGTTCCACTTCCTTTTTGATTGCTTCTTTCGGGCGCTTGTCCAGATTGACTTCTTCACGTGTTTTTTTTCCATCTTTCATATAAATAATCCGATCGGCATAAACCAGATGTTCGGGGTTATGAGTAACCATGATAACGGTTTTTTTGTCAATTTCATTGATTTCTTTGAAAATATTCAGCACGTTTTGGGCTGATTCACTATCCAGGTTTCCTACTGGTTCATCAGCCAGAATAATGTCAGGATTATTCACAAGAGAACGCGCCACTGACACCCTTTGTTTTTGTCCGCCGGAAAGTTGCGACGGAAACTTGTCAGCCTGTTCTGCAATGCCAAAACGCCTCAAAAGTTCCATGGCCTTTTCCCTTCTTTCTTTCAATTTTTCTCCGCGGAAAACTTTCGGCAAGCAAACATTATCCAAAACTGTCAGCGTATCAATCAGATAGAAGGCCTGAAAAACCATGCCAATACTGCTTTGATGGAATTCAACCATTTCTTTCTTTTTCATCTGATTCAGGTTTTTTCCATTAACAATAACATCGCCATAAGTAGGCGGTTGAAGCCCGGAAATTCCATAGAGCAAGGTTGATTTTCCGCAGCCGGAAGGCCCGAAAATAATAATATATTCCTGAGGATAAATTTCCACGTCAACACCATCCAAAGAACGAACTTCGTTGGATTTTCCTTTGTTATATATGACTCTCAGCTGGTCAACTTTTATGCAGGGTTCTTTCATCCGGAAGCATAAATTCTAATAGGCTTTGCCCAAAAGAATCTTTTTTATTTTATTTTTTATTTTATGTGTGTTCTGGACACAATATCCCATTTTGTAGTTAATTCTGGTAAAATTATAGCACATTTCATAAAAGTAACCAAGGAAATCAAGAATTTTTTATGAATAATTATTTGATACTGTGGATAACAAAAAAACCGCTGGATATTCTGCGGTTTTTCTGGCTAGAAAGTCTGATTTTTGCTAACAAAACAGGGTTTTTTTAAGCATATTCTCATATTCTTTCATCTTTTTTAAATTTACAGTATAGCGCCTGAATGTTCCTTCGCTTTTTTCAGTCAAAAGGTTCAGTTCTTTTAGCTTGGAAATATGATGGGATGTCAGATTTTGCGGCAATCCAAGACTGGTATGCAACTCGGTAACATTCATGACTGTTCCCTTTAGTCCTAAAATTATTCTTAGTCTGTTTTTATCAGAAATTGATTTGAGAAACCTGTTGATACGCACAAAGTCTTTGGCTTGAATTTTGTCTTTTTTGCTTTTTTTTGAAGACTTTTTCATAAAATTATCTTTTATTTCCGCTGGATATCTGCAGCAGAAATAAAATATCATTAAAATTATTATTACTTATATTATTACATTAAATGTTATTACATTATTTCATTATTTTTTCGGATTATTTTTCAGAAAATCATTTTGCAAAATTTCCATAAGCTTAAAATAAAAATTAAGATTATGCATAGCTGCCAAACGCATGGCTAAAGGATCTTTTATAGCAAACAAGTGCCTCAAATAGGCCTTGGTATGGTTTTGGCAAAGTTCACAACTGCAATCTGAATCAATAGGTGTAAAATCTTTTTCGTATTTTTTATTATTAATATTTATCGTTTTATAAAAAAGTTTATTCCGTATCTTTTTAAAATTAGATATTTTACTATTGCAAATTGATTGGAAATTAGAAATTAGAAATTTGTCATTCGGCTTTTTGTCCCAGACAAAAAGCCTCCCATGTCTTCCTTCCCGAGTCGGAATAACGCAATCGAACATATCCCAACCCATTCCAACGCAGCGCACAATATCTTCAGGTGTACCTATTCCCAACGCAAATCGTAAGGAATTTTTGGGTATATTTTCTGCCGTCAAACGCAAAACTTCTTCCAAAAAATTACCCTGGCTGTCAACATGGCGTGCGCCAAATCCATAGCCGTCAAAACCTATTTTCACCAGCTCCTTCGTGCAATATTCCCTGAGATCAGGATAATTTCCTCCCTGCACTACGCCAAAAATCAAGGGCCGATTTTTTTCTGTCAATTTCCTTTTTTGAATTTGCTTTATATATTCTTTTTTGCAAATTTTTGCCCAAGCGATAGTTCGTTCGACTGCTTTTTCTATTTTTTCCTTGCTGTAATCATTCGGCGGCGGATCATCCAGGCAAACTATCATATCCACGCCTAAATCAAACTGGATTTGAATCGATTTTCGCGGAGTCAGCTCATATCGTTTGCCGTCTACTGGCGATTTAAAAATTACCTTATTATCAGTAATTTTACCCATTTTGGGATTTTTGTGAATTAAAGAAAAAACCTGATAACCGCCGCTATCTGACAAAAGCGGATTATTCCAATGCATAAAATCATGGATACCGCCGGCTTTTTTTATGGTCTCCAGCCCTGGCTGAAGAAAAAGATGATAGGTATTCACGACCATTGGACCTGTTCTGATTTTTTCCAAGTCATTTTTTGACAGAGATTTGACAAAGCCTCGTGTAGCATCCGGCATAAAAAACGGGGTTTTGACAACTCCGTTTTTGGTTCGCATTCTGCCTGCTCTGCTGCCATTTTTTTCAGAAATCAGCTTAAACATCCTTATATTTTAGCAAAACCTATATATATTGCAAATGAAATATCACTGCGTATTTCCTGTCGGCATAGGAACTTTTCCATTAACATAACCAACAGCCGGATCTTCGGGTAGCAGAGTATCCTTTTTTTCTCCTTTAACAACAAGGTCCTGGGCAACAAAACTTTCTCTGGCAGTTAAAACTGATTCATTGACAAGATCAATGGCCTCTCCGGCTTGATTTGTTTGGGGAGTAACTGCAACCTGAAAAACAACTTCTTTGGCTGGAATCAAAACTCCTTCATTTTCGACAAAAACTCCCGTTCCTGCTTCCACATCACCCACACTCCAAATCAATTGGTTCGTCCTGTCGTTATAGGTTATCTTTTCATTTATTGGATAGGTGTTGCCTGTCCATTTCACCCCTGTTGGCAACGAAGCAACAACCTTGGTATTGGTTATTTTGCTGGAAATACTATCTATCCTCCAATGAACGGCAAAAGTTGTTTCTGATCCTATTTTCATCGGCATTGGCCCATAATTTTTAATATTAGAATCTTCAAAATAGGCTTTAGTGCTTAAGAGAACTTTCGATGCCAAAGCTAATTCCAGCTTATTGCTGCCAAATATCCTTTCTCCATTATTTGATAATGGAATATCAGCACTATCAATTTTTAGCGTTGAAGATACTATATAATTATTGTCCATTTTGCCTTCTACCGGAATCCACGATTTAACTGGGACAGAAAAACTTAAGGTTCCCCCTCCTCCAGGGTTAATGCTTTTAAGTTCAGGCAAATCGGAAGATTTCCAGGTTATTGTTTTATTTTTTTCATCAAAAAAACCTTTTTCTATTTCAATTTTGGAAAAATCTAAAACCTTGCCTCTTATTTCAGCTGTAATCACAGAATCCCTGATGGCAATATCTTCGTTATTTTTGTAATTGATTTTATACTTCAAAACATCACCAGCTTTAATAATTTTATTGACTGGACCTTTCATTGTTTCTACCGACTGATCAATAGACAAACTGGGTAAAATAATTTTTGTTTTCCCTTCTTGCCGATTAAAAGCTACGAATTTCCCTTCATCATCAGCCCGTCCAAGATAGAAAACTACCATTTTTTCTTCATTGTTGTTTCCATAGAGCTGCCCCATGATTGTTATTTTCCCAT
>Ga0116157_10001053_pt1 | contig 27911 bp, 29 predicted proteins | sample AD_UKC048_MetaG_FD_89882 | JGI IMG/M metagenome (GOLD analysis project Ga0116157, IMG submission 89882) | Active sludge microbial communities of municipal wastewater-treating anaerobic digesters from USA - AD_UKC048_MetaG | ecosystem: Engineered > Bioreactor > Anaerobic > Digestate | place: USA... | reverse complement strand
TTGCTTGTGGGGGAATGTCAATCGGTCATAAAGGTATGGTCTTCGCAGCCAAGTCTCTTGCTATGACGATGGTCGATTTATTTGAGAATCCTCAACTTCGAAAGGACATCAAAAAAGAATTTGACGACCGCAAAGCCGGTCATGTTTACAAAGCTTATATTCCTGATGGACCTCCGCCTATTCCGATAGAGAAGTAATCGATTTTCAGCTACTCCACAAAAAGCACTAACCCTTTTAAATATTCTCCTTCCGGATGAAAGATGGAAACCGGATGATCGGCTGGCTGAGTGAGATGATGCAGTACCTTTATCTGTCGCTTGGCTTGAATCGCTGCTGATACAATGGTGTCATAGAAAAGTTGTCTATCAACAACCTGCGAGCACGAGAAAGTAAAAATAATTCCTCCTGGTTTGATTACCCGCATCGCTTCTGCATTCAAGCGCTGATAACCACGCACAGCCTGATGACGCGCATCACGATGTTTAGCGAAAGCAGGTGGATCTAAAATGATAACATCGTATTCGTCTTGCTTATCTTTTAAAAAGTCGAAGGTATCTGCAGCATAACAGGTGTGTATGTTAGCATCGAAGCCATTTAACTCAATATTCTTTCGGGTAAGGGCAATTGCTTTTTCAGAAGCATCAACAGAGTGAACTAAGGTAGCATCGGCTTGTAATGCATACACTGAAAATCCCCCAGTGTAACAGAAAGTATTCAACACTTTCTTTTCAAAAGAAAAATTACCCAACAGTTTCCTGTTCTCACGCTGATCCAAAAAGAAACCGGTCTTCTGTCCTTCTTCCCAATCAATCAGAAATTTATTTTCATGCTCTACAACTACATGTGGCACTACACCTAATCCGAAAAGATATTCGTCTTGTTGCGCATCGCGAACTTTCCCGGGTAATGTTGATTGGCTCTTGTAGTAAACCGCTTTCAGTTTTTCGCCAAACAAATCTTGCAACGCTTGTGTAATATTTCTTCGATCCTCATGCATCCCCGCTGAATGCGCTTGCATGATTGCAACACCATCATACCAATCGATTATCAATCCGGGAAGGCCATCACCTTCGCCATGAATCAGTCGGAAGGCATTGGTTTGCAGGGAAGGTAGGCGGGTGCTATTTCGTAGGTGAAAGGCTTGTTGCAGTTTACCTTTCCAAAAAATTTCATTTGGTGCCGTATCGCCAAACGATAACAAGCGCACAGCAATGCTTCCGTTTTGATAATGCCCAAAACCCAATACCTTATTTTTTGCGCTCTTAACCTCTACCCAACAGCCATCGATTACCTGCCCGTCTAAGGTTTGAATGGCGCCTGAGAAAATCCAGGGATGAAAACGTTCAATCGAAAACTCCTTGCCTGACTTGAGTGTAACCTTTCCCTGAATTGTCATTTCAATATTTTACTTTCCGCAAAAGTATCTAAAATAAAGGGAAGGTAGGGGAGAGGCGCTTGACGTAAAAATTAAACCGTAGAGGACGCTGAGATTCGCGGAGGGTTTTGTTGAAGCATTGGGAGAGTGTATACCCAATAGAAAGTGCTTCCTGTATTTTGCATTTAACTCTGCGTTTCTCTGCGGTTTAATGCATTTATTTCACTCTAGTGAAGTTGAACGGAATAACCTTGCCATCACCTTCAATGGCTGCTTCAATAAAATCCTGATTATCCTTTCGAATAAGTTTGTATCGAATAGCCTTTGGAAAATCGTGCATCGGATTTTCGGCTAAAAATTTATCAGCATTATACTGTGTGATTTTAAACTTGACAGGCTCAGGATTTTCTGCAACATCTGAAATGTAAAAAAAGTAAGGTTGCTCAAACTTTATCATGAGTCGCTCCATCACAACAGTATCACTTTCCTTAACCCGATATGAAAGACCTTCCAGTGTTTTTTTATCTGATGAAACATACCACTCCTCAAACACATTTTTCTCGTTCAGTTTCCATTTGCCAACCAGCCAACCAAATTCCTTTTGTTGTGCCTGGCTTGTTAGGCAACCCATACAAAGAAAAATGCCCACTAAAATTTTAGGCCTCATATTTCATTTTAACCATTCATAAAAATAAACCTTTTAACCATTTCTTCGGTGCCCCTTGTAGTGGTATTCTTAGAACTTAAATGATGGGAAATGCGTACTAATGTCTACAATTACAAAGCCACAATAGGCATGATGACAGAGGGCGTTGAAAAAATGACAGAATCTATATTCTTAACAATGACAAATTTTCGCTTCCCCCAGCTTTGTCTGGTTTTTGTTGAACCATAAAAAAAAAATTAATATCTAAATACTATGAAAAATTTTGGGTCACTTTTCTTAGCTGCTGTATTGGGTAGCGTTTTTACATTTGCTGCTTTTCATTATTTAGACAAAAAAGAAAATGGTGTAAAGCTTGAATATGTTTCGGGCGCACCCGCCACCAATGTTGCCTATTCTCTAAATGAAAACGGACAAGCTGTGCCGCTTGATTTTACTGGTGCAGCTGAGAAAGTTATGCCGGCCGTGGTTTACATACAATCCACTCTAGATGGCAGAAGAGGCGAAGAGCAAGTACAATCAAATGATTTATTTAAACAGTTCTTCGGACCCCAGATTCCTCAAGGCCCACAACAAAGTTCGGGTTCAGGGGTAATTATAAATGCAGGGGGATATATTGTTACCAACAATCATGTTGTGAAAGATGCCGATGTGGTTGAGGTTACATTGCATGATAACAGAACCTTTACAGCAGAAGTGATTGGCACTGATCCTGACACTGATCTTGCAGTGGTAAAAATTAATGCAAAGGATTTGCCGTATTTACCTTTTGTTGACTCCGATCAATCAAAAGTGGGTGAGTGGGTTTTGGCTGTTGGCAATCCATTCAATTTAACTTCCACCGTAACTGCTGGTATCATCAGTGCAAAAGGAAGAAGCATTAACATTTTAAATCGCAATACACAAGGAGGTAACACCGCGATCGAATCATTTATTCAAACCGATGCTGCCATCAATCCTGGAAACAGTGGGGGTGCATTGGTAAATCTGAATGGTGGATTGCTTGGCATTAACACTGCGATTGCAAGCCCTACAGGTTCCTATTCAGGTTATGGTTTTGCCGTACCTTCCAACATTGTAAATAAAATTGTAGAAGACTTAATTAAGTTCGGTGCTGTACAGCGCGGATGGTTAGGTGTTAGTATCCAAAACGTGAATAGCACCTTAGTGAAAGAGCAAAACCTGGCAGTTAATGAAGGTGCCTACATTGGCGGCTTTGCCGAAAAGAGCTCTGCCAAAGATGCCGGCCTTAAGGAGGGTGACGTGATTATTAAAATTGATGAGGCTACCATCAAAACCAACACCGCTTTAACGGAAGCCATTGGTCGACACCGTCCGGGTGATAAGGTAAATGTTGTTGTGAACAGAAAAGGTAAAGAATTGAATATTCCCGTTACCTTAAAAAGCCGTGATGGAAAAACGGGGTTAATAAAACCAGAAGAAAAAAATGCCTTTACTTCGCTGGGATTAGATTTAGAAGAGGTAGATGGAAAAGTGCTAAAAAAGTTAGATATTGACCACGGTGTTCGGGTAAAAGATCTTGGAAATGGCAAGCCAGCGAAGTACACGGAGATGCGGGAAGGCTTCATCATTACAAAAGTGAACGATGAACCCATTCGAAACGTTAATGATTTTACTGAATTACTAAAGAAAAAGAAACAAGGTGATTTAATTATTCTCTCAGGTGTGTATGAAGATTTCCCAAGAGAATTTAACTATGCTTTCAGGATGTAATAAATTCATAAATTAAACTATGAGGCGATTGTTTAGAAAAGGCGAGCGTGTACGCAGCAAGATTGATGGAAAAGTGATGGAGGTTTTAAAGTACATCAAAAACAATTTTGTAGAAGTGAAATCATTTGATCTCGAAAAGAAAGAGATCACGATTGACAAAATAAAAGAAAACAAGCTTTCCCGGGCTGCCTGAGATTGAGGTTAATCTTAATCGTACTGCACGATTAACGGATAACGATTAACTTTTTCAAGGAACAGTACTAACTTTGAGGTTAGTTAAAATACCGTATTATCAAAAAATTCGAAATCCCTGCCTATTACCGGTCGGCCATTACCGGAAAAATAAAAGAATCGCGAAGAGTTAAGGATCTGCGCAAGCAGGATTTTACTCCTACCTTATTGGATTTTGGTTCCGTTCAATTTTTCATCGCACGCCATTTTGGTTTTTGTTACGGTGTAGAAAACGCCATTGAAATAAGTTATAAAGCCCTAGAAGAAAATCCGGATAAACGTGTGTTTCTGTTAAGTCAGATGATTCACAATCAGGAAGTGAATCAGGATCTTCAGAGTCGCGGCATTCAGTTTATTATGGATACTGATGGAACACAATTTATTCCCTGGGGCGAACTCACAAAAGAAGATGTTGTTATTATTCCCGCCTTTGGCACTACACTGGAAATTGAACATCTCTTATTAGATAAAGAAATTGAAGTTCAAAAATATAATACTACTTGTCCGTTTGTTGAAAAGGTTTGGAACCGTTCTGAAAAATTAGGTACAGATGATTTTACGGTGATCATTCACGGCAAACCGAAACATGAAGAAACGCGCGCAACGTTTTCACATAGTTCAAAAGGAGCTCCATCGATAATTGTTCGCGATATTAACGATGCTCATCGACTTGGTGAATACATTAGTGGAAAGAAATCCGGTAATGATTTTCTTAAAGACTTTGCAGGTCAGTACTCCGAAAATTTTGATCCAACAAAAAACCTTAAACGCGTTGGTGTTGTAAATCAAACCACCATGCTCGCGACTGAGACACAAGCCATCGCAGATTATTTTAAGCAATTGATGATTGCGCTATTTGGATCAGAAGAAATTAAAAATCATTTTGCTGATACACGTGATACGTTGTGTTACGCTACAAACGACAATCAGGATGCTACCTATCAACTTTTAGAAACCGATGCCGATTTGGCAATCGTAGTAGGGGGATATAATAGTTCGAATACCTCTCACTTAGTAGAACTCTGCGAACGAAAGTTTCCTACCTATTTTATTAATTCAGAAAACGAGATTTTTTCAAACAAAGAGATTCAACACTTCGATTATCACAAGCGGGAAAAAATCCGCACAGAGAATTATCTGCCTGTAAAAAATCCAACAAAAATTATCCTCACAAGTGGAGCATCCTGCCCCGATACATTAGTGGACCGGGTGTTGCTCCGACTGTTGGATTTCTTTGAAGACTCTAAAAAGATCGAAGATCTATTGAAGGAGTTCTAAACTTGAGGGATCAAATCAGGCTTTTGCCTTTTTCTTGCCGTCATCAACTTTTTTGCCGCTTTTGTGCTCACCAAGAATAATTACATCCTTAGTGTTCTCATATTGTTTAGCAGCCTGCATCATAGCTTCATGTGTGTCGCGGATAACGATTATGCCTGCTTTTGCGCCTTTATTACGCAATTCGAGATAAAAACCATCTTTCTTTTTCTTCGGTAATATTGGGGGTCTTCCCATGGTTGTGTGTTTTTTAAGTTAAAATCGCCCTTTTGACATGCTGGTTGAATAGTAACAGTCAAAGGCCCTAAATCGTTTCAGGGCGCAAGATCGCTAAATCTTTTGACTTCGCTTCCTGTTTTTTTTGAAAGGTCGGAATAAGTGCTTAAATGCAAGCATTTGAAAAGTGAATCTGATTTCTTCAGAATAACATATTGAGTTTTTATAAAATCACCATGGAAGATTTTCAACTCCAAACTTGTTACTGGTTTGATGTGCGTTTACCCATAGAAGAATACCTGATTCGCTCTTTGCTGAGACACTTGTATCAAGACCCATTCATTGGTGAAGTTGTTCATGCGCAATTAAAATCAACAATACCTTTCTGATCACCATCCAAATCGAGCCGTTGCATATCTTGCACATCTGATTAACATCAATGAAAAATCTATCCCTCACTTTCTTTGCCTGTCTGTTATTCATAACTTCAATAAATGCACAAGAGTTGTTGATTGATTCTACTAAGCAACTCGATGAAGTTGTTATTAGTGCTTATCAATATAATCGTCCGATATCAGAAGTGCCGCTCGCGATTGGTTTAGTGGGGGAAAAAGAACTTCAACGTTTTGGCGCTTCTTCATTTGTACCTGTTATTAATTCTATTCCTGGCGTTCGCATGGAAGAAAGATCGCCTGGAAGTTATCGCCTCTCTATTCGTGGAAGTACACTTCGTTCGCCCTTCGGTGTGCGCAATGTAAAAGTGTATTGGAATGACTTGCCGTTTACTGATCCTGGAGGTAATACCTATCTCAATCTTTTAGACTTCAGCTCACTTCAACAAATTGAAATTGCCAAAGGACCTGGCGCAAGTTTATACGGAGCCGGGACAGGTGGCGTAATGTTGATGAAAAATTCCGCTCTGAAAAAAAACAGCGTTGAGGCTTCAGCTATTGCTGGGAGTTTTGGATTGTTTCGCTACAGTCTGCAAGGTAATGCGCATTCCGATGGAGCTGACATTCGTCTGATGTATGCACATCAACAAGCTGATGGATATCGTGATCAAACAAAAATGACAAGAGATGTTTTGCAAGGGGAAATCAATTTTGATGGAAGCAAGAAAAGCGCTATAGCTGTTAACTTTTTATACGCTGATTTGTTCTATCAAACACCCGGTGGATTAACAAAGGCTCAATATGATACTCTTCCAACGCAAGCCAGACTAACACCAAGCGCAATTGATAAAAAGGCAGCGGTCTATAACAAAACATTTTACACCGGCTTTAATCATACCTATGATTGGAATGAAAAATGGTCAACTAAGACGGGTTTGTATGGATCGTTCACCCAGTTTGAAAATCCTACAACACGTAACTATGAACGAAGAGCGGAGCAAGGCTTAGGTGGAAGAACAAATACAAGTTATCAATTTGCAAAGGGGAAATTAAATTTCGGAGCAGAATACCAACATGGATTTTCTCCAATTAAAGTATATGCAAATAATCAAGGTCAACCCGGTGCATTTCAAAATGATGATGAGTTATCAACGACTTCCTACTTTATTTTCGCGCAAAGTGAATTCTATTTGCCGCGTCAATTCTTTCTTACGCTTGGAGCAAGTGTAAATAAATCGGATGTAAAATTCACACGACTCTCTGATGTCCCAAACGTAAACGATGAACGGAATTTTGATGCTGTGTTTTCTCCCCGTATTGCCTTACTCAAAAAACTAAACACAAACTTTTCAGTCTATGGAACATTCTCCCAAGGATATTCTCCACCAACATTGGAAGAGCTTTATCCTTCGAATGTTGTTTTCAATCAACAATTAAATCCTGAAAAAGGAAATAATATTGAATTTGGCTTTCGCGGAAATTTGCTAAACAATCAACTTACGTTTGATGTAGCGGCTTACGACTTCAATCTTAAAGAGACAATTGTAATTCGAAGAGAAGCTGATGGTGCAGAATATTTTGTAAATGCCGGAAGTACTATTCAGAAAGGATTAGAAATTCAACTTGCATGGATGCCTCAACTCGCTGAGAATTCTCTTCTTTCCAATTTCAAACTATGGACAGGCATTACCTTAAATGATTATCAGTTTAAAGATTATACTAAAGATACAATTAGTTATGCAGGTAACGGATTAACAGGAGTAGCTCCTGGTATTTATGTTGCTGGTCTTGATTTATCTTTTCGATTTGGAGTCTATACTAACATCACTTTCAATCACACCGCGGCCATTCCTTTGGATGATGCCAACACCGATTATGCAAATGCCTACAACTTATTAGGAGGACGACTGGGTTATCGAAAAACGTGGAATAAATTCTCTCTTGATCTTTTTGTTGGCGTTGATAATGCACTCGATGAAAAATATAGTTTAGGTAACGACTTAAATGCAATAGGTAAACGCTATTACAATGCTGCACCAACCATCAATTATTATAGCGGGGTGAGGATTGGCTTTGCGAAATGATCTAGAAGTCTAGAGTTTTGAAGTTGATTTCCACTTCAACGTATTAATCAAGTGCATAATGTCTTTCTTCATATAATCAATTGCAGGCGCCAGAGAATCGTTGGCAACTTTTGTGTCAAAGTACAATGCACCGCGAAGAAAGTTTTTAGATGAGTCCGTCATGGTAAATTGAAACTGACTTGGCACTTCACCTTCTAACTCGGCAATCACTGCTGTCTTACCACTAGGTGTTGTGGTGATCACTTCATTAATGGCATAGGCTTTAATCTGGTGCTTGGCAGTCAATGTGTAAGAGTCATCACTATATTCCTGCAGCAACTTTTTACTTCCCTTCAGATCATGATAGGTAACGTGTATGTTGGCTTTTAACGCTGGATAATATAATTCAATCCAAAATCTTTCATTGATGCGCGATGTGTCGCGCAAAAGTTTTGCATGTTTAGAGTATTCAAAAGAATAGGGAAGCGAATCGGGTAATGATTGATAAACCGGTTCAGGTAAAATCAATCTGTTATAACCAAGCGGCTTAGGTAGATAATCGCGCGAACAAGATGCAACGATTACAAGCGTAATAATGAAAATTGTTCGCAGGCGATTATCCATAAGCAATAGACTTTGAGCAATGCTCAGTAGTCGCGCAATAAATTTGTGATTGAAAAACTAGAAAGGTAAATCGTCTGTAGACGAATGCATTGGAGGAGTTGAATTACTAGACTCCGCCATTGGTCTTTCCTGAGAATATTCAGAACTTACAGAACTCCCTCCTCCACCTTTGGGTGTTAACATAGTCATGTTGTCGCCAATCACTTCAGTTGTGTAGCGCGTAATTCCATCCTTCTCCCATGAGCGCGTGCGCATCTTTCCTTCTATATAAAGCATGTCTCCTTTGTGAACATACTTTTGTGTGATCTCAGCCAGTCCGCGCCACAGCACAATGTTATGCCAGTCGGTGATTTCTTTTTTCTCACCAGTGGTTTTGTCCTTATACGTTTCAGAGGTAGCAAGGCTAAAGTTTGCAACGCTTGCTCCATTTTCTAGATTTCTCACTTCCGGTTCTTTTCCGACACGGCCAACGAGTATTACTTTGTTTACACCTGACATAACTTTTAGATTTTAGATTAAAAATTTATTTCTGAATTCCGTTTCAAAATTACCATTCCTAGTTCAACTATAAAAGGTGATGATCATGCAGAAAACGACTAATCAAAACCGGTTTTGGCAATTCTGCCATTTGCTTGGGTGAATAGAACTTTAATTTCCTTTTCATCCCTGAAGAAATTTCATCAAATGGTAAAATGACAAATTTAGCTGTGATTATCTGATGACTCAAAACGTGTTTATAGCTCTCCGAAATTTCGGGCTTCGATTTCCGGGCCGACCATTTCACATCCTCACTCAAAATCGTTTCAATCTTAACAGCTCGTTTTTTCTCAATTAAAGGAAAGTCATACAATCCATGCCAGATGCCTTTTTGATCGCGGAGGGTCATGGCCAACGATTTTCCTTTTTGAACTACGAGGTAATAGAAGAATCTTTTTTGCGATGCTTTTGATTTTACCTTGACGGGAAGATCACTCACAACATTCTTCTGAAAAGCAAAGCATGTGCTTTTAAAGATACATTCCTCGCAGAGTGGGTTCTTTGGTGTGCAGTAAGTCGCACCAAACTCCATCATCGCCTGATTATGTAAATCAGGGTTTATCTGACTGATCAGCTCATTAGCGACCTGGGTAAAGTGTTTTTTTCCTTCCGGTCGATTGATTTCCAAATCAATTCCAAAAACGCGTGACAATACCCTGAATACATTTCCATCAACAACAGCCACTGACTCTTTATAAGAAAAGGACGCAATGGCAGCTGCTGTGTACTCTCCAATTCCTGGAAGCTTAAGCAGTTCAGAATATGTTTTAGGAAAGGCTCCATTATATAGACGCACCACTTCTTTAGCACACTTATGCAAATTCCTCGCACGTGTATAATAACCCAGTCCTTGCCACAATCTCAGCACCTCTTGCTCTGAGGCTGCTGCCAATTCTGCTACACCAGGAAATTTTTCAACGAACTTTAAATAATAAGGTAAGCCTTGAATAACACGCGTTTGCTGAAGGATAATCTCTGACAACCAGATTTTATAGGGGTCTTTGGTCTCTCTCCAGGGAAGCTCGCGTTTGTTCAATTGGTACCACTCAGCGACTTTATCAGAGAAATATCGTTTATCCATCTACTTGATTATCAGATTTTTTCAATATTCATTTTTAATTCTGGATGAGGCACATAAATTTGCGATCCCAATTTTTTACTACCATAAGATTCGACTAAAAAAACAGTACAGTGACGAAAGCCGACATTATTAACGAAATCGCAGAAAAGACAGGAGTTGACAAAGCAGATGTTACCGCATCGGTAGAAGCCTTCTTTAGCGTAGTGAAAAACTCCATGGCCAGTGGCAACAACCTCTATATTCGGGGGTTCGGAAGTTTTATCAACAAGAAGAGAAAGAAGAAAATCGCACGGAACATTTCCAGAAATACCGCATTGGTTATTGAAGAGCATTACGTGCCGAGCTTTAAGCCTGCTAAGATTTTTGTGAATAAGATCAAGAATAGCGAAAAAGTAAAGCAAACTGCTGATAAATTATAATCGGTCTTAACCATCACTTCTTCCAAAATGTTTTGGTGATGGAATCTGCTCTCCTCCTCCCATGCTCAAAAATAGAATCATACTTATTGCAGCAAGTGCTCTTGTCATCTGGCTGATTTTTTTACTGCCTAAAGTGGTGGTGGAAAATGACAGCGAAATGGCAGCACAAAACAAAGACTCGGTGCGTCAGCAAACTTCTATGCACAACAACGTTCCGGCAGAACTTTCAAAGTCCATTCAAAATCTTCGGGCTCAATTCTCAGCAAGTTCGGAAAATGAAAAAAATGCTATCTTTGCCGACTCTTTGGCAAAACTGTACCAAAAAGCTGGCAAATATGACAGCGCAGCATGGTTTGAAGAAGAGAAAACGAAGTTCTTTAACACAACTGAAAACTGGATCAAAACGGGTGACCGCTATTATGAAGCCTATTCTTTTGCTATCGATCAGGACAAGCAAAATCAATTAGCCGAAAAAGCGCAGCAGTTTTACAAAAAGGTATTGGAGGTAAATCCGAAAAACCTGGATGTAAAAACCAAGATGGCCATGACGTATGTAAGCTCGGCAAACCCGATGCAAGGCATTTTATTGTTACGCGAAGTCATCGCTACCGATCCAAAAAATGAATTAGCGCTCTTTAACCTGGGCATGCTCTCAATTCAGTCAGGTCAATACGACAAGGCTGTGGAGCGTTTGGAGGAGTTGAATGAAATCAATCCCAACAACAGTCAAGGTCAGCTTTTATTAGGAATTGCCTATATGAACACAGGCAAAAAAGCAAAAGCAAGAGAGCAATTTGAAAAAGTGAAACAGATGGAGAAGGATCCTGCGGTGCAAGCTACAGTCGATTCGTATCTGAAGGATTTAAAATAATTGTTCAACAAACTGAAAACTGGAGAAACGCTCTCAACCAGGAGCAAATCAACAGACTAAGAAAAACCAAAGCATTTTATGCCAAGCGGAAAGAAGAGAAAGAAACACAAAATGGCAACTCACAAGCGCAAGAAGCGTCTTCGTAAGAACAGACACAAGAAGAAGTAATCCTTTCGGGATTATGTCTGTTCATTCAGACTGTACACATCTTTTTACTATTTAATTTCTAGCGTTTTGAGTAACGAACTTATTATTAGTGCAACTCAAGATGGATGTCGTATAGCTCTTCTAAAAGACAAGACGCTCGTAGAATTCCACAACGATGAGGAAGGGAGCAAATTTAGTGTAGGCGATATTTATCTGGGCACTGTTAAGAAGGTGGTTCAGGGACTCAATGCAGCATTCATTGATGTCGGCTACGAAAAAGATGCGTTCCTTCATTACCTGGATCTTGGCCCTCAGTTCGGTTCACTTCAAAAGTTTACTAAACTGGTTCGCGGCAAAAAGATCATGGGTGGGAAACTAGAAAAATTTCACTCCGAACCGGAAATAGACAAGCATGGGAAAATAACCCAGCAAGTGTCTAAAGGTCAATTGATCCCGGTTCAGATTGTTAAAGAGCCAATTTCAACAAAAGGGCCTCGATTATCCTGCGAGTTATCCTTAGCCGGGAGATACCTGGTTTTGGTACCATTTTCGAACGTAGTCAGCGTTTCCAGAAAAATCACGAGCGGTGAGGAACGCAAGCGACTGCTTCGCCTTATCCAATCCATCAAACCCGAAAACTTTGGTGTTATCATTCGTACCGTTGCCGAAGGCAAAGAGGTAGCCGAATTAGATCGTGACCTGCGCACGATGGTGACAACCTGGGAAGAAGGTATGACGCGAATGGTTACGGCCAATCCGCGTGACAAAGTCATCGGAGAACTCAGCAAAACTTCATCGTTGCTTCGCGACATTGTGAACGAATCGTTCGACAATATTCACGTAGACGACAAAAAGATATTTGATGAGGTGAGAGCCTACATCCATACCAATGCTCCCGACAAGGAGAAGATTGTAAAGATGTACACTGGCAAAGCCAAGATATTCGAGCATTACGGCATCGAACGTCAAATCAAATCGGCCTTCGGACAAACTGTTAGTTTAAAGGCAGGTGGCTACCTCATCATTGAGCATACTGAAGCGCTTCATGTTATTGATGTTAACAGTGGTAACAAATCGAATCGTGAAGAAAATCAGGAAACAACTGCGTTATCGGTTAACATAGAAGCAGCAAAAGAGATTGCCCGGCAATTGCGCCTTCGCGATATGGGTGGAATCATCGTGGTGGATTTCATCGACATGAAAAACCCCGAGAACAAAAAGCTCATCTTCAAAATCATGAAAGATGAGATGGAGGAAGACAAAGCAAAGTCTACAGTTCTTCCCCTCTCGAAGTTTGGCTTGATGCAAATTACTCGTGAGCGTGTTCGTCCTCAGATGAACATCGTTACCAAAGAAGTTTGTCCTACCTGTAATGGTACTGGAAAAATTCTTGCCTCTATTTTAGTTACAGATCAGATTGAAAAACACGTAGAACATCTTTTCGCGAAGCAGAATGAAAAGGGTTTGGTACTGGCTTTACATCCGTACGTTCAAGCGTACTTTACAAAAGGAATTATTTCACAACGCGTAAAATGGTTCTTCAAATACAAACGCTGGGTCAATCTCATTGTTGATTCATCGATGGGTATTACTGAATTCAAGTTCCTGAATAAGGAAGGTGAGGAGATTCAGTTGAATGCGTAGCGGTTTTGAGTTAACCGTTAATGGTTAATAATGAAAGATGTTAAAACAGAAGAGGCTGATCATAGTGATCAGCCTCTTCTGTTTTAAACACCTCTTAATTAAATTAGTTTGACCAATTCAATCGATAAGGGATTTATTCTGCATTTAATAAATCAAAATTGAAAATCACTTCGGTGTAACAATCCCCGCAAAAGTCTGACGAATAATTTTTCCGTTCTGAACTATGAAAGAATCACTGCCATACTCAAACTTAATTTTGGGAGCATCGCACTCCCAGATAATGTAGGCAAGATCTTTCACTACCAAACTCTTATTCATTTTAAAATTGATTGAATCCTTTGGTAGCATCGTAAAGACTCTTGCAAAGTTATCGCGAATCTCAGTAATGCCTTTCAGGGTATTGTTGGGTGTAACCAATACCGATTCTTCCGTGTAATCTGCCATGATACCCTCCAGGTCATTGCCAAGAAAAGTCTTCATGTGGTGATCCAAAACCGATTGAGTAGTCACCTCATCAATGGATGATGATGATTGTTCAACTTTGGTTTTGTCTGCGCAAGCCGCTACAAACATCAAAGTCACAATAGGTAAAATGATTTTTCTCATAGCACGTTGTTTAGGATATTCAAGAATTAAATTTCTAAGACAGTCTTCGGTTCATTTACAAATTAGTTCTCATGCTTTTTCTCTTTCATCAAATCCGCAATCAAGCTATTGAAAACTGACATGATAAGACTAAATGCCAATGCCCACCAAAATCCATCTACTGAAAACCCATCCACAAAATAATCCACCATCAAAATAATAATGGCATTGATGGCCAGTAGAAATAATCCCAACGTGAAAATGGTAATGGGAATAGTAAGGATGATGAGAATAGGTTTTACAATTACATTGGCAATAGAAATGAGTGCTGCCACGAGCAAGGCATATAGGAAGCTCTCAACATGAACACCCTTTGAAAGAAGGTAGGACGTTGCAAATACTGCTAAACCAGAAAGAAAAAATCGAACAATGCCATTCATGTTTTAATATTTATCTGTTGAAATTTCATTTGCCACGAAGTCACAAGGACACAAAGGAGTCACAAAGTTTAAACCATCATCATCCACAACCCAGATTCTTTTTCAGATTGCGTTCCGGCAAACCCCCAAAATCAAATGAATCATCCGTCTTCTCGGAAGATGTATTTGTTTCTGATCTAGTCTCCTTCGCTTTAACCTCTTTCAGCTTCGTACCTTCAGCCTTAAGCTTTTTGCTCCCCGCTTTCCGCTTCTTACTTTCTGCTTTCCGCTTCTCCTCCATCCCCCAAACTTCAACAAAAAACTAAACATCTTCTAAACTCGAAATCTGATGTAAATCATTGTTTGGGTGCTGAACCACTTCTATATTTGCCTTGTTTAAAATTAATCTAAATAAGTTAAAATGAGCGAAGGCGCCAGGAATGTTGCTCAAATGCGGCCAGGAGAGGTAGCCATTGTCTCTGGATTTAGTGATGAATACCTGTCCGTTAAGCTCATGGAAATGGGTTGTCTTCCCGGTGCCGCAATCCGATTTAATTTTACAGCTCCCTTTGGTGATCCGGTTTGTATAAGCGTTTCAGGCTACGAACTATCACTGCGACTGGAAGAAGCCGCCACCATTTCAATTCTGAATTAATGGCAGCTCCACATCGGCCAAAAATTGCCCTTCTCGGAAACCCCAATTCGGGTAAGTCTTCTTTGTTCAATCATCTAACCGGATTAAATCAGAAGATTGGAAATTTTCCAGGGGTAACGGTTGAAAAGAAGTCAGGATTTTGTGCATTACCCGATGGCTCTACTGCAGAGATCATTGACTTGCCCGGGATCTATAGTATTTATCCTCGAAGTTTGGATGAACAGATTGTCGCAGAAATATTACTCGATCATCATTCTCCCTCAACTCCTGAAAAAATTGTAGTGATTGCAGATGCCACCAATTTAAAACGTGGGTTCTTATTACTTACTCAAATTATTGACCTCGGCCTTCCAACAATACTCGCACTTAACATGATGGATCTGGTTGCAAAGGCCGGCATCAGTTATGATTTTATTTCGCTTTCTAAAAAATTAGGTGTCCCCGTTGTTCCTATAAATTCCCGCAATGGCATTGGCCTGGAACCTCTGAAAGAATTGCTATCCAAACCAATTGCCCCTCCTTCCAAACCTGTATTCACAATCTGGAAAGAAGCGGATGGTGCCATCAGAGAACTTCGCACAACACTTGGGCTCGATAATGATTATGAAGCGTATCAGTTTTTAGAACAACCAGCTTCTCTTAAGTTTTTGCCTCCCCAGAAAAAGCAAATCGTTGATTCAGTTCGTTCGAAGTATGATTTCTTTCCCGGAAAATTTCAAGGTGCAGAAACCATCCTCCGCTATGGTTTCATTCAGGACTTACTCAGCGATGTAACATTAAAAAACACAGACAACTCCTGGAAAAAATATTCGAGCCAACTCGATAAAATTCTAACACACAAAATCGGAGGTTATCTTATTTTCTTCGGCATTCTGTTTCTCATTTTCCAATCCATTTTTGCCTGGGCCCAGGCGCCAATGGATTTCATTGACGGTCTGTTTGCACAAATTAGTTCTTCTCTCTCCAACATTTTACCGGAAGGACCACTTACTCGTTTACTCACCGAAGGAATTATTCCAGGAATTGGTGGCATTTTAATCTTCGTTCCTCAGATCGCCATACTGTTTGCCTTCATTTCCATTCTTGAAGAATCCGGCTACATGGCACGTGTTGTTTTTCTGATGGATAAGGTAATGCGCAAATTTGGTTTGAACGGGAAAAGTGTGGTCCCCCTTATGTCAGGCGTTGCGTGTGCCATTCCGGCTATCATGGCAACACGAACCATCGACAATTGGAAAGAGCGCCTCATTACCATTATGGTAACACCATTGATGAGTTGTTCTGCACGATTACCTGTATTTACCATTCTCATTGCGCTTATTGTTCCCGATCAAAAAGCACTTGGCTTCTTCAACTTACAAGGTCTTGCATTAATGGGCTTGTACCTTTTGGGTTTTGTTGCAGCACTTGGTTCAGCATGGGTGATGAACCTCCTCATCCGCGTAAAAGAAAGAAGTTTCCTAATGATGGAACTGCCTACCTATCGTGTTCCCAAATGGTCGAACGTAGGTTTCACCATCTTAGAAAAAACAAAGGCCTTTGTTTGGGAAGCTGGTAAGGTAATTCTCGCCATATCCATCATACTTTGGGTATTGGCCAGTTACGGTCCGGGTGATTCGCTTCATAACGCAAGAGAAGCTGTGCAAGCAGAATCAACCAACCTTCGTCTAACTGAACAAGGTTTTGAAGATCGCGTGGCTGCGTATAAACTCGAACACTCTTATGCTGGCATTATCGGTAAAGGTATCGAGCCGGTTATCAGGCCATTGGGTTTTGATTGGAAGATTGGTATTGCATTGATTACCTCCTTCGCTGCGCGCGAAGTTTTCGTTGGAACGATGGCTACCATCTACAGCATCGGCAGTGTTAACGAAGACGATGCAGCAACCATTAAAGAACGTATGAGTCAGGAAATAAATCCTGAAACGGGTGGCCCACGCTTTACCCCTGCAGTCGGGTTCTCCTTACTTGTTTTCTATACTTTCGCTATGCAGTGTATGAGCACCATTGCTGTTGTTTATCGCGAAACAAAAGGCTGGAAGTGGCCAATGATTCAACTCGTTTATATGACCGCCTTGGCCTACCTATCGGCATTCGCTGTGTTTCAAATTCTTTCGTAAGTATAGGTCTGTAACTTTCAGAATTCTTATCTTTCCATTCATTCTTTCACTATGAACAAAAACTATCAACTTGGTCTATTGTATTTGGTGCATCTTCTGGTGAGTGCCGATGGTGTAGTCGATGAAAAAGAAATGGGTGCCCTTCAAAAAATAAGAGAAAAAGAAAAAGTGAGCGATGATACTTTTCGGGAATTTGAGTTAACAGTCCAGCAAAAAAAAGAGCGCGACATTTACCAAACTGGAATTGAAATGCTCAATCAATGTACCGATCAGGAAAAAACAAATGCTTTTGTGATCATGTACAAAATGTCGGAAGTAGATGGACGGGTTCACGTTAAAGAAGTGAGGCTTTTGTTATACTCCATCAAAATGACAGGTATTGAATTTGATGATGTGGTGAATGTGGCAAAGGCAACGCCTTCATTCTTTTAAGAAAATATAGAATTTCAAATATGCAGGTTAAATGTTAATCGCGGGTATATGGTTGAATGTGATCAACCGCACTAAATCCGTAAGACCATTAACCATTAACTTTTAACGATTAACAGGTTTTGAACTCATCTTTTCATCATCATTTTAAGCTCGGAATTTTAGGTGGCGGTCAACTTGGCCGTATGCTTATTCAGTCGGGCATCGACTTTAACATTCCCTTTCGTGTACTCGATCCTGATGCACATGCACCCTGCTCTACTTTATGCGAATTTCATCATGGTAAACTTACCGATTTTGATACCGTACTGAAGTTCGGGTCAGCTTGCGATATCATTACAATAGAAATTGAAAATGTAAATACCACTGCTCTGAAAGAGTTGGTAAAACAAGGGAAAAAAGTTTTCCCTCAACCAGAAGTGATCGAATTAATTCAGGATAAGAGAACTCAAAAGGTTTTTTTTCGCAACATCGGAATACCTACTGCTGAATTTTTGTTGGTTGAAAATGCTGTGGATGTAAAACGTCATATTGATTTTTTTCCGGCCGTAAACAAACTTGGACGTGAAGGATACGATGGACGTGGCGTACAAATTTTAGACAATGAAGCAGATGCCGACAAAGCTTTTGATGCACCCGGTATTCTGGAAAAGCGAATTGATTTTGAAAAAGAAATAGCTGTAATCGTAGCCCGAAATTCAAATGGAGAAGTGAAGACTTTCCCATCAGTTGAAATGGTTTTTCATCCGGTTCAAAACCTCGTTGAATATCTCTTTGCTCCCACTGACCTTCCGCAAAATATTTTGAATGAAGCGGATGCTATTGCGCGCAAAATCATTCACAAACTAGATATGGTTGGACTATTAGCTGTTGAAATGTTTGTTACTAAAGACCACAAGGTATTGGTAAACGAAATTGCTCCTCGTCCACATAACAGCGGTCATCAAACCATCGAGGCCAACACAACCTCTCAATACGAGCAGCACTTACGATCTATTTTAAATCTTCCGTTGGGCAACACAAGTCTTTTACTTCCTAGTGCTATGGTAAACTTGCTAGGGGAACCGGGATTTGAAGGTGAGGCAAAATATGTGGGCTTTGAGGAAGTGATGAAGATCGAGGGCGTACATGTGCACCTGTATGGAAAGCGAATAACAAAACCGTTTCGCAAAATGGGCCACGTTACAATTGTTGACAAGGATGTAGAGAGTTTGAAAAAGAAAGCCAACTTTGTAAAGCAAACTTTAAAAATAATGGCCTGATATGAGCAAAGCTGAAGTGGGTATTATTATGGGCAGCGATTCTGATCTAACGATCATGAAAGAAGCCGCTCTTGTTTTAGAAGAGTTAGGCGTAGAATATGAACTCACCGTTGTGTCCGCACACCGAACTCCGCTTCGCATGGTTGAGTATGCTCAATCTGCCAGAGGCAAAGGCATTAAAGTAATTATTGCCGGAGCCGGAGGGGCAGCACATTTACCTGGCATGGTAGCATCACTAACCTCCTTGCCCGTTATTGGTGTTCCGGTAAAGTCATCCAACTCAATTGATGGCTGGGATTCTGTCCTTTCCATCCTACAAATGCCAGGCGGAGTGCCTGTGGCAACAGTAGCATTGAATGGAGCTCGCAACGCGGGAATATTGGCCGTCCAAATCTTAGGAACGAATAATGGTTCGCTAGCCCAACGTCTCGACAGCTTCAAAGACTCCCTTAAAACTAAGGTGGAATCTACCGCCAAAAACATCGAGTCAAAAGGCTGGAAAGACCTTTGAAATATTTGTTTTCTTCTATAAAGCAAAATTCTGTAATTTCAATCGATAATTGAATCCATGAATACGAACGAAAAAGGCTGGCTTAAAGAATACATCGAGTTCCGAAAGGACCTTTTAAAAGATGTTTTTGTTGGTCAAAACAAAAAATCCTCTCATCCAGAACACTCCCTTTACAGCATTATTCAGCCTACGGGATTGATGTATGGACAATCGGTTGGAGAACTTGATGTTCCTGATCAGGAATCATGGTCAGAAAAAGATCGCATGAAAGTTTTGCTGGCTGAGAGTCTAATCAGCAGTTCGTTATTATTTTATGACAAACCCGTAAACTCACCCGAAGAATTTTCAAGAGTAGTTTCACAGACGCTTGAGAGTATTGGCAGTTTTTACAATACTATTTTCCCTGAACTCGCTATTCCAACCAAAACTTTTTTTGGTGGAAAAAGGTCACCCATTGAATTAGCTGAGAAGATTCTGGATAAAAGAGTTGACCACACTGATTCTTTTAAAGGAAATTTCTGGACTTACTTCTTTCACAATAGCTTATTGTTCCTTGATATTTTTATTTATGGACAATGGATACACACCAATGCCGATCGCATCGTAGCCGATTTCTTCCGCTATGAACGTGATGAGTTACGGTTTTCCGTTGTAAAAGTAATTTCAGCTGCCTCGCATGCCAATAGAGTAATTGCATTTGAGGAAAGAAGACTTTTTGAATTTTTTATTCAAAGCACGGATCTTTCACTTGATCAAAAAAACGAGGCGCTGAGAATTTTTGAAGAAGGAATTTCTGTTGAAGACATTGATCTGCCATCAGAAAATTCATGGATTCTTAAAAAGTTTTTTCTCGAGATGGCCATTCTTACCATCTGGTCCGATAAGGTTATTGATCAAAGTGAGCTTGACTTCTTAAGACGTTTCTGTCATTACTTGAATTTCTCAGATGAAGATCTTGATTACAGTCTGGTAGCAATTGAAGGGTTTGTTCTGGAACATTGGTCACAACTGGAATATCTGCAAAACAAAAAGAACTACAACGAAGTAAGCGATATGTTTATTAAACGTGTTTCGCGTATTGCCGATAAAAACAAAGCGATGCTGATGAGAGGCCTTCAACAAAACGATGTTGTACTTGACCTGCTTCGGAAGGCTCGATTCAACGAACTTTCATTGGAGGAGAAAGAACTTGTTCGAAAAGAACTTATTCAACTTCTCAAATCAATCCCTACTTTGAGTATCGTTTCAATGCCTCATCATTTTTTAACACTTCCTATTTTGCTAAAGATTCTGCCAAAGAGTTTATTTGCAGAAGGAGTGGATGCTGGTAAGTAAATAACTTATTTCTTCAAGCCATATCAAAAGCTTGCAATTATTCTTCTGTCTTTTCTGCTTTGCGCGGTACAATAACAGAGAACAGAATTGATGCTGTTAGAATGGTTATAATAATTGCAAACGAAAGGTATGGGTTCTTTACATACTTCTCAACGAAGATTGGATATTCTCCCTCTAGTATTTCAGCCAACATTTTAGCCCCGATAAAAAATAAGATTATTGATAAACCTTTTTGTAATAGGTAGAACTTATCAATAATTCCGGCAAGCAAAAAGAACATGGCCCGTAGCCCCATTACTGCAAAAATATTGGATGTGTAAATCAAAAACTCGTTTTGAGTAATGGCAAAGGCAGCTGGTATTGAATCCACCGCAAAAATCAAATCCGTTGTTTCAATCAGGATAATTACCAGAAACAATGGAGTGAATAACCACTTGCCTCCTTCTTTGACAAGAAAACTATCGCCATGCTCTTTGTCGGTCATTGGCAAATACTTCTTGCTCAATCTTAATATCGGATTCTTCTCTGGCTCAATGTGATTGTCTCCATCCTCAAAGTAAATCCGTACACCCGAATAGATAAGGAAGACTCCGAAAATATAGAGTATTGCGTGAACTTTATGGATAAGAATGGCTCCGACAAAAATGAAAATTGCTCTAAAAACAATAGCGCCCAATATTCCCCAAAAAAGAGTTTTGTGATAGTATTCCTCCTTTACATTGAAATACTTTAGTAAGAGTAGAATGACAAAAATATTATCGACAGATAAGGCGTATTCAGTAAGATAAGCCGAAAAATACTGCACTGCTCCCTCGGCTCCAGAGTCGTCATATTTGTAGATAAAGAATCCAAAAAGAGTGGATATAAAAACCCAAAATATAGATTGATACAACGCAGACTTTGTTGTTATCTTATGAGCCTGCTTGTGAAATAGCCCAAGATCCAAAACCAAAAAAACCACAATAATTAAGGCAAAGACACCAAATAGTATTGTCTCTCTTTCGCTTTCGTTACTAAAAAGATTAAAAAGAAGTATGTTTGAAAGGGTTGGCAAGTAGTGGCTTGTTTCCGGTTAAAAGTGTCTAAAAATTGGTACTTGTTACAGAATTGAGAATAATGGTAATTCCAAAACTACGAATATATTTCAATCTCAAAAAATTGCCTCACATCTTTATAGTGCTTTGTTTATAAAAGAATGCACAACAGGAATTTATTAAGAACATCGATCACAAATACCCTGCACGAGCAAGTTTACTTCGTTTGCCTTGTATCCCTTGGGGAGCTTTATCAAGGGGACGTCTATATTCAAGCAATTTGTCTGACCACACGCCTCACACTTAAAATGAACATGGTCATGGTGATGCCCTGTTAAGCTACATGCTTCGTTGCAAAGAGCATACTTTAGACTTCCTTCATCGTCCAGTACCTTATGAATAAGGCCTTTGTCAAGGAAAGTCTTAAGTGTTCGGTAAACAGTTACCCTGTCCAGTATATCCGTGATCTCTTTTTCAATGTCTCCGTGAGAAAGTGCATAATTCTTTTTTAAGAAAAGATGAACAATCTGCTGACGTGTCGGGGTCGATCGAAGGTTAAAATTCTTTAGTATGATTTCAGAAGAAGCAGTCATAGCCTATTGCAATTGCAGCTTAAGCAAGTTACTATAAATACCATTATCCAACCCCGTTAGTTCAGCATGTGACCCGGCTTCAGCCAACCTGCCCTCCTTGATAACGAAAATACGATCAACCTTTTTGATTGTACTTAGCCGATGAGCAATGATAATGGTTGTTCTGTTTTCCATTAATGTCTCTAACGCCTCCTGAACCAAAACCTCGGAATGGGCATCTAATGAGCTGGTCGCCTCATCCAGAATTAAAATGGCCGGATCTTTTAAAATGGCTCGCGCAATAGCAATGCGTTGGCGTTGACCGCCTGAAAGTTTTATGCCACGTTCGCCAACCAGCGTTTCAAATTTATCGGGGAAACTTTCAATGAATTCGTAAGCATTTGCTTTCCTGGCCGCTTCATAAATTTCCTCATCGTTTGAACCTGGTTTTCCGTATGCGATATTCTCTTTGATGGTCCCTCCAAAAAGAATTACCTCTTGTGGCACAATGCCAAGATTTTTCCGAAACGCAGAGAGATTGAAATCATAAATATTCTTCCCATCAATCTTTAATGCTCCATGCGCAATTGGGTAGAAACGCATAAGTAAATTTATGATAGTCGATTTCCCCGATCCACTAGGGCCAACAAGTGCAACTTTTTCACCGGGCTTGATGGTAAAGTTCAAACCTTTCAATACTGTATAATCCGGTCTTGTTGGATATGAAAATTGAACATCCGCAAAATCAATTTCGCCATTAATTTTTACAGGTGGTGCTTTCACCGACTCCGATTCATCTTCTTCGTTTAGAATATCCAGCATGCGTTCAGAAGCTCCTATTGATCGTTGCAACTGTGCATAGATATCCCCTAGCCCCGCAATGGAGAACCCTATGATAGATGTGTACAGAATAAAAGAAAATAATTCACCTGTTGTTATTGCGCCTGACTGAACAAGTTTTGCTCCATACCAACCTACTGCTACAACACCTCCAAAGAGTACGAAGATGATGAATGAAACAAACAAACTACGATAACGGGCTGCATGAATTGAAACATCTACAACCTCACCTAAGGCTTTCGAATATCTTTTAACTTCGAACAATTCATTTGTAAAAGCTTTTACTACGGAAATAGATTGCAAAGATTCCTCAATAATTACATTAGTAGAGGCTAGCTTGTCTTGAGTTTCTTTAGAAAGTCTTCGAATAAATTTTCCAAAAATCAAAGCCGAAACCACAAGCACAGGAAATGTTAGTAACATAAAAGTGGTCAGGGTTGGTGCTAAATAAAAAATATAAGCAACGCTGCAAACTACAGTTATGAGTTGACGCAATAATTCAGCTATTGTAAAACTAAATGTTTCCTGAATTATGCTAACATCTGACGTTATCCTACTCATTAATTCTCCTGTTCTTTTACTATCAAAAAAAGTGATTGGGAGTGAGATTATTTTTTGATAAAGGGTTTGTCGGAGATTTGCTATTCCACGTTCTATTACAATTGAAAATGTATAGATACGGATGAACGAGAAAATGCTAATGATAAAAAGTATCAGTATCAATACTGCTACGGTCTCGTTTATGGTTTCGAAGTACTTTGACTTGCCTGATGCGACATCCAAAAGTTCGCCTGACAAGCGGGGAAATGCGAGCAAGGTTACACTTGATAATACAAGAGAGACAATTCCAAAAATGAACAACCCTTTGTAGGGTAACATAAACTGAAAAATGCCGAGTAGTCGGCCAAGGCTCTTTTTATCAACCCTTCTTTTGTCCTCCTCCTTTAAGGGTTCCCCTCCTCCACGCTTCGCCATTGTACTTTACTTTGTTAAGATTACGGATGTGTTGATTTCATATTGAACCGAATCACCCATCAACATTTTTTGTCCACCTGATATTGAATAGGAAGTCAACACCATTTTATCATGTACCGGTTCAAACTCCATCCTCAATATTTGCAAGGTTTTGTACATCCTGCCAGACTCCCGATATTGCCCTTCAATTCTGCGAATTTTATCTGGAGTTTCCTGATAATAGATTTTCAAATACTCAATTGGTAATTTCTTCTCATCAGTTGGCAAGCTTGCTTTAATAGCAAAGGTTCTTACCGACAAATTACTTTTAGTGTCTTCTTGATTTTCGATTGTATACGAATTCCGGTTGACGGGCTTGTTTATCAAATGCAAAACATTGAAAGCTTCCAGCTCATTTTTCCATGCAGTCGTATCCTTGGGTATACTGAAGACTGAATCTCTTGAGTTTCCAAGTGATGATATTTTTTCTAGCCCTGCATGTTCTTCTTTAAGGTATCGCGATTGAGCGTCTATCAAACTATCGACATTAAATAAATCAGAAGTTACTTTCTGTTTATTCGAACAAGAGAATGAGATGATGGTAAGTAAAAAAAATAAACTAAATAGATTTCTCATTTCTTTACTTCTAAAGAATAGTGGTTTGAACCTGAATTGAATTTCTATTTTTCAAGCAAAACATTTCCAGTCATCTGTGCGGGAATCGGAACACCCATCAACGTTAAGATGGTTGGTGCAAGATCTCCAAGCTTTCCATCTTTTAACTTTCCTTTATAAGAATCGTCTACCAGAATGCATGGTACGAGGTTAGTTGTATGTGCGGTGTTTGGTGATCCATCTTCGTTGATCATCATATCAGCATTACCATGATCAGCTATAATAATTGTGGCATAACCATTTTTCAGCGCTGCTTCTGTAACGGCTTGAGCACATGCGTCAACAGTCTCACATGCTTTTACCACTGCTTCAAAAACTCCCGTATGCCCGACCATATCCGGGTTGGCAAAGTTGAGACAAATAAAATCGGGTTCTTTTTTATCTAATTCCGGAATGATTTTGTCTTTGATATCATTGGCGCTCATTTCTGGAGCAAGGTCATAGGTAGCCACTTTTGGCGAAGGACAAAGTATTCGCGATTCACCTTCGAAAACTTCTTCCCTTCCGCCCGAAAAGAAAAACGTAACATGTGGATATTTCTCTGACTCTGCAATACGAATCTGTTTCTTGCCAGCGCTTGAAACAACTTCACCTAATGTTTTATCCAGATTGTCTTTGTCGAAGATGAGTTTAACATCTTTAAACGTGTCATCATAGTTCGTTAAGGTAATGTAGTAGAGTGGCAATTTTTTCATGCCATGTTCCGGGAAATCCTTTTGGGTAAGTACTTCTGTAATTTCTCTTCCACGATCTGTACGGAAATTGAAACACAGCACTACATCGCCTTCCTTAATTGTTGCTATGGGTTGATTATTTTTGGTAACAACAATGGGTTTAATAAACTCATCCGTTACGGTATTGTCATACGATTGCTGGATTGATTTTAGAACATCTGTAGTTTTTTCACCAACGCCATTTACCATCAGATCATACGCCAGCTTCACGCGCTCCCATCGCTTGTCGCGATCCATTGCATAATACCTTCCAATAACAGTTGCCAACTTCCCGGTTGTTTTGTTCAGGTGACTAATGATTTCTGACAGGTAAGCATATCCACCCTTCGGATCAGTATCGCGACCATCTGTAAAAGCATGGACAAATAAATCCTTGACTCCGTTATTATGAGCAATGGTGATCAACCCTTTAAGATGTTCTGTATGCGCATGTACACCACCATCGGAAACCAAACCCATGTAGTGAACATTTTTGTTATTTTTTTTCGCATAAGCAAATGCATCTAACAAAACCGCATTTGAATCCAGTTCCTTATCTTCAATTGCTTTGTTAACACGAACAAGATCCTGATACACCACGCGACCTGCACCAATATTCATGTGGCCTACTTCCGAATTTCCCATTTGTCCTGCTGGCAAACCAACTGCTAAACCGGATGCTTCCAATTTGCTGTGCGGATATTTGCCATACAGTGAATTGACAAAAGGGGTTTTCGCTTTATCGATTGCTGAAGCAGCTTTATTAGTGGCGATACCCCAGCCATCTAAAATCATGAGTAGCACTTTTTTGTTCATGGAAATAATGTATTAGGCTTCTGGAGATTTACAGGGCGTAAATATAGTCAGGATTGAAAGATTAGTGGATTGTAAATGCATTCTATCCAGTAATCGTTTGCGCCTTATCAATAACCTATTTTATTTCTTTACCTTTATACAATGGCATAATTTTAGCCGTCCATATAGTTTACTATGAAAGGAAATCGTTACATCATTTTAGCCGTTTTTTCAGCATGTGCGCTTTATTGCACGCAGTCTGTTGCACAAGCTGATGTCATCAATCAGGTAAAAGAGACCATTAAGGCCGGAAGCGCTAAAGAACTTTCAAATTACCTTAATCAGACCATCGATGTAACCATCGACAATACGGTTCAAACCTATAGTAAAGCGCAGGCAGAGTTTGTTTTTCGTGACTTTTTCAAGCAACATCCTACCACAGAGTTTACCATAATCCACCAGGGCTCCTCAAAAGGCGGTCAACCCTTTGCTATTGGGCAATACAACAGTGGCAGCGATACCTATCGTGTTTTTATGAAGATAAAAACAGTAAGTGGCAAACAGCTTGTCCACGAAATTTCATTTGTGAAAGAATAGTGAACGCTATTTCATAGTAGACCTCTTTAAATTTAATTGCATCCATAGCTCCTTCATGCCAGAGCGACTTCTATTTTTGCACGGTGAAACCAGACTACATCACTGACGAATTTCTTGATCGCTTCATTTCCGCTGCTATGGCAGAAGACGTGGGTGATGGTGATCACTCCTCGCTTGCGTCAATTCCTGAAGAGACAAAAAGTCGCGCCCATTTATTAGTCAAGGATAATGGCATATTGGCGGGTGTGGCCCTTGCTGAAAAAATCTTTCATCATGTCGACAACGATTTAATAGTAAAGATTCTACTTACTGATGGTGCAGGTATAAAAAAGGGCGATATCGCCTTTACCGTAGAGGGTTCTGCGCAATCCATTCTCACTTCTGAACGGTTGGTGCTTAATTGTATGCAGCGCATGAGCGCCATTGCCACCAAGACAAATTACCTCACCTCGTTAATTGCAGGAACACATACAAAACTGCTGGATACACGGAAAACGACTCCGAATTTTCGGTTGCTGGAAAAGTGGGCGGTACGTATTGGAGGAGGAAAAAACCACCGTATTGGGCTTTTTGATATGATTATGTTGAAGGACAATCATATTGATATGGCGGGTGGTATCGAACAGGCAATCTTTCGAACAAAAGATTATCTTCGCGCCACCAATCGATCCCTAAGAATTGAAATCGAAACCCGCAACCTTCAGGAAGTGAAAGAGGTTTTAAAAATAGGCGGAATAGACATCATCATGCTAGACAATATGAATCTGGCTGACATGAAAGAAGCAGTGAAACTGATCGATGGAAAATTCACTACCGAAGCAAGTGGTGGTATTACTGAAGCAACCATTAAAGGTGTAGCAGAGTGTGGGGTTGATTTCATTTCGGTTGGGGCACTTACACATTCTGTTGCGAGCCTCGACTTGAGTTTGAAAGCCTATTGAATAACAAAGTAAAAATTGATTTAAAAATTGTATGGTAGTACGGACGAAGAATTACAAACTAGATAAGAAGACCTACATTAATCTGGCACTGAAAAGCATTTTAAAAAAACAAGGATGGATTGCTGGCGCTGCCGCTAGTGCACTGTGCCTTTGTTATTTTATACCAGGCGTAGCGAGTATCTGGTGGTTCATTGGAGCCTT